>Ga0209607_1000845_pt1 | contig 26250 bp, 24 predicted proteins | sample AD_UKC117_MetaG_FD_184413 | JGI IMG/M metagenome (GOLD analysis project Ga0209607, IMG submission 184413) | Active sludge microbial communities of municipal wastewater-treating anaerobic digesters from Hong Kong - AD_UKC117_MetaG (SPAdes)... | ecosystem: Engineered > Bioreactor > Anaerobic >... | reverse complement strand
CGCGGTGGGTGGCGAGGTCGAAGGCGATGCTCAGGCCCTTCTGTCCCTGCGCGAGATTGCGCCGGTAGAAGGCATTGGAGTCCTCCGCGGTGGAGAACCCGGCGTACTGGCGGATGGTCCACGGCTGGTTGACGTACATCGTGGGGTAGGGCCCCCGCAGGTACGGCGGTAAGCCGGGGTAGGTCCGCAGGTGGTCGAGGCCGTCGAGATCCTGCGCGCTGTACAGCGGGGCGACGTCGATGCCCTCGGGGGTCTGCCAGATCAGCTTGTCGGGGGTTGATCCGGTGGCTTCGGCGACGGCCTGTTCCCAGGCGGCGCGGTCGGGATGCGGGCTGCGCGGCGGCAGATCGATCTGGGTGAAGTCCGGTGCAGTCATCGTGCGGCCTCCGCTCGGGTGAGGACATCGAGGGCGTCGACGCCGACGTGGATGTATTCGTCAACGCCGGCATAGTCGCCTTTGCCCGCCAGGTAGACGCGTCGAGCACCGGCCTGTCTGAGTGCAGCAGCAGTGTCCTCGGCGAGTTCTGCGTACACATCGTCGGAGGAGCAGATGCAGGCGATGTCCGCGCCGGACGCCTTGAACTCCTCGGCGACGTCGGCCCCGGTTCCGTTCACTGCGCGTACCCCACCGGCGGCGAACAGGTTGGTGGCGAAGGTGGCCCGCGCGGTGTACACCGCGATCGGACCGAGGTTGGCCAGGAAGACCGTGGCGTCACCGGCGTTGGCGCGCAGGTCCTCGTAGGGCTGTGCGAGTCGGCGCTGTGGCCACGGCGTCGCCTCGTGCGTCGGCCCGGTCAGGGGTACCGGCGGACGGTCGTCTGGCGCAGGCGGGGGCGACGTTTCGGGGCCTTGCTCGTCCAGCAGCGGGAACTCGCTTACGCCGGTAATCGGACGCTTGCGGGTCGCGATGTCCTTGTCGCGGCGGGCGGCCACCACCGCGATGTCGGTGCCGATCTCATCGGCGGCGTCCACCGGGCCGTCGGCGGCTTCGATGCGCTGGAAGAACTTCCAGGCGGCTGCGGCCAGTTCGTCGGTGAACGCCTCGATGTACCAACTGCCGCCGGCCGGGTCGAGAACACGGCCGATGCCCGACTCGTCCTGCAGGACCAACTGGGTGTTGCGCGCCATACGTCGCCCAAGATCCCCGGGCAAGGATGTGGCGGAATCGAACGGCGCCAGGGTGACCGCATCGGCTCCGCCCACCACGGCCCCGAGCGTGGCCGCTGTGCCGCGCAGGATGTTGACCCAGGGATCGGCCTGGGTCAGCCAGCGGTGTGCCGACACTGCCACGATCTGGGTGCTGTCGATCGGCTGGCCCATGTTCTCCAGCACAGTCGCCCAGCAGTGCCTCAGCGCACGGATCTTGGCCACCGTCGCGAACACGTCGACGTCCCCGGTCACCTCCAGCGTGATCCGGGAAGCGGGGTTGTCCACCCCGTCGTCGATGAGGGCCCGAAGATAGAGAAGACCCACCGAAAGCACGTAGCCGATCTCCTGCGCCTCACTGGCACCGGCGTCCGAGGCCGGTGCACCGGACGCCAGAAACGTCCGCAGCCGGGGAGTGTTGGAGACCTCCATTCCCGCCCGCATCTGCGCATCCATCGTCACCTGGCCGACGGTCACCATCGTCGCGACAGGATCCAGGCCCAGCGAGCCCGACGGCTCCGCACCGTGCACGCCGCGCGCGGCCAGCAACTCCCGATACCATCCGGCCACGACCGCGGCGTGTGTCCCCGCCCGCAGACTGACCGGCGCCGCTTCCAGCACCACCCCGTCGAGTACGCGCGACAGTTCCTCCGGGGTCCGGATGCTCACACCCTGCCCGCCGCCGAGGTCGAACTGCACCTCGATACTGGTGGCGCCGTTGGCCAGGTCCTGCAGGATCTGCGCGTTGGCGGTGGCAGGATCCGGGTGGACGATCCGGGTGCGGATGTCCCACTGCCCGTTCTCGCGAGGGGCTGGCTGTGCACCCCGGGTCAGCGGGTCGAATCCGGGAAAGCCGGATTCGTCGTGTTCGGTGGGATACCTGTCGTACAGCGGCTCGATCCGCAGTCCGTCCAGCGTGGTGGTGACCAGCGTGCGATCGAAGTCCTTGCCCTTGAGCACCCGGTCCACCGCGGTCAACCACTGTTCGCGGGTGGGACTGTAGTCCGACGCAAGATCCAGGTTTTCAGCCACGCTTCGAGGATAGTCCTGCGCCCTTCGAGCCCAACATCGAGTAATCCGCCAGCCCCCGACACGCGGGCGCCGCACTGAAAGTGGGCAGCCCGGGCGATCCTGCATCCTTCTGGTGGGACATACGACTCAACTCCGGCACCTGCGCGAAAGGTTGAAGGAGAACGACCACCTAGTGGTCGATCTCCTTCAACCTTTCCGGCGACCTGTCGAAACCCGACCGTTCAGCCGCCATCGGGAGACAGCTGCATGAATCCGCCTTCCTACGCCGCCCACCCTGGTGGGCATCAGTGAACTCAGGCGTAGCGAAGCAGCACGTACGGAATCGCGATCGCGATCGACATTGCCGCCGTGGGCACGCCGTACTTCATCCACGTCCAGAACGAGATGTGTAAGCTGTTGCGCGCAGCGATCCCGACCACAACAACGTTCGCACTGGCTCCCACGAGCGTCGCGTTGCCGCCGAAGTCCGCGCCCAGAGCCAGCGCCCACCACAGCGCACCGTCGTGACCCAACGCCGGATTCGAGGCGATCAAAGACTCCACCACCGGCGTCATGGCCGTCACGTAGGGGATGTTGTCGACGATCGCCGAGACCACTGCCGAGCCGATGAGGACCACCATCAGTGTCGGCACCACCTGCGAGTCGGTCGCATTGGCCATGAACTGCGCGAGTTGCTCCAGTGCGCCTACCTCGACCAGCGCCCCCACGAGGATGAACAGGCCGATGAAGAACAGCAGCGTCTCCCACTCGACGTCCTCCACCAACTCCCCGGGCCGGGCCGGTGAGATCAGGATCATGATGCCCGCACCTACCAGCGCTACCACCGACGGCGAGATGCCGGTCTGCCGCTGCAACAGGAAGCCGATCAGGATCGCACCCAGAACGATGCCGGAGCGAAGAAGCAACCGCGGGTCCTTGATCGCCTCCCGCTCATCGAGAGCCATCAGTGCATCAACACCCGTCACCGGCTTCGCCAGGGACTTGCGGAACATGACGCGGATCAAGACCAGGAAAGCGGCCAGCACTACAAGCACGACAGGCAGCATGTGGACCAGGAAGTCGGTGAACGTCAGGTCCGCGCGGCTGGCGATGATGATGTTCGGCGGATCGCCCACGAGGGTCGCCGCGCCGCCGATGTTGGACGCCAGGGCTTCGGCCATCAGGAACGGCAGGGGGTGTAGACCCAGCCGCTCGCACACCAGCAGCGTTACCGGAACGACCAAGAGCACAGTTGTGACGTTGTCCAGCAACGCCGAGGCCCCGGCGGTCACCAGCACGAGCAGCACCATCACCCGGTAGGGGCGGCCGCCCGCGAGTTTGGCCGCGCGGATCGCCATGTATTCGAACACGCCGGTGCGCTTCAGGACGCCGACCACGAGCATCATCCCGAGCAGCAGGAAGATGACGTCCCAGTCGACCCCGGTCTCGGATGAGTAGAAGGCGTCCTGGGAACTGGTCACCCCGAGGCCAAGGATGATCGCGGCACCACCGAGCGAGGCGGCGACCCGGTGCACCCGCTCCGTGGCGATCAGCACATATGCACCGACGAAGATGGCGACCGCAACCCACGCGATCACGGTCATTTCAGTACGGATCCGATCAGTTGGTTGACCGTGACGATGCCCAGGAATTCCCCGCTGTCCACCACCGCGACCAGTGGGACATGCGCCGCGGCCATGACTGCTGCGATCTCCACCGCATTCGCGTCCCCGTCCACGAAATGGTCCGGGCCGTCGTCGTCAGGTTCCAGCGAACGCGCCAGATCCGCGATCGTGCGCCCCTCCAGCCGCGCGGCCAGCGCGTCGGCGGAGGGTTCATCGAAGACCCGGCCGAGCGCAGCATCGTCGAGGACGTACCGCGGCAGGGCCACCCGCAGGACCTGCGAAGCCGGCACGACGACGAACCCTTTGTGCAGCGCGATGACCAGGCCCGGCAACCCCGATGCGGCGAGCATCCGCATCGCGTCCAGAGCGGGCGTGTCGAGCCCCAGCAGTTGTGTTGGTTGTGCCAGTTCCCGTGCCCGCATGCGGTCAGTCTGCCAGTCGTATCGGGGGGACTTCGGACGGAACCGGCCAGTACGTGACTGTCGCAGAATAGCCGCGGACGGCTTGTTGGTGGGGAGATGTCACCGGTTCCGGGGCTCCTTGAGCTTGAGGTGGAGGGGAATCCGCCAAAATGGATCGGAAATCGGGCGCAAAAAAGACGATCTGCCCTACGTCCTTTTATTTTGCGACAGCCTCTACGTGACCGTCCTGGCCCAAAGTCCCCAGCCCGTGACCTCGGACAGGCGTTTCGTGGCTCAACGCGCAGTACACTGGAATCGACGGGAGCGCCTCTCGTCATTCGGCGAAAGTGCCCCCGCCCACGCGTTCGGGAGGGTGGGCACCATGTTCGGAAAATCACTCATCATCGCGGCCAGTTCGTTGGCCCTGTTGGCGCCGGCGGCTCAAGCGGACACCGTGAACCCGGATACCGGGAAGATCGACGGGTACACGTACGGGGAATCCGCCTACAACACTTACTACTACTGGGGTTGGCTTTACTCCTTCTCAAGCCAGCACATCGGCGTCTCCCCGGCCCCCGTGGCCGGCGTTCCCTTCTACCTCCAGGCACACGCGGCCATTGTCGGACCGGACCTGACGGGCAACCTGCTGCTGACGATCGACCAGGACGCCGGCGGTCTGCCATTGCGGTATGCCCCCACCTCCACCATGCCGATGCGGTGCTTCCGGACGCAGTTCGATCCCATCCAGTCGTCCGTGGAGACCGCCTGTCCCACGGTCCGTGAGGAGAGCGGCAGTTACGTCGTGAGCAAACTCGAACCGCTGGTTGCCGGTTTCGGGCTCGACGTCCTGTTCCCGGTGATCGTGGATAACCCGACGTCCGGGACCGCCGCGATGACCGCGATGTGGGCGACCACCGATGTGACCTTGTCGAACAACAACGTGCTGGCAACGGTCCCGGTGACCATCGCGCCGAATCCCAACCCCACGGCGCCGCCCCCGAAGACCCGGTCCCTGCCGAAGAAGTTGCGCAAGTACAAGAAGGTCAAGAGCCTCACCCCAAAGGTCTGCAAAGTGAAGAAGCGCAAGGTGATCGTGCTCAAGTCCGGGATGTGCAAACTCAAGGGCGGCAAGGTCGTGGTGAAGAAGCGCTACTGATCACCGAAGGTTGAATGAGAACGACCGTCCAGTGGTCGTTCTCATTCAACCTTCGTCCATCCACAGGCCGGATCCACGGATAGCCGGCTTCCGCCACCATGAATCGGGTGCCGCCCAGACTGCCCCAACGACTCATCGAACACCTCACGGCCCAAGCGAACGTAATCGCCGTATGGCAACTCGGTGACCAGGGCCGCCGGATCGTCCGACGGGCTCACAAGGCGGGCCACTGGCACAGACTGACCCCGAATGTGTACGCGGCTGCCCCGTCGGATCCCACCGAGGAACAGTGGATCTGGGCCGCAGCGCTGCACGCCGGCCCGCTCGGGCGTCTCGCTGGACAGGCGGCGCTGTTCGCCTCCGGGTGGGATCACGACGTCGCACGGCCTATCGATGTTCTGGTGCCAGCCGAACTCAACCCCGGCTGCCCCAGTTGGATCAGGCTGCACCGGACCACACGGCTGCTGATGTCCCCCAAGGGCGGCATGCCGAGGACCCATGCGGCGCAGTCGTGTTTGGACGCGGTGGCCTGGTGCCGGACGGATCGCGAGGCGGTGTTCGTCCTGCTCACGGTCCTGAAGGAGGGCCTGGTGAAGCCCCGCGCTCTACTCATGGCGCTGAGAGACCGGCCCAGGATGCACCGTCGGCAACTCGTGAGCCAAACGGTCGACGAGTTCACCGGTGGCGTCATGAGCATGGGCGAACATGACTTCGCCAGGCTGTGCCGCAAGTACGGCATCCGGCCCCCTGATCGGCAGGTGCGGCGCAAGAGCACGAAGGGCCGCCGCTACCTCGACGCCTATTGGGATGCCGAGAAGGTCGTCGTCGAGATCGACGGCGCAGGTCACGCTGGCGTCGAAGTCATGCGGGACGACCACGAACGCCAGAACGACATCCTGCTGCAGGGTGACCGCATCTTCCTGCGGGTTTTCACCTGGGTCCTGAAGTACGAGCCGGAGGTGTTCATGACGCAACTGGCGCAGGTCGTCGGAAGGGTTGAATGAGATCGACCACCTAGTTGGCCAGGTCCTCCAGGATCTGCGCGTTGGCGGTGGCAGGATCCGGGTGGACGATCCGGGTGCGGATGTCCCACTGCCCGTTCTCGCGAGGGGCTGGCTGTGCACCACGGGTCAACGGGTCGAAACCGGGAGGCCGGATTCGTCGCGTTCGGTCGGATACCCGTCGTACAACGGCTCGGTCCGCAGGCCGTCCAGCGTGGTCGTGACCAGCGCGCGATCGAAGTCCTTGCCCTTGAGCACCCTGTCCACCGCGGTCAACCACTGTTCGCGGGTGGGACTGTAGTCCGACGAAAGATCCAGGTTCTCAGCCACGATTCGAGGAGAGTCCGGTCACCTTTCACACCCCTGCCGGGCGCAGCCTGGATGCAGGGAGGCAGTCAGGAACCCCAAGCCAACCATGCGCCTGACTGCGGTGCTGATCATAGCCACGGGTTTGACCGGAGGGCTGGTCCGGGTCACCGTCGCCGCGACAGCGACGCCCACCTCGGTCGTCCAGGCGGCCAAGAAGAAGCACAAGCTCCCGACCGCTCCTGGCCCTCCGTTGGGAAGAGCGTTCGCGGCTGCCCGGGCCCAGCGGTGACCCGGCACCGCGCCAGTCCCCTGCCGATTCGCGATGTCACCGAGATGCGCTGGACGTGGGACGGGCCCGGCCGGGGTTCGCCCGACCCGGGCCATCCATACCACGTGCCCTCCACAACCGCACCCCGCCCGTCTTGGTGCACCTCGGGACCCAGGCCGCGTCGCATCCCGGCGGAACCACCGTCCGGTTGTGCCCTGACATCCTGCAAGCGCCTTCCCTGCCCGTTGTCGTGCCAGAATTGGCGGGTGCTTCTGATGGACATCCTCGCGATGGTCCGACGTCAGTGGATCGCGGTGCTCGCGGTGCTCGTCATCTCGACAGCCAGCGGCGCACTGATGATCGCCACCACCCCGACTTCATACGAGAGCGGTGCGGTCATCGCCGTGCTCCCCAGCAGCACCGGCAAGACTGACGAGAACCCCTACTTCACCTCGCCGGAAGCCCTGAGTGAGTTGGCCTCGCTCACCATCCAGGTGATGGACAGCCCCCAAAAGCGGCAGGACCTTCAGAATGACGGGATTGCCGACTACACGCTCGACAACGAGGGGAGCAGTTCGAGCCGGTCAGCTGCGATCTTCATCACCGCGCCGGGCGAATCCCCGCAGATCGCTGCCGCCAACACGACGGCGGTGGTCGCGGCGACCTCCGCGGAGTTGAACCAGATCCAGGAGTTGTCGGCAATCAACCAGCCCGCCCGAGCGTCCATCTACACGGTGGTCCAGCCGGAACCCGGTACTCCGAACACCGGGGACCGCTACAAGTCCGGCGTCGCAGTCGCCCTCGTAGTATTCATCGCGGGGATGGTCGTGGTGGCTCTCATCGACTCGGCGCAGCGGAAGCGGTCGACGCCGCTGGCCGCCGGATCGATCGGCGACCAGCCGTCCCCCGACGCGGCAATGGACTGACACGGGGTCACGATGAGGCGATTCCGCAACGTTCTGCGGCGCATCGCACGTTGGGACTGGGCGATGATCGCCCTCACTTCGCTGATTCTCCTGACCATGCTGCAGAGACAGAACTGGGTGATTCCCAAGGTCGCCTTCGGGCTGACCCCGGGCGAACTGCTGCGGATCCTGTGCGCCGCTTTGTGGCTCTTCGGCTGGCTGAGCAACTCGCCGACGGTGCTCGTCGGCCGGACCGGGGTGAGGGTCGGTGCCCTGCTGGTTCCGCTGGCAACGCTGGCATCCTTCGGGTGGACCGCAACCCAACCCGGATCCCGGGCTTATCTGCCCGCAGGACAGACCAGCATTTTCTGGAGTCTCGTCGACGCACTGCTGATCCTCTTCGTGATCGACGTCGTCAGGACCTCCGCCCAACGGGCCTACGTTGTCCGACTACTGGCCAGCGTGGGCCTGATCGGGGCCGCCGTCTCGCTCGTCGAGTCCCTGACCGGTGCGCGCCTGGGCGACTCATTTCGCATCCCGCTGCTGTTCGAGAAGGACCCACTGCAGCAATACGCACTGGTGCGTTACGGCCTCGAGCGGGCAGCTGGACTCGCCAATCATCCACTGGAGGCAGGTGCCGTGATCGCGACGCTCGCCCCGCTCACTCTGTCACTGGCACTGTTCAGCCACCGTCGCACCCAGCGGTACTTCTGGTGGGGAGCGTTCCTCGTGATGACGGCGGCGGTCTTCTCCTCCATTTCCCGGTCGTCGATAGTCGGGCTGGTGGCGGGTGCCGCCGCGGTGGCCCTCATCACTCCCGCACGGAAGGCGGGACCCATCCTGGGTGTTCTGCTGGTCGGCATCGCACTGACCCTGCTGTTGCGCCCGGGGTTGGCGCAGTCGCTGGTTCTGAGCATCACCGAGACGCAGCAGGACATCAGCATCCAGACCAGGACGGCCGCGGCGAGCCAGACCATCGCCGACTTCTCCGGGCTGCGCTGGGTTTTCGGATTGGCCGAGCCGGATCTGCCGCCGCTGGACAACCTCTTTCTCCTGACGCTGGCTGTCTCGGGGCTGCTCGGGGTCGTCGCCCTGGCTGCCAGATACCTGCTGGCTGCCAACGCTGGGATCCAGGTCCTGCGCACCCATCGGGACCGCGCGACACTCACCGAGGTGGGAGGCCTGCTGGCCGCCTGGGTCGTGACGCTGGTGGTGGCGCTGGCTCTTGATGTCTCATTCTTCAATCAGGCGTGGCTGATCACCCTCTTGATCACAGGACTGCTCGGCTCCAGCCAGGCACATGCCGCCGAATCCGCCGTGGAGGCGCCCCGGCAGCCCGTGTTGACGATGGGGAACACGTGACCCCGGACCAGGACTCGGCGATGAACCCGCAGGACCGCCACAGCCTCACCGGCCGATCCATCGCCTCCGGCCCCGGTGCCGGGCCCCGGACCACCCTGGTCTTGGCAGTCGTCCTGATCCTGGGTCTGCTACTGGTGGCCCTGCCCGCCGCCCTACTGGGGAGTCTGCAGATTCCGCACAACGATGGCTGGGCATACAGCCGGATCGCGCAGACCCTCGCCGACACCGGACGTATCGAACTCGTCGGATGGAACCGTCCTGCGCTCGTCGGGCACGTACTGCTGCTGGTCCCCGGGACCTTCGTCGGGGCGGTCACGGGCCAGCATCTCATCGTGCTGGTCCTGGCCGCAACCCTTCTGGCAGCGACGTACGACCTGGTGGCCGGCCAGCACGGGTGGCGCTGGGGGGTGCTGGCCACGGCCACCATGGCCTGCTACCCGGGTTTGCCCCTGCTCGCGACCTCGACCATGACAGACGTGCCAGCGGTTGCGGGATCGACGGCCGCGCTGGCCCTGGGGGCACGTGGCCTACATATGCGTGAGGGCTCCTCAGCGGCGCTGCTGCTGCTGTCCGCGGCGACATTGCTGGGCTTCTGGGGCCTGACGGTGCGCGAACAGGCGATCGCCGCCCCGGTGGCTGTGCTGTTGGTCGCACTGTGGACCTGGCGTCGATCCCGCTCCCGCGGCTTCTGGGCGGCAGCGGGATTGTTGGGTGGACTCGCTGTGGCCACCGCTGCCTTCGAGTACTGGCGGCGCGGACTGCCCGGCGACGATCCTCCGACTCTGCTCACCCCGCATCTGGGCACCTTGTCCTTCTCGCTGCTGTCGATGCTGCTGGCGCTGGGCCTCGTCTGTCTGCCGCTGAGCATCGGACCCGGCTGGCGGGCGATGCAGGCACGTCTGGGCCGACCGGTGGCCTCGGTGGTGCTGCTGCTCGGTCTGTTCCTTCCGCTGCTGCTCAATGCGGCAGGGCGGCCCACGTTGGTGGAGAACGGCTATCTCGATATCCGCGGGGCCTACCGCCTGACGAATCCGACTCCGGACGTTGCGGACCCTTCCCCCTTCCTCTGGTACGCGATGGCGGCGGGCGGCGCGCTAGGGCTGATCCTGCTCACCGCCGTGCTGCTGGACACGCTCGTCGCGGTTCCGCGCGACCCCGGCACGACCGAGACGCTGGCCCTGGTATTCCTGGTCCTGATGGCGGCTGTGACGGTGATCCAGGTCATCGGCGGGCAGGCTGCCTTCGAGCGCTACAACCTGCCGCTGGTACCCGCCTTGGCGGTTCTGACCGCAGCCTCCTGGCAGCGTCGGTCCGGGCCCGGCAGACTCCGCGGCCTCCGGGCCCTGACGGGGCTGTCCCTGGCCGTGCTGGCCGGGTTCTCCGCACTGATCTCCCTGAACGCCTGGGCAGTCGACAGCGCCCGCTGGCGTGCCGCCGAAGACGTCGCTCTGACGGGCTGGCCCGCGACGGACATCGACCCCGGGATGGAATGGGTCGGCTGGCACGCCGAAGGTGTGGCCGACCAGGACGCGACGGAGGGGCCGCAGGACCTCACCTTCTGGTCGGCATGGTTCCCCAAATCCCGCAGTTGCGTGATCATCTCGGATGGGCCAGTGGCGGGAACGATCCCCAGTGGGCGGACTTGGTCATACCGCAGTTTCGGATTCTTCGGCCCGCGCGAGGTCCTGGCCCAGCGGATCAACGGGGCACCGGCCTGTCGGCGAACCGCCGACGGCCGGCCAGCACCTGCCCCGCCGACCGGATCCGGCTGAGACAATCGGCGGGAGGGAGGTGGCCATGCGCGATTCCGTGGACGACTGCGTGATCGGGGGCCGGCATCATGGGCGTCGCGCTCGCCCGCGAAATCGCCCACCGGGCGCCGACAGCTTCCGTAACCGTACTGGACAAGGAATCAGGGCTCGGCCAGCACGCGAGCGGGCGGAACTCCGGGGTCCTGCCCGCAGGCTTCTACTACGCCCCGGACTCCCTCAAGCCCGGCTCACCGCCCGCGGCAACCATCTCCTGCGGACCTTCTGCGCATCGAAGGGCGTCGCTGTGCGAGCCTGCGGCAAGGTCGTCGTTGGCCAGTGACCCGCAGCAGTTGCCGACTCTGGACCAACTCGTGGCACGCGGCCGCGCAAACGGTGTCCGGCTCGAGGTGGTCGACGAGAAGGGCCTGCGCGATCTGGAGCCACTGGCCCGCACTGTGGACCGGGCCATCTGGTCGCCGGACACCGCCGTCGCCGATCCGGGCATCGTGATGGCCGCTCTGCGCGCGGACCTGGAGGCCGTGGGGGTGCAGGTCCGCACCGGCACGCGGGTCACCTCGGCGCGCGACGGTCTGATCACCACCGACGGGGGCCGGATCGAGGCTGGACACATCGTCAACGCGGCCGGACTGCACGCAGATGTCGTCGGGAGTTGGTTCGGATTCTGCGACGACTACGTCACGCTCCCGTTCAAAGGTCTCTACTGGTACGGCGGGCGGGGCGTACCCGCACTGCAGCACCACGTCTACCCGGTGCCCGACCCCCGCAACCCCTTCCTCGGGGTGCATTTCACGGTCACCGTCGACGGCGGCGTCAATGTCGGGCCGACAGCCATCGGGCGCTGTGGCGCGAGGCCTACTCCGGGTTCGGTCGCTTCGACCGGTCGGAGGCCAGTTCGATCGTTTGAGCGTACCCACGTTTCCTGCGCAGCGACCACCATGACGTCCCGGCGCTGATCCGGTCCGAAGTCCCCAAGTACAGCCGCCGGTATCTGGTGAAGCAGGCGCGCAGACTCGTGCCGTCAGCTCAGCCCCGGGACTTCCCGGAGCGCGGGAAGCCGGGGATCCGCGCGCAGCTGATGAATCGCAGCACGGGTGCCCTGGAGATGGACTTCGTGGTACGCGGTCGGCGTGGACGAGCAGTCTGGGGTTCGCCGAGTACGTCGTCGACGACATGCACGACCGCGGGGCGATCTGACTCACACGTATCGGCGCGCAGGGTGGGCTTCACCGGCCGCCCGATCAGGTGCGCCGACACCCCGTCGGCGAGCGCGCGGGCGTAGACCACCGCCGCCGCGTCGACGACCTCCACGGTCCGATCCACGTCCGCTTCGGTGAGCGCGGCGCTCACCACGAAGGACGGCGCCAGCACCCCGCCGAGCAGTAGGTTCTGCGTGAACAAGGTCCGATAGTCAAGAACGGGTGATCCGAGCAGTCGCGATCAGGTCCCGGCCGGTGACCGCCCTGGTCAGACGAACTGCCGCGGTGGTGGCGGCCGACCCGTTCTTGCAGAACTTGATCTGGTCGGCCTCGGGCCCGGGGACCAAGGAGAGGATGCGTTCCGCGGCTTCGAGTTCCAGCACCGAGGGACTCGCGAAGTCGCACCCCCGCGCCACGGCTGCCACGACCCGGCCGTTCACCACGGGGTGCCCGTGGCCGAGCGACACCGACCACAGGCCGCTGCCGTACTCGGCATACCGGTTGCCGTCAGTATCCCACACGTTTGCGCCCTCGCCGCGCACGATCATCGCGGCCATCCCCTCCGGGTACTGGTCGGGGCTCCAAACGGTCGGCGAGCATCCTGGAGTTGTCGAAACGCACGGCCACTGCCTCCCTGCACGAGGTTTCGGGCGCCGGCGGGTGTACTGCAACCCTCCTGCACGCGACAGTAGAGTCAGACTGACTCCGCCGCGGACTGAGGGGGCGAGCTCTTGACACTGCATTGCCGGATCTGTGGCCACCGGCTGTCGCGCACGTTCGTGGACCTGGGTATGTCGCCCCCGTGCGAGGACATCCTGTCAACGCAACGACTCAACGAGGCCGAGGTCTTCTACCCCCTGCATGTCCGGATCTGCGATGCTTGCCTGCTGGTGCAACTACCGAATGTGATTCCCCCAGAGGAGATCTTCACCGATTCCTACGCCTACTTCTCCTCCTACTCCACGAGTTGGGTCGAGCACGCCCGCCGGTACAGCACCAAGATGATCGAGCGACTCGGACTCGACGCCTCGTCGATGGTGATGGAAGTGGCAAGCAACGACGGCTACCTCCTGCAGCATTTCGTCGCTGCGGGAATCCCGGTGCTCGGCATCGATCCCGCCGGCAACACCGCCGACGCGGCGATCGCGAAGGGCATACCCACCGAAAAGGTCTTCCTGGGCGCCCGGACGGCGCTGGATCTGCTGCAGCGCTACGGACCGGCCGACCTCATCGCCGCGAACAACGTGTTCGCCCACGTCCCCGACCTGCATGATTTCGTGACCGGACTGGCGACGCTGCTGGCAGGGGAGGGCACACTGACCCTGGAATTCCCCCATCTGCAGCGGCTCATCGAACAGCGGCAGTACGACACGATCTACCACGAGCACTTCTCCTACTACACGCTGCTGACCGCGCAGAGGGCATTGGCGCTCGGCGGCTTACAGGTTTTTGACGTCGAGGAACTGCCGTCCCACGGCGGCTCACTGCGGGTGTTCGCCCGCCATGCTGCGGCCGCCGGTAGGTCGTCGGCCGCGGTCGAGCAGGTACTGGAGGCGGAACGGGTCAAAGGTTTGCATTCCCTATCCGGATACACAGGGTTCGCCAACCAGGTGGCGCTGGTGAAGATGGACCTCCTCGACTTTCTGATCGAGGCCAAGCGGGATGGCAAATCCGTCGTAGGTTACGGCGCACCCGGGAAGGGCAACACGCTGCTGAACCACTGCGGCATCCGCACTGATCTGCTGACTTTCACAGTGGACATGAATCCCAACAAGCACGGGATGTACCTCCCCGGCTCCCAAATCCCCATCCGCGCCCCCGAGGCGATCGGGGCCGCCACGCCCGACTACATTCTGATCCTGCCCTGGAACCTGCGGGGCGAGATCGAGGCGCAACTGGGCTACGCCCGGGACTGGGGTGCGAAGTTCGTTGTCGCGATCCCGGCTCTGGAAGTGTGGTGAAAGCATGAAGGTGGTGCTGTTCTGCGGTGGCTACGGCAATCGCATGCGCGACGGGCGCACCGACCTGCCAAAGCCGATGACCATGCTCGGAGACCGGCCGCTGCTGTGGCACGTCATGCGCTACTACGCCCACTTCGGGCACCGGGACTTCATCCTGTGCCTCGGCTTCGGCGCACAACACATCAAGGATTACTTCCTGAACTACCGGGAGTCGACCTCCAACAACTTCATCCTGCGCGATGGCGGTCGCGACCTTGAGCTGCTGCGCACGGACATGGACGGCTGGACGATCACGTTCGTGGACACCGGTCTGGAATCACCGATCGGGGAGCGACTGCGGCGAGTCGAACCGCACTTGGGTGACGCGGAGGTATTCCTCGCCAACTACGCCGACGTCCTCACCGACGCCCCGCTCAACGACATGGTCGCCGACCTGCAGGGCAGCCCGGACGCCCTGGCCAGTCTGTTGGCGGTGCGGCCGCAGGCAGCGTTCCACCTCGTGGACGTGGGCCCCGGCAACTTCGTGACGAAGATCGTGTCCGTCTCGCAGATCCCCATGCGGGAGAACGCCGGCTACTTCGTTTTCCGGCGCGAACTCATTGAGCACATCGCCCCCGGCGAGGACCTAGTGGCCGATGTGCTGTCCCGGCTCTCCACGCAGGGTCGGGTCAAGGCCTTCCAGCACGACGGCTTCTGGCAACCGGCGGACACCAAGAAGGAGTTGCTGCTGCTCGAGACCATGCACCAGGCGAACGACCGGCCCTGGGCCCCCTGGGCGTCCACCCCGGACGGCCCGACATGATCCCCCTGTCCCTGCCGGCCGGATCCCTGCGCGTGCTACTCCTCGGTGCGCACCCGGACGACATCGAGATCGGCGCGGGCGGCACGCTGCTGCGCTGGGACCGCGAGGTCAGCGACTTGCAGGTCCACTACGTCGTGATGACTGGTGACCGGATACGGGAGGAGGAAGCGCAGGCCGGCGCGGCGGCTTTCATGCCGTCGGCCGCCCTCGATGTCACCGTGCACGACCTGCCTGACGGGTATCTTCCGGCCCACTGGTCGCAGGTGAAGGAACTGCTGGAAGCGGTGGCAGCGCGGACGACACCGGACGTCGTCGTGTGCCCCAGCCAGCGCGACGCTCATCAGGACCACCGCACGGTCGCCGAGATCGTTCCCAGCGTCTTCCGCGACTGCCTCACGTTGCAGTACGAGATTCCGAAGTGGGACGGCGATCTAGGATCGGGCCACCCCACGCACTACGTCCGGCTCTGCGAGGAGGACATGACCCGCAAGTGCCACCTGCTCGCCGAGCACTTCGCCACCCAGACGAACCGCGACTGGTTCACGGCCGAGACGTTCCGGGGCCTCGGCAGACTGCGCGGAATCGAATGCCGCGCTGCGTTCGCGGAGGCATTCACGGTGGGCAAAGCAGTCCTGGAGATCGCCAAGGAGGAAACGTGAGGGTACTCATGACGGGGCACCAGGGGTACCTGGGTACGGTGATGCTGCCCATCCTGCAAGAGGCGGGCCACGTCGTCGTGGGCCTGGACACCGGATACTTCGCCGACTGCGTGCTCGGTCCAGAGGTGAACGACGGCCAGACCATGCGCAAGGACCTGAGGGACATCCAAGTCGCGGACCTCGAGGGGTTCGATGCCGTGATCCACCTGGCGGCGCTGTCCAACGACCCGCTGGGCAACTTGGCCCCGGAGATCACCTTCGAGATCAACCACGCGGCGAGTTCGCATTTGGCGGCGGCAGCGAGGACGGCGGGCGTCAAGCGCTTCCTGTACTCCTCCACCTGCTCGGTGTACGGGGCCAGCGGCGGTGGCGCGCTGGTTGACGAACAGGCGCCACTGGCGCCCATCACCCCTTACGCCATCAGCAAGGTGCGTGTGGAGGCGGACCTGCACGATCTGGCCGATGACACTTTCAGCCCGGTCTCCCTGCGCAACGCCACCGCCTTCGGCTTCTCGCCCCGGTTGCGCGCCGACATCGTCGTGAACAACCTGGTGGGCTTCGCCATGCTCACCGGAGAGGTGCTGGTGCTCTCGGACGGCACCCCGTGGCGGCCCTTGGTCCATGCCCGCGACGTGGCCTGTGCCTTCCTCGCGGCGCTGGAGGCGCCCCGGGCGGCCATCCATGACCAGGCCTTCAACGTCGGCAGCGCGTCGGAGAACCTGCGCGTCAGCGAGATCGCGGAGATCGTCAGCGACACCGTTCCGGGCAGTCGGGTGAACATCACCGGGGAGGCCGGCAGCGATCCGCGCTCCTACCGAGTCGACTTCGCGAAGATCACCGAGACCCTCCCGGCCTACCAGCCCTCCTGGAGCACGGCAGCCGGGGCAGCCGAACTCTACGAGGCCTACCAGCAGTACGGACTGGACCGGACCGGCTTCGACCAGAGGTTCACGCGGCTGGCACACCTGAACATCCTGCAGCAGGCAGGCAGACTCGACGGCCATTTGCGGTGGCTGTGATGCCTTCAGCCGAGGAGCCCGAGCAGTTCGTGCAAGGAGATGCCGTGACGGTCGCGTTCACTGGTCACCGATGCCGGCAGCGGCCAGGGGACGGCCAGTCCCGGGTCGTCGAAGGCCACCGTGACGTCGCAGCGCGGATCGTGTTCGGCGTCGATGCGGTAGCAGACGTCGGCCAATTCGGACAGTGCCTGCCAGCCGTGCCCCATCCCCGCGGGGATGTACAGGCTGACATGGTCCACGTCGTCGAGTTCGAAACTGCGCCACTGGAGGAAGGTTGGCGAGCCGGGACGCAGATCGACGACCACGTCCCAGATACGTCCGCGCGCGCAGCGCACCAGTTTGGCCTCGCCCGGCCCGGATCGCAGATGCAGGCCCCGGATCACGGCATGCTCGCTGCGGGATTGGCTGTCCTGGACGAACTCGGGCAGCCCCACCGCCTCCGCCACCGCCCGGTCCCATGTACGGGTGAAGAACCCGCGGTCGTCGCGGTGGACCTGCGGATGGAATGCCAGCACTCCGGACAGATCGGATTCCACGACTCGCATCGCCCGCGTCCTTCCACTTGTGCCAAGAGCCCCGCATGACTGCCAGCACTCCCTGCCGATCCTGCGGATCCACCCTACTGACGACCGTGCTCGATTTCGGGGCCCAGCCGCCATCGGATCTCTTCCCGCCTGCGCAGAGCCCGGCTTCGGAGGACCCCCGATGGCCTTTGGTACTCGCGACCTGCGAACGGTGCTTCCTGCTGCAACTGACCGGGGACGAGATCGCAGTACCTGAGATGCCACTAGCGGTGGAATCGGCCACCTCCAAGCAACACGCTGTCGACAGCGCCGCCTGGCTCGCGGACTTCCTCCAGTTGTCGGAAGGGTCCACGTTCCGGGAAATCCATAGCGCCCATGGGGGTTCCTGGGCGCCGGCTCTGGAAAATCTGGGACTGCGGCCGCTCGACTCGGGCCGCGCCGATCTGGTGGTGGATGTGCACGGCCTGATCCACGACTACGACCTCGACGGCGCGCTGGGGCACAGGACCTCCCAGGTGGCGGCCGGCGGGCACCTGGTGCTGGAGTTCCACCACGCCCTGGAACTCGTCCGCCACCGGCAGTTCGACACCATCCGCCACGGACACCCCGTGTACCTGAGCCTCACCGCGCTCAAGCCGGCTCTGGAGCGACGCGGACTGCGCATGATGGCCGCCCGGCCCGCGCCGGTCTATGGGGGCAGCCTGATCCTGATCGCTGCCGCGGCAGGGGAGCCCGACCCGACGATCGGGCGATTGCTGGCGCAGGAGCGGGACGCCGGATTGGACTGCCCGCAGACGCTGCAGGGCCTGCAGCACGAACTCCTGGACGCCATGCGGAGTCTGCACGACTGGCTTCTCGAACGCAGGGCCGCCGGTCGTCGCGTCCTCGGCTACGGAGCCCCCTCGAAGGCGCCCGTCCTGCTCAACCTGGCGGGTGTGGGCCCGGACCTGCTGGCCTTCACCGTCGATCTGTCACAGGCCAAACAGGGCCGGCGCCTGCCAGTCACGGGGATCCCCATCCGGTCCCCCGCGGAGTTGATCGCGGCCACGCCCGACGATGTCCTGGTGTTCACCTGGGACATCGCGACTGAGGTGATCCGGTACCTCAACGAGCACGGGATGGGCCCGGTCGAATACTACGCCCCACTGCCGCGGCCCCGGCGATTGACCGGGTGGGGCTAACTGCTGGGATGTTCCCGGTCGACGGAGTCACGGTGCAGTTGCCGGTTGACCACGAAGTGGCCCAGCTCGGCGGAGTCGCGCAGGTTCGCCAGGGTCCGGCCCTCGGAGTCGCGCAAGTCGTCCAGCGGTACCTGGCGCTGCCGGCGGTCGACCACAGGCCAGGTGTCGTCGGGCTGTTCCCGCTCAACGCTCAACAAACGGTCATAGACGCTGACGTACTGGTGGGCCTGGGACTGCCAGTCCAGTTGTGAGGCCACCCGACGGCGCGCTTCGAGGCCGAGGTGCAGGCGCTCGTCGGGATCGTCGAGCAGGTGCGCGATGGCCTCGGCGAAGCCTTCGACGTCGCCCGGTTCGACGTACTTGGCAGCACCGCCGGCCGAGATGCGGGTCTCGCGCAGGTCGAACGTGACAATCGGCAACGCGTACGCCATGTACTCCATGATCTTGTTCATGGTGGACACGTCGTTGAGCGGACTCTTCGGGTCGGGACCGACGGCAACCGTCGCCGCCGACAGGTAGTCGGCGACCATGACCTGATCCGCCCGACCCAAGAACTGGACGTGGCCGTTGAGATTCAGTGCGCCAGCCAGGTGCTTCAGATCCTCGAAGCTGTCCCCGAAACCCAGCAGCGCAGCGAACACGTCGGTGCGACCGAGTTCATGGACGAGTACCGCCATCGCCCGCAGGAACAGATCGACGCCGTCCTGGGGCCCCATGATGCCCAAATAGACGATCATCGACTTGCCGGGCGGGCACGGGTTGCCGGTCGGAGCCAGTGGGCGCATGGCCTTGGTGTCCGGGCCCGAGCGCACAATTGTGAGGTCGGCGGCGTCGACACCACCGCGTCCCTGCGCGATCGCGGCGTACGAGCGGTTGGTGACGATCACGTGGTCGGAGGTGCGGTACGTCATCTTCTCCAGCCACTTGAGTCCCCAGTACTCGAGTCGGTGGGCGAGGCCCTTGACCTCGCCGAACCGGGAGATGAACAACTCGGGGTTCAGATCATGCTGGTCGAACACGAAGAACACCCCACGCCTGCGGTAGATGCGGCCCAACAGCCAGTAGGTGTCCGGGGGGTTGCAGGCCTGCATCGCGTCGAATCCGCTGGTCTTCCAGATCCGGCGCGCGCGGCGGGCAGTTGCCAGCCAGCACACGACGAACTCCCTCACGTACCCCCAGAAGCCTCCATCGTGCGGGGGCGGATCGTACTTGTGGACCTCGATCCCGTCGATGACCTCGAAGTCCGGGTCATCGGGCGCCTTGGGGCAGATGACCGAGACGGTGTATCCGGCCTCGCGCAGTGCGCAGCATTCCAGCCAGACCCGGCGGTCGAGGGGCACGGGCAGGTTCTGCACGATGATAAGAACCCGGTTCGGCACGGTTGACCTCTCTGGTGTGATGGCCACTCATCTCAATGTTCCCCGTCGCCGGCGCAAGGTGTCCATTCAGTATCCGGTACCCGAGCCATCGCCGCCGGAGTAGGTCCATGTTCGGCCTGCCCCAGGAGCGGGGTCGCGCTCGACGTCCGGGAACGCCGGTGGCGGCGAGGTGGTCCGCGCGCGACGGCGGACCCGGAAGTCCAGCGCAGTGAGGCCGGGGATTGCGGACACGTGGTGGATACCCAGTGCCCCCGCACCCGCCCGGATGTCCTGCACCGGGTCCTCTCGGAAGGCCTGGCGGCTCAATTCCCGGATGCGGCCGATGGATACGCCCACGCCGTACTCGCCGAAACCGTGCTGCTGACGCACGCGGAAGGGGTGACCGGTGGCATCCCACAACAGCCCGCCGCTGCGGGCCTGTAGGGAATCGGTCACCAGCGACGGGCATGGCGTCCAGTGCGTCGAGAGGGGGTCCTCGGACCAGTAGACGGCCAGTTGCGCGTTCACGTCGCCGACACCGGAGCGATCGGTGCCCAGCAGTAGGAACCACAGACCGTCCTGCGCCAGGAGGATGGGGTCGGCGTAGAACAGGTCATCCATGATTACGCTGTGTAACACCCAGCGATCAGGAAACCGCTCACATCGATAGACCCGCACCTCCCGGCTCCCACCGGCCTCGGGGATCATGTACAACTCCCCGGCCACCTCAACCGGGAATGGGAACGAGAGGTGGAAGGACTCCTCGATGATCGGTTGCGGCTGGCCCGGAAGACCACCGGTCAGGGCACAGACGCTGATCCTCCCCCGACCTAGGCCGCCGACCCACTCCTCGACGAACAGCGCCCGGCGACCCCGGAACTCACAGAGGAACGGATCGGCGAGGAACCCGCCCGGGGGATTGGGAACCACCTGTGGCGAACGCCAGTATTCCCACCAGTCGCCCTGACACAGCGCGACCGACCAGTACTCATCGGTCGTCCCGGTGATCCGTCGGGCGACCCGGCCCGCATCCCGCGCAAGAACCCGGCCGGTCTGGGCGGCCACCGCCGACGGCCTCACCGCCGACGGCCTCACCGCCGACGGGCGCACTGGCGGCGGCGCCGGGGCCACCGGCGCTGCGTGCGGACGGCCCGCCAACCACTCGAGGATCTGCTGCGCCTGGTAGGCCAGAAGCCGGTGCCGGTTCTGGACCCAGGTGTCCTGCGTCGGGAAGGACATCGAGGACACCGGCGTGCCCCCCACGGTCAATACCGTGCGGGTCTGCGGCGCGGTCGCCGCCACCTCGGCGAATCCGGACGCGGGGTCGTCGGGGGGCGGGTCCAGGGTCACCCGCAAGCCAGCACGTGCCGTTGGTTTCCCGGACAGGTCGATCATCAGTTCCGGGTCTTCCTTCAGTGCCGGGCCGGGCGGCACCTGCGCCGGCGGCAACGGGGTGGGAACCCTGCCCCGTGCCCGCAGCGACTGCCGCTCGAACCAGTCGAGGAACCGCAGGGCAGGGCTGGGAACAGGGGTCGGGGTCGCTTCGGTCCGGATCGGCACACTGTGTGAGCGCGCCCACCCCAGCAAGGCGGCGTGGACAGGACCGCACCGACCCGGGTCCCCGATCACGGTCAGACCCATCCGGGGATCGTCCCCTCAAGCTCGTCCGCCTGCCGGGCCAACCCGGCGATCCTCTGTGCGATGGCCGCGGGCACCTCGATCCCACAGGTGCTGAGCATGGTCGCGATCCGGTGGGCGTGGTCGTGGGCCCGCATCGCCCTGGCCCGGTGTGCGGTGGCCACCCGACCCACCGCACCCTCATCGAGGAGCGCATCGACCGCCGACGGCACGCGGGTGCTGTCCAAGGGCATTGGGATGAGGCCGGGGAGGCCGTCGAAGCCCTGCTCGAACACCGGCGACGAGGGGAACTCCCCCAGCAGCGCACAGCCCGCCGCCAGCGCCTCGTAGAAGCGCAGCCCGATCTCGTCGTGCTCAACACGTCGGGAGGCGTCGCTGAAGCGGGCGACGTTCGCCACCCAGAACACCGAGGCCTGGGCGATGTGGGAGAACTGCAGAAGGTGGTCGGGGAACGACTGCACCGCCACGGGCGGGGCCACATCGAAGTGGTACCACCGCCCGGTTTCCCTGGCCCATCGCTTGAGCGCTTCGTGCTGCGGTTGGTTCTTGCGACCGAGACTTGACACGGCGATCGGTCGGGGCCGGCCGATCCGATCGGAGAAAGCGGGGACGTCCACCGAACATGTCAGGTGCTCGACGGTCGTCGACAGGCTACGCCGCAACGCGGCAGCGCCGGTCTCGAGGGAGACGAATACCCAGTCGAAGTCGTCGAGCACCGTCCGGGCCTTGCGACGGAAGGTGGCCGAGTCGACGTCTGCAGGCCAAACCTCCGAGATGAACGCGATCTTGGTCGCCGCCGTGCGGCGCAGATCGCTCACGGCGTACAGGTCCGTCATCTGGTAGATGTCGTTCGCGGTCACGAACAGAACGTCGAGTCCGGGATCGAGGGGTCGGTCGAGGTGGATCTTGGCCACCCCCGCACGTTCGGCGATGTTCGCCATGCGCGACTCCGGCGGCGGCCAGCGCCGGGACGGACTCTCGAGGAAGTACGTCTGCGCGTCCAAGGCACGTGCGAACACGTCCTCCAAGGCCACGAGTTGTGTGAGCCAGGGACCCCGCTCCACGTGCCGGAAACTCAGGACGGCAGCGCGGGGCACGGACAATCCATACCACAACGCCGCCTGAGCGCGCTGCTCACAGTGCCCAAGCGCCGACCCTCCTCCCGTCACCCGCCGGCGCCCCCGACCCGGCAGAATGGCCAGCGCAGGCGCCGCGAGGAGGTGCACGTGAACAGGGCCGAACAGGTCGTACGAGGTGTCGCCCAACAGGCGGGCGGTCGGATCGTCGCGGTCCTCGTCTCTTTCGTGAGCCTCAGCGTCACGGTCAACTACCTGAGTATCAGGGACTACGGCGTGCTGACCACGGTGGTCGCGTTCGTCGGCCTCTTCGAGATCTTCATCGACCTTGGCATCGGGACGGTGGTCGTACGGCGCGCCTCCGCGGGCAAAGCCCCGCTGGAACGCTTGGTCGGCGTGGGCCTGTGGATGAGTCTGCTGTACGCGTGGCCGCTGTACCTGCTCGCAGTGGCCAGTGCGTACCTCATCTACCCGGATCAGCCGGAGGTCCGGGTCGGCGTGGCCATCCTCGGTGTCTCGCTTATTCTGGCCACGATCTCCTCCTCCTATCTGCCCGTATTCGAAGTGAAGATCTCCTACGGCGCCCTCACCATGGCTGAGATCGTGGGACGGTTCGGGTCGCTGGCGGCGATCCTCGCGGTCGTACACTTCGACCTCGGGTTGACCGCCATCATCTGTGCGCAACTGGTGCCGTTCGCCGTGCAGTTCGTGACGGTCCTCATCGCCTCCCGGTCGCACGGACGCTTCCGACCGCAGTCATCGCGCAGCGTTGCAGTCGGCCTCCTTCGTGAGGCCTTGCCGCTGGCCGGCGTGCTGCTGGTGGCCATCTCCTACCTGCGCGCCGACGCGGTCCTGTTGTCGATCCTGAGCACCCAGGAACAGGTGGGCGCCTACGGTCTTGCATACCGGCTGGCGTCGAACGTGAGCATGTTCGGCGCCATCGCGGCCAGCACCCTGCTGGCGCCCACGTCCACAGCCTTCGGCGAGAGCCGGGCGGCGTACCACCGGGTGGTGACGGGATCGACACGGATGATGCTTCTGCTGTCGCTGTCCATCGCGATGATCGGATGGTTCTTCGTGTCTCCTACGCTGCATCTGCTCGCGCCGGAGGACATGGCGAACCTGTCCACTCCGCTGGGGCAACTGCTGCTGGTGGCTGTGGCCCTGGGCACCCTGAACGCCCTGTTCTCGGGGGCACTGATCGCTGCGCACCTGCAAACCCGATTGCTGATGCTCAGCGTCGTCATGCTGGCGGTCAACGTGGCGCTGAACGTCGCGCTCATCCCCGTGTGGCAGGCAATGGGATCGGCCGTGGCGCTGGTCGCGACCGAAGGGCTCTCCACCGTCGGCGTGATCGCTCTCATGCATCGCTACGCCGGGTGGAGCTTCCCGTTCGGCTACCTCGCCCGGCTGGCGGTGCCAGTGGGCGCCACCGGCGCACTGATGGCTGTGCTCCAGCAGTGGGGCCTGATCGTCATGGTGATCACGGGCCCCATCTGCCTGTACCTGCTGTTGAGCTGGCTGGGGCCGTTGAAACCCCGGGAGGCCTACGCGGCGTTGCGGGCCAGTCAGGCGGAGAACCCACCGCCGTCAACGCCGGGCGACCTCCTCGAGGACTGACACCAGCTGCTCGCCCGACCGGCGCACGCTGTAGTGCTCGTCGTACCAGGACCGGCTGCTGCGGCCCAGCGCCTCCGACACGACCGGATCGGCCGTGAGCCCCAACAGGGTGGTCAACCCTGCTGGGTCATCGGCGTCCGGGCAGGGCAGATCGGCGATCTGGTACTCCGGGAGCCCGCCCACCGCGCTGACCAGCGCCGGACAGCCGACCTGCATCGAGAGGACCTGTGCTCCGGACTGCGAGCCCTTCCGGTAGAACGCGATGGAGGCCTTGCAGTGGGCCAACTCCGTGACCAACCCCGCGAACTGGTATTCCTCGTCGTAGCGCATGAGATCCGGGCCGTCGAGGGTCACAGGGATACCCGCGCCGCGCACGATCAGCCGGTCGTCGTTGCCCGGGTGGTCGGCTTTGAACGTGCGCCAGGCGGCCATCACGACATCCAGGTTCTTGTACGGGAGCACACGACCGAAAGTGATGAAGTCCCGTCGCTGCCCTGCAGGAACCAGGGTGGGCCGGGTGGCATCCGGCATCTCGCTGGGCAGTGGCACCACGCGGATGGGGACGTCGGCCGGACTGAGCTGTCGGGCCACGAAGCGCGAGAACGTGACGATGCGGCGCACTGATCCGGTGCGCAGGCGTGCGGACATCCGGCGCTGCCAGGGCTCCCGATGGAACGTGTCATGCGGCTCACCGTCATGGACCATCAGCACTGTCGGGGTGGTGCGGGCCAGCAGGGCGAACCTCACGTCACGCACCTGTTCGGCCAGGACCACGTCCGGATCGAACGCGCGAACCGTGGCCTGTGCCCGCAACCACTCGCGCCACCCGGCCGGGGTGCGGGGCCGGGCATCCATGATGACTTCGCTGCCGGAGGCGGACAGGTGCTCCATGTGCGCGGTCTTGGTCACCGTGAGGACCTCGTGACCGGCAGCGGCGAACTCCTGCCCCCACAGTTGGGACAGGGTCCGGAACCATGGACTCAATTGCAGGATCCGCACGCTCCCCAACCTATTGGTTGCAGGGCGCCGGAGGCCTGACGGGAGGTCGCCGGGTCAGGCACGGATCGCTAGGATGCGCACGTGTCCATCCGCTTCCTGATCACCTCTAACGACCTTCGGGTGGGCGGCGCCGAACGGCAGCGGGTGCACTTGGCCAATGCGCTGGCTGCGCGCGGCCACGAGGTGACCCTCATGCTGATGAAGGGTCCGAACGACATGACGCTCGCCGAACTGGTGTCCCCGGCCGTGATGGTGCGTTCTGCCCCGTGGTGGCGGGCGGGCGCGGGCGGTCTGGACAGGCCGCTGCTGATCGTCAGCGGCACCACGAACACCGAGGTCGGCTATGCCTTCCGCATGCGCCGGGCGAGTCCGCGGTTCGCCGGTCGGCGCTGGGTCGTCGCTGCGCACACGCCGCCGGTCCCCGACGGCCCCACCTACTCGCGTGAGTTGGCTCGCGCCATTCGGATGAGCGATGGGGTGATCGCGCTGGCGCGCGCGCACTGGAACGAGTTGACCGCCAACCAGGACCTCGGCGAGCGGGTGTTCATCGTGCCGAACGGCGTGGATCCGCAGACCTTCCCGCCCCGCCCCCCGTCGGACACAACGGTGCGCATCTGCTTCCTGGGACGCCTGGTGGAGAGCAAAGGCGTGCAGTTCGTCATCGAGGCCCTGTCCGAACTGCCACAGTATCCGTGGATCTTCGACGTCTACGGGGTCGGTCCGTACTCCGGTCACCTCGCCGATCTGATCCCGCCCGCGCTGTCCGGACGGATCCGGCTGGCGGGCTACACCGACGACCCGGCGGGCACGGCTGGGCAGTACGACCTGTTCGTACTGCCCAGCCGTACAGAGGCCCAGCCGATGTCCTTACTGGAAGCGATGTCAGCCGGAGTGCCGGTCATGGCCCACCCGGTCGCAGCCGTTCCCGAGATGCTCGCCGACGGTGGCGGCGTCCTGGTACCCGAGCAGACGGCCGCCTCCTGGCGGCAGGCACTGGAGCCGTACTTGCGAGATCCGCGCTTGCTTGCCCCACTCGGCGAACGCGGATTGCTGCGCAGCCGGGTGTTCAGCGAGAAGAGCATGGTCGACGGATACGAGGCGGTCGCCGACATGGTGTTCTCGCGGACTAACGGGTGACGGAGGCCGCGGTGGCGGCGACCTTCCAGTCGTCGTGGTAGACGGTGCCGCTGGTGGTGAACGCGGTGGACCGGTAGTAGCCGACCTTCAGGTAGGAGTTCAGCGACGGGTACAGCGTGCCACC
>Ga0209607_1000843_pt1 | contig 26287 bp, 25 predicted proteins | sample AD_UKC117_MetaG_FD_184413 | JGI IMG/M metagenome (GOLD analysis project Ga0209607, IMG submission 184413) | Active sludge microbial communities of municipal wastewater-treating anaerobic digesters from Hong Kong - AD_UKC117_MetaG (SPAdes)... | ecosystem: Engineered > Bioreactor > Anaerobic >... | reverse complement strand
TCCATCGAAGAATTGGGCGGCGCAACCCTGCAAAGTCCCAAGCAAATCGGCGAGCTGTTCCGAGATGAATTCAACTGCACAGTTTTGCAGTTTATAAATCGTTTCCGCATTTTTAAAGCAAAGGAACTGCTTTGTTTCACCAACTACAGCGTCACGGAAATTTCAAGCATGACCGGCTTTGGCAGCATCCATTATTTCAGCCGCTATTTTAAGGAAAAAGAAAAGATCACGCCTATCGAATATAAACGCACAATCAAGCATATGCGCTGACCCGTATACTTTGCCTAGCGCCTGAGAGATTACCACATCGTAATCTCTTTTTTACGCCGTCCCGTCTTATACCGGCTTTCGCCGGGAGTTGCGTGAATTTCCCGGTCGTTGTATAATATTGTCTACATGCAATTTGCATGTGCTGAAATTAAGTAATTTCTCACTGAGGGAGAATATGTACGAAAAATACTCGGGATTGCCCGACACCACAAAACCAGCATCGTCGAACCCGCCCCGCAAGCAGACCGGTTCTTCTGCGCGCAGTGTAAAAAACGAAGGAAACAACGGCGACATGGAATATTATTACACCCCGAACCGCGGCGGCTCGTCGTCTTCGCGGCGAAAGAGTTCGAAACGGGCGAAAATTCGCAAGCGCAGGCTGGTGCTTTCGCTTATGACGATTTTTTTCCTGGCTCTGATCGTCACCGCGGTCGTCGTCCTTGCGCGCAGTTGCAGCGGCACGGCGGTTGTGGACACAGAAACCGGAAAGTTTCGCAATGAAGTATATATCAACGGGATGGACCTCTCCGGGAAAACTGTCGCGGAAGTGCGCGATCAGCTGGAATCCAACGAATCGTATGCGCTGAACAATATTGCCATTACGCTTTCCGGCGACGATTTTTCCGCGGCCATTTCCGGTACCGACATGAACGCATCCTCCAATTTGGAAGAGCTGATCCAGACGGCGCTTGCGGGCGGCTCGAATCAGGTTTATTACACGACCATATCCATCGATCAGGACGCGCTCACAAGCCGGATCAACGAGATCAACCAAAGCATGACATCCTCTCCCGTGGACGCTTCGTTCACCTTTGAGGCCTCAGACAGCGGCAAGCCGACATTTACTTATACCGAAGGCACGCCCGGCTACGGGCTGGACGTTACATCGACGATCGAAGCCGTGGAGCAGGTTATCGCATCCGGCCAGCTGCAGGCGACCATTCAGCCTACGCTGACGACCGTTGAGCCTACCCTTACGGTTGCGGACATGCAGGCGCGCACCACGCTGATCGGTTCCTTCACCACCACATACGACTTCAAGGGCACCGCCGAAGACACGGAAGAACAGCGCACCACGCTGATTCCGAACCGCGCTTACAACGTTGAAAAAGCCGCTTCCATCATCAACGGCAACATTGTCGCAGCAGGCAAATCCTGGAGCTTCAACGACACGGTCGGCGACCGCACCGAAAAGAACGGCTGGCTGGAAGCCAACGGTATCTTCGGCGGAGATAAATATAACCTCCAGTACGGAGGCGGCGTCTGCCAGGTCAGCACAACGCTCTATAACGCGCTGCTGCAGGCATACCCCTATTTCCAGGGCACCTTTGACCGTCAAAAGCACTCCATTCCCTCCACATACGTAGACAAGGGGCTGGATGCAACCGTGGATACGGGGCATATCGACTTCGGGTTCACGAATAACTCGGATTACCCGATTTATATCTTTGCGTATGTTTCCAAAAATAAAATGTCCAGCAGCCGCAAGCGCGACCTCACCGTTCTGATTTACGGCGAAGCACTGCCGGAAGGCACGGAATATAAAACGCGCACCGAAATCGTAGAAGAAATCCCGCCGGATGACGATATTGTCCTCGAATCCAGCTCGCTTTATATCGGCGAATCGGAGATCGTTGCGGAAGCACGCAGCGGCTATGTCGTGGACATGTACGTTGACCGTTATGTCAACGGCGAACTGCAGGAGTCCATCTTCGACCACACGGACCGCTATCCGGGGAACGCTCTAAAAACGCGCGTCGGCACCAAGGCGACGCCTACGCCGGAACCGTCGCCAACGCCGATACCAACGGACGCGCCTGATCCGGAAGATTCGCCGTAATCCTGCAACCTATGCGCACAAAACGGGAACGAAAGATTTCGTTCCCGTTTTCTTATTCAGGCAAACTTTCAACCGCCGCAAGGATTCTGTTTGTCTTCTTTTCTGCAATAAAGCAGCCACCGCCGCGAAAAGAAGTTAAAAAGATACGTGACAACCCCGGCGACGATTCGAGAAATACGATAATCGATCCCAAGCGCATCCGTAAGCAAATACATGCTCAGCTCCGTGACGGCAAGCGCCAGCAAAGAAATAAGTAAAAAGAGTGAAAGCTCCAGCCCGCGCGACCAGTTGCCGCGGCAGAACACAAACAGCACTCCAACCAAGTAGTTTACCCCGACGCCGACAAGAAAGGCAATCGGAACAGCCAGAAGGTAATGCAGGCCCAGCCATTCCTTGAGCATCAGCAGCACAGCATAATCTGCTGCAAAGCCAAGAAAAGCCGCGGCACCGTAACGAAGCGCCTGCGTCAGCAGGCGCGTATCTTTTCGGATATCAGTCAGCTTTCGTTTTTGATTTCCCATGAGCTAATATACCATACCTTGCAAACATAAACCGCCCTTTGCAGGCAATCCGGGATGCTGCGAAAAGGGCTGCCCATACGGACAGCCCTTTTGAACCAACGAACTTATTTGTCGTCGTCGTCAACCTTGAGACCTTCAAACAGGGACGCCAGCGAAGTGGTGGTCTCCTGTACCGGCGGAAGCTCATATTCGCCATCCTCATTGCGGCGGCGGCGGTCGAACCTCGATCCGGAATCACGGCGCTCGCTCTGTTGAGAATACGTACGCTCACCGCCCGTCCGGGACGTCTCTCTTGTGGTGGCGCGCTGCTGCGCCTGGCCGCGCTGCTGTGCACGCTGCTCCTGGCGCTCGGCATACTGACGGTCACGCTCCGCCTTTTCGGCACGCAGCCGTTCGGCAAGTTCCGGATCGTCCTCCAGCATGGCTTCCTTGCGGCTCAGGCTGATGCGCTTCGCCTCCGGGTTTACTTCGAGTACTTTGCAGCGCACTACGTCGCCAACTTTGAGCTCGTCCTCAACCTTCGCAATGCGATGCGGTGCAACCTGCGAAATATGAATCAGGCCGTCGATCGTGCTTTCCAGTGCAACGAATGCACCGAACGGAACAATGCGGACAACTTTGCCTTCCACGATGGACCCAACAGGATATTTCTCACCGGCAAGCGTCCAAGGCTTCGGCTGCAGCTGTTTGTAGCCCAGCGATACACGCTCCTTCTCAACGTCCACGTTAAGAATCAACACTTCGATTTCCTGGCCGATCGAGAAAACATCGCTCGGGTGCTTCACGCGTCCCCAGGCAGCGTCCGTGACATGAACCAGTCCGTCGATGCCGCCGATGTCCACAAACGCCCCGAAATCGGCAATCCTGCGGACGACGCCGTGAACCTTTTCGCCGACAACCAGCGCTTCCCACTTCTTGCGGCGCTCGGCTGCGGCTTCCGCAAGCAGAACCTGCTTCTGGGACGCGACAATGCGCTTCCTCTGCCGGTCGACTTCAAGAACCTTAAGGCGCATCGGCTTGCCGACAAACTCACCAAGGTTCTCGATGTATTTAATGGAAACATGGGACGCGGGAACGAACGCACGAATCCCGCTGATGTCTGCAATGATGCCGCCCTTGACGACTTCCTTGCCAACCGCGTCGAACACCTTTTCTTCGATGTCCTCCTGGTTCATCATTTCGTCCCAGAGCTTCTTGCTCTGCACGTTCTTGCGGGAAAGCAAAACATTGCCTTCGCCGTCGTTGACCCGCATAACCTCGACTTCGATCTCGTCGCCCTCTTTAAAGAGTTCGTCCGGTTTATCGTCCGGATCGCTCGAGAACTCGCCTGCCGGAACTACACCGTCGGACTTATAGCCGATGTTGACGAAAACCTCGCCGTCCACGATGGAAATGACGGTGCCGCTGATCACCTGGCCGTTATGGATCCGGGTCATGGTCTTTTCAAACGCTTTTGCGAATTCGGAACTCTCCTCGTGCTCGGGCGCTTTTTCAGACTCGGCTTCTTCAGCCGCCGGTTCTTGCTTCGCTTCGGCCTCTTCAGCCTCCGCGCTTTCAGCCTGAGCAGGCTCAGCCACTTCTTCGACCTTTGCTTCCTCGACTTTCGCTTCGGCGGGCTCTTCCGGCGCAGCTTCAGACGACGCCGTATCCGTCGTTTCTTCAGTCGTCTCCGCAACGGGGGTTTCTTCGGTCATCTGGGGTTCCTGGGCCACGACGACATCCTCTGCGGGAGCTTCCGCTTCAATGGTTTCGATCGTCGTTTTTTCCTGTTCGCTCATTACTTGTAGTACCTCCCTAATCATCCGGTCCGGCGTCGATGCGCCCGCAACAATACCTATTATATCATCGGATACCGATTTATCAAGAAAAAGTTTATCAATCGACTCTATGTTTTCCGTTAAATCGCAATGTTTTTTGCATAATTCAAACAGCTTCTGCGTGTTGGCGCTCATTTTGGAGCCAAGCACATACATGCGATCGCATTGCCGGGCAATCTGCACCGCTTCGCTTTGCCGGGCACGCGTCGTGTCACAAATCGTTCCAAATACGCGCAGATCTCCGCAGCGTCTTGCAAGCGCCGCGCGGATATCCGCAAAGGTTTCCTCCGGCAGCGTCGTCTGCGCGACAAGCGCCGCAAGGTGCGTATACCCGACGTGCTCCACGTCCTTTGGGCTTTCCAGAACAACGGCGTTTTCCCCTGCCCAGCCGCAGATCCCAACGACTTCCGGGTGCTGCGGCTTCCCCGCAATAAACACGCGCCTTCCGTCCGCCGCGGCATTTCTGACGATTGTATGGATTCTCTTCACAAACGGGCACGTCGCGTCCACAAGCTGAACGCCGTTTTTTCGCGCCGTCTCATAAACGGACGGCGGCGCGCCGTGCGCGCGTATAATCAGCGTGTCCCCCGCGCCAAGCACCGAAGGATCGTCCGCGGGATGCACGCCCTTCTTCTCCAGTTCGGTGACAACGTCCTCGTTGTGGATAATGTATCCGCAGGTGTAGACGTTCCCCCGCTCGCCCGCGCAGGCTTCGGCCATCTCGACCGCGCGCCGCACGCCAAAGCAGAAACCGCTGTTTTTTGCTACCAGAACACGCATATTAAAGCATCAGCTCCAGTTCGTTTTTCAGTTGCTGCATGCGGTCTCGCACCGCGTCCGTCACCGCGTCGACAGCACGCCCCGCGTGCGTGGCGGAAATCTCCTTTGCATCCATCGCCTCGCCGACAACCATCGTGATCCGCCCGTGTTTTTTCCAGTCCGGATCGGCGTATACCGGTATAATCGGTGCGCCGCAGCGGAGCGCAAGGAACGCAACGCCTTTTTCAAACGTGTCCAGTTCACCCGTGATGGAGCGCCTGCCCTCCGGGAAGATACCGAAGATATGCCCTTTCTCCAGAACCGTCATCGCCTGCTTAAGCGAAGCCATATCCGCGTGCTTGCGGTAAACGGGAAACGCGAGAAGCTGCTTGAGAAAAAATCGCTTCAGCGGCGAATTGAAAAGTTCCTGCTTGGCCATAAAATGCACGGGCCTTGGCGCGACGAACGCAAGCCGGATCGGGTCGCCCAGTGAGAAATGATTGGAAATCAATATTCCGCGCCCGCGGAAAAACAGATTGCCGAAGCGCTTCACCCGCGGCCGGTAAATCAGCCAGAAGAAAGGCGTCAGTATGAACTTCAGTATCACATAGACCATTTTTCAGCGCGCTTCCTTTTCCGAAATAGCGCTCAGGACCGCGCTGAGCGCCTGCTCGATGCTCATCTCGCTTGTGTCGATCAGCGTCGCGTCGTCCGTCCGCCGCAGCGGCATATATGCGCGTGTGCTGTCCTGGTGGTCCCTCTTTTTTATCTCTTCAAGAACATGCTCAAACGTTTCGCCGGATTTCCCGCGCGCCTGCAGTTCCCTGAGCCGGCGCTCCGCGCGCACCTCAGCCGAAGCGGTTACATAAAACTTGTGTTTCGTATGCGGCAGGACGTTCGTCGTGATATCCCGGCCGTCCATGACCACATCGTAATGTCTGCCGACTTCGCGCTGGAGTTCGGCGAGTTTTTCCCGTACGCAGGGATGCATGCTGACCGTGGAAGCGCCCATCGAAAGTTCCGGCGTGCGCAGTCTGTCCGTCACGTCCTCGCCGCCGAGCAGCACGCGCTGCCCTCGTTCGTTGTAAACAACCTGTATGTCCGCTCCGTCAAGTATCTTTTTAAGTCCCTGCTCGTCGTGTACGTCCACGCCGGACCGCTGTGCAAAGAGCGCCATTGCGCGATACATCGCCCCGGTGTCCAGATAGCGGATTTTCAGCCTTTCGGCAATCCCTTTAGCCAGCGTGGATTTGCCCGCGCCTGCGGGACCGTCGATCGCAATATTCAGATGCTCTTCCATATCTGTTTTCTCCGTCATTTTCAGATGCTGTCTCCCGCCAGTGCGCCCGTCGACCACGCAATCTGCAGGTTGTATCCGCCGGTCGTCGCGTCCACGTCCAGCACTTCCCCTGCAAAGTACAAGCCGTTAACTCGTTTGGATTCCATCGTGGACGCATTCACTTCGCGAACGTTTACGCCGCCGCGCGTAATCACGGCCTCCGCCGGCCCGCGGGCATCCTTCACCGTAAGCGGCAGCGCTTTGAGCGTCTCGATCAGCCGCAGGCGCATCTTTTTCGTCATCTCGCCGACCGCGAGCGTTTCCGGCACGTCTGCCTGCCCAAGTACGACGCCGAGCAGCTTTGCCGGGAGAAGCGCATGCAGCGCAGTCTTCACCTGCGAGCGGGGCGCGCTCTGCAGGTCCCTCAGCAGTCTTGCATCCAACTGCTCCTGTGTGAGCGCGGGCTTGAGATCGATCAGAATCTTCGTTCCCGCAGGATCGTTTGCAATCACGCCGGAAAGCGAAAGCACAAGAGGGCCGCTCACGCCGAAGTGTGTAAAAAGCATTTCGCCCAGTTCCGAATAGATGGTTTTTCCGTTGCGCTTTGCCGTCAGGACAACATTTTTCAGCGTCAGCCCGCTCAGTTCGTGCGGCCATGTTTCAGCCGTGTCAAGCGGCACAAGCGAAGGCACCGGTTTCTCGATTGTGTGCCCCAGCGCGCCGGCAAAGGTATATCCGTCCCCTGTGGAACCCGTCTGCGGATACGTGATCCCGCCCGTCGCGACCACAACGGCGTCGCAGGACAGCCGCTCGCCGTTTGCCGAAACGCCGCACACCGCGCCGTCTTCAGTGAACACCTCGTCCACGCGTGTGTTCAGGCGCACCGTAACGCCCGCTTCACGCAGAATGTGTTCCGCAGCGCGGATGATGTCGCTCGACTTGTCCGACGCGGGAAACACCCGGCCGCCTCGCTCCGTTTTCAGGGGAACGCCCGCGCTCTCAATGCGCTTCATCAAATCCCGGTTGTCAAAGTGTGAGAATGCGCTGAAAAGAAATCTTGGATTATGCAGAACATGCGCAAAAAACAGGTCCCGGTCCGCAGTGTTCGTCACATTGCACCGGCCCTTGCCGGTAATATACAGCTTTTTACCCAGCTTTTCGTTGCGCTCGAACAGCGTGACCGAATGACCGCTCAGCGCCGCGTTTGCCGCGGCCGTCATTCCCGCCGGACCGCCGCCGATCACAAAAACGATCATGAAGAACGCTCCTCTTTGACCGTCTCCGAAAGGTAAACGCCCTCCGCGTGCCAGATGTCCTCCAACTGCGTCAGATGCTGCGTCGCCTCATCCTTACGCGCATGTCCGACGGCGACAATAATCGCGTTAATCAGCGAAAGCGGTGCGACCAGCGAATCGGCAAACGACGCCATATCGCTGCGCGCGCAGAGCGAAAAGTCCGAAATGCGCGCAAGCGGCGAGGTTGGCATGTCTGTCAGCGCAATCAGCGTCGCGCCCTTAGATTTTGCGTATTTCATCGCGTCCACAGTACGCGCGCTGTAACGCGGGAAGCTGATGCCGAAGCAAACATCCTGCGGTCCAACGCGCAGCATGCGCTCATGGATATCCTGCACCGCGCCGTTGACGAACATCACATTATCGCAGACATAGTCCAGATAATATGTTAAAAACTGCGCCAGCGACATCGCGCTGCGGATGCCCAGCACATAAATGCGCCGCGCGCGCAATGTTGCGTTGATTGCGCCCTCAAAGTTGTCGTTGTCGATCATGTCGATCGTCGCACGGATGTTGTTCATATCCGACGTCAGGACCGTTTTGAGCACATCCTGCTGGGGAATGTTCGCGGCAAGCCGAATCCGCTGCACGCTTGTCAGCCGGTGCCGGATCAAATCCTGCAATGCTTCCTGCAGCGCGGGATACCCGTCCAGCCCAAGCATGTAAGCAAAGCGTACGACCGTCGATTCCGAAACGCCGACGCGTTCGCCAAGCTTGGCCGCCGTCATAAACGCCGCGTCGTCGTAGGAGTTGAAAATATATTCGGCAATCCGTCTCTGTCCCTTGGAAAAAGTCGGATACTGTTTTTCCATCAACGAAAACAAAGCGTCCATCTCACCCCGTCCTTTCCGTCGCACACCGCGTCTGTTTCCTGCCCCACGTCATCCTTTTATCGTCCATTCCGGCACAGTCGTTTCCATTTGCCGCATTCGCGCGTAATTCGTCAGGTCGTACGTCAGCGGCGTGAGCGTGACATATCCTTCGCGCGCCCAGCGGTCGTCGACGTCCATCCCGTCCGAGCAGGAAGTCCGTCCGCGCGGCGCCCAGTAATACTTGCGGCCCATCGGGTCTTCCCGCTCCACGAATGTCAGCGCATACTGCTCGACGCAGGCGGGCACAATTTTAACGCCCTTGAGCGCCTCAAACGGGATCCCCGGAACATTCACGTTCAGCAGCGTGCCGAACTCAAGCGGGTGCTCCTTTACATAGTCCACCGCCTGCGCGGCAATCCTTGCGGCGGTTTCAAGGTGTTCGCCCTCATAGGAAAGGCATGAAACCGCAATCGACTGATACCCCAGCAGCGCCGCTTCGTGTGCGGCCGCAACCGTCCCGCTGTAGAGCACGTCCGTGCCCAGATTCGGCCCAAGATTGATGCCGCTGACCACGATGTCCGGTTCTTCAAAGAGATTTCCGAGCGCAAGCCGCACGCAATCGACCGGCGTACCACTCACGGCATACGCCGGGATGTTCGGCAAACCTTCGATTCTCGTTTCCTTTGCGCGGAGCGGGTCAAACAGGGTCATAGACCTGCTGACAGCGCTCTTTTCGCTGTCCGGCGCGCTGATAAATACCTCGTGTGTTTTGCTGAGCGTTTCCGCCATCGCCCGAAGGCCGCTTGCGTATACGCCGTCGTCGTTGCTTAAAAGCAGTTTCATGCAGGAACTCCGTCAAATTTAAGTAAAGTTATTGTACCATACCGCTCAGATAAAAGCTACCGGAACAGGAAAGTGCAGGGGAAAATGTTTTCTCCTGCACTATACGCACTGTATGTGCTTGTCATGCGCGGTCTACCCGGCAGTTATTTCAGAAATCGAATCGATGCTGAATCCGTTCACCCCGTCCACAAATCCGTAGCCGATAATCAGCATCACCGTTGCAATCTGAACGGCGATAATCGCCAGAATTGCAAAAAACCACACCCCGCGCGGAAAGCGTCCGTGCCCGCGGAACGCACGAAACAGCAGACGGTTGAGCAGAATCGTCAGTATGACCGGCGAGAACAGCAGAAGCAACTGCAGCGCCGTTTCCAAAATGGCCTGTAAACTGCCCGTTTTCAGCGACGTCCAGTCATACGCCAGCGCAAAGCCAAGCATATAGAGCATAAACACGCCGAGCAGCACGTTTAAAAGAATCAGCACCAAGAAATAAACGGTTACGCGTCCGGCCCTGTGTCGGGGCGGCGCAATCGGCGGTCCTTTCGGGGGTCCTTCAAAATGATGTTCCATATCGTCGGCAGCCTTTCTGAATGTTATTCGGCGTTAGCTTAGATTTATTGCCAAATCGGAAACGGCGCAAGCGAATCCACGCCGAACGTGGCCGCTCCACCCATGAAATTATACCGCAGGATCGCCAAAATCGTAACGGCCTGCACAACAACGATCAGCACGACCGCAACGGTGCCCGCCGCACTCGTGTGCATTCGTTCCAGCCGGAACGAACGATACAAAAAGCGATTGAACAGCACAGTCGCAAGCAGCGGCACAAACAGGAAAAACACCTGCACCACCGCGTCGATCACCGCCTGCAGTCCGCCGTCCTGCAAAATCGTCCAGTCGAAACCAAGCACTTTGCCAAACATGAAAATCCCGAAGATCGCGAGGAAAAAGTTCATCACGATCAGTGAAACGCCGTATCCTGTCAAATCGAGGGGCGTGACCCTGCGGCGATGCCTGTATGCCGCACACATCCGGCGGTATTCGGCTTTCGGGTCAATCTCATCTTCGTCTTCGTCGTCCAAATCGTCGTCAGTTTCTTCATCGCCAGTTTCTTCGTCGTCCGGCTCTTCTAAAAACGGATCGTCTTCCGCTTCACCAGCCTGCGCCGGCACATCAGCGCTCGCAGTTTCTTCCGCCGCGGAGGGCAGGGCGGCATCTTCCGGTTTTGAAGTCGTTCCGCGCGGGGCAGCCTGCTGCTCCAAGCTGTTTTCCGGTTCAAAGCGCTCCGCAAGCACCTTTGTGGTAAGGTATGCGGAAATCGCATCGATCGCCATTTTATTCTTCCCTCCGCGCATCACTGCAAAATCGGCGTCGTTGATATAGTTGGCAATGTATTTTTCGTACACGGGCTTGACCGTTTCCAAATATTGCGTATAAATGTTGTCGATATTGCGTCCGCGCGCCTTGATGTCCCGCTTGATCCGGCGCAGCAGGCATACGTCCACATCCACATGCAAAAACACCTTCAGCGCCATCATCTCGCAGATGCGCTTGTCGTAGAACATGTGGATGCCTTCCAGAATCAGCACTTCCGGCGGCTGAATCTGCTCGCCGGTTAGCTCCGCACGCAGATAATTCGTGTAATCGTACCCTTTTTTCGGGATGGGCTCGCCGCGTTCCAGCTTTTCAACGTCCTCGTACATCTCGTCGAAATCAAAGATTCCCGGCTCGTCATAGTTCATTTTTATGCGCGTTTCAAACGGCAATTCCGGGAAATTGCGGTAATAGCAATCCTGTCCGATGATCACGCAGCTGCAGGCAAGCGAATCCGAAATGCGCTTCGCCAGCGTGCTCTTCCCGCTTCCGCTCGCGCCGCAGATGCCAACGATAATCATGCTTCATTCCCCCGCTTCGGCCGGATTCCGCAGTGCTGCGGGCAGTGCCGCCAGGCGCTTCAAACTGCACCCAAATACTCCGACCGTATTCCTTTTGAAAGTGTACCATGATTGCCTGCTCTTGGCAATCACGGGTGTTTTGCAGTTTTTAACCAACTCGCAGATGTTTATCCCCGCCGTTTTTAACGGTGGACGAGCAGGCGGCGCGGATATTAATTCCGCGCCGCCTGAAACTGTCAAACAGTCCTTGGGATTGTTAAGGGTTGCAGTCCTTAACGCACATATTCCGGCTACGCCGGTTCATCCGGTGCAGTACGCTCGCCCTTTAGGGCGGTTTCTTCGTGCGCTTTGCCGTTCGCGAGTCAGAAGGACGAGAGGTAAAGAGCGGTTACCCCGTCAAAAACTAGTTTTGGGGCGGTAATAAACGGCGCGGAGGTTACTCCGCGCCGTTTTGTGTTTTGAAATACCGATTATTTGATTTCGCAGGTTGCGCCGACTTCCTTGAACGCGGCGACGACCTTTTCGGCGTCTTCCTTGCTGATGCCTTCTTTGACCTTGCTGGGCGCCTTGTCGACGACGTCCTTTGCTTCCTTGAGGCCGAGGCCGGTCAGCTCGCGGACGGTCTTGATGACCTTGATCTTCTCCTGGCCGACTTCCGTGAGAACCACGTCGAACTCGGTCTTCTCTTCCGCTTCTTCCGCGGCGGCGGCCGGACCGGCGACTGCGACGGCGGTCGCGGCGGCGGATACGCCAAACTCTTCTTCGAGCGCCTTAACCAGCTCGCTCAGTTCCATGACGGACATCGCTTTAATATCAGCGATCAATTTTTCCTTATCCATTTTATCCTCCATAATTTTTTACTGCGGAATCCCGCATATTTTTTCTTTGTTCTTTCGTGCGTTACTCCGCCTGCGCTTCCGGTTCGCCCTGTTTCTTGGCGATCTGGTCGAGCACGATAGCAAGCTGAGAAATCGGAGCCATCATAGAGCCCAGCATACGCGCAATAAGCACCTCGCGGCTCGGCAGATCGGCGATCGCATTGATTTGCGCCGCGTCCATGACGCTGCCTTCCACAATGCCGCCCTTCATCTCGCATTTCTTCGCTTTCTTTACGAATGCTTTTAAAATGCGCGCGGGAGCCGCCAGTTCCTCGTAACCAAACGCAAACGCGCTCGGTCCTTTCAGCAGGTCTGCAACCTTTGCATCGATTCCGCTGTTTTCGCAGGCACGCTTCATAATGTGGTTTTTAATGACCACGTATTCAACGTTCGCCTTGCGCATTTCTGCACGCAGTTCGGTATCCTCCGCAACGGAAATCCCGCGATAGTCGAACACGACGACGCTCTGCGCCTTTTTCACCTTCTCGGCAACCATGGAAACCTGTTCCGCTTTCCGTTCAATATTCTGAACGTTTGCCATGTAGTTTTCACCTCCTCGTTGTTAAATACAAACGACTAAAAAAATCCTCCCGCCCAAATCAGACAGGAGGACTGCATACTCGTTGAAATCACATGTATGCGTCACCTCGGCAGGACTTATGCGGTTTCCCGCTGCCGGCTGTCTTGGGCGATCGTTTCCGCGAACAATCATACCACATGCCGTTAACCTTTGTCAACGGCCTTCCGCACGGAAAAACTGCCGGAAAGGCACGCTTTTATGCGGCCTCTCCGGTTTGTTGCTTTGCGTTAGAACCGAAGCGTGTTGAATTTGACGCCCGGGCCCATGGTCGCGCTGATTACAACGCTCTTGAGGTACGTGCCCTTCGCCGCGGAAGGCTTCGCCTTAACGATGGCTTCCATCAGCGTATTGAGGTTTTCTTCCAGCTTTTCAACGCCGAAAGACGCCTTACCGATGGGGCAGTGCACGATGCTCGTCTTATCCACACGGTACTCGACCTTACCGGCTTTGATGTCGGCGATGGCCTTGGCAACGTCCATCGTGACCGTGCCGGACTTCGGGTTCGGCATCAGGCCCTTCGGCCCGAGAATACGACCGATGCGGCCGACGACGCCCATCATGTCGGGAGTCGCGACGCAAACGTCGAAATCGAACCAGTTTTCGGTCTTGATTTTGTTGACGAGGTCTTCGTCGCCAACGTAATCGGCGCCGGCTTCCTGCGCTTCGCGCGCCTTGTCCGCCTTTGCAAACACGAGTACGCGAACCTTCTTGCCCGTTCCGTTCGGAAGGACGACCGCGCCGCGGACCTGCTGGTCGGCATGACGGGGGTCTACACCCAGACGGATGGAAGCTTCGATGGTTTCGTCAAACTTCGCCTTCGCAGTGGTCAGAACGAGTTCGAGACCTTCGTGCACATCGTAGAGCTTCTGGCTCTCGATGCTCTTCTTGCTGTCGAGATACTTTTTACCTTGCTTCATCGTTCGTTTCCCCCTCAGTCGCTGACGATAATGCCCATGCTGCGGGCGGTGCCGGCGATCATGGACATGGCCGCCTCGACGCTGGCGGCGTTGAGGTCGGGCATTTTCAGCTCGGCGATCTCGCGCACCTGTGCCTTCGTGATGGTTGCGACCTTATTCCGGTTCGGTTCGCCGGAAGCGGTCTCGATGCCGCAGGCCTTTTTGATCAAAACGGCCGCGGGCGGCGTCTTGGTCACGAACGAGAACGAGTGGTCCTGATAAACGGTGATAACGACCGGGATAATCAGTCCCGCAGACTTCTGCGTGCGTTCGTTGAACTCTTTGCAGAAAGCCATGATGTTTACGCCATGCTGACCCAGCGCAGGGCCGACCGGCGGCGCGGGCGTCGCTTTGCCCGCAGGAATCTGAAGCTTGATATAGCCTTCAATCTTCTTTGCCATTGCAGTTCCCTCCAATTATATTGTGGTGCGGGGTGCCTCCCCTTCCACGGTTCTATCCACGGCGGGTTACCCGCCGAAACAGACGTTTTGTAATGATGTTTTGCCTAAGTTTCCGCTCAGTTCATCCTCTGAACCTGGACGAAATCCAACTCGACAGGCGTTTCGCGCCCAAACATCGAGACCGTCAGCTTGATCTTCTGGCGTTCCGGGTCGAGCGCTTCTACACGCCCGGTGAAATTTTCCAACGGGCCGGAAACGACGCGAACGGTTTCGCCAACCTCGATATTCAGGACGATCGGAATGCGTTCCACGCCCATCGCGGTCACTTCTTCGTCCGACAGCGGCACCGGTTTGCTTCCCGGGCCGACAAATCCCGTCACGCCGCGGGTGTTGCGCACAACATACCACGCGCGCGGATTCATCACAAGATCGACGCTCTTTCCGCCGCCCTTTTCCGGCGGGCGTTCCTTCTCGACCACGTCCACAACCATTTTGACCATGACGTAACCGGGGAAAACCTTCCGAAGGGTCACCTTGCGCTTTCCGGTGGGCAAAATCTCGATGGTTTCTTCCGTGGGGTATTTGACCTCGAGGATGATATCCTGAAGGCCTGCGTTCTCCACAGATTTTTCAAGGTCTTCCTTGACCTTGTTTTCATACCCCGAGTAGGTATGCACCACGTACCATTTTGCTTCCTGCACGCTCAAGACTCCTTACCCGATGCTGATGTTGCTGATTGCGCCAAACCCGGAAGAAAACGCCAGGTCCAGCACATAGATGATGGCGGCCATTGCGAGCACAAAAACGAGCACGGCAAGCGTATGGGAAGCAAGCTCCTTGCGGGTGAGCCAGTTCAGCTTTTTCACTTCGCCGTTCATCTCGCGGAAGAAGCGGATCAGCCCCATGTCGAACATACCGTCCACCGCAACCACAAAGATAATTGAAAGCACGATCACAACAACGCCCGAAGCGATTGCAATGCCGCCCGTTTCAGCCGTCGCGGTCAAAATGATAATCGCGTAAACCAGCGCCATAACGCCGAGCGTCATAAGCGCTTTTTTGCTCTTCTTCATCATGCCGAGCACGCCGGTGACAACGAGCAACAGCCCGAGAATCGCGCTGCTGACCATCATGCCGGTGGTCGTTGCGGTTTCGGCGCCTGCCGCTGCCTTTGTGATGGACATCACGTTATAGACGGCAAGCAGTAAACCCGCCGCAATATACAGGATGCTCGCCGGCAACAGAAACTTCTTTGAGATCTTGCTCCAGAGCAGGGGGCGCTTCGCTTTGGAATCGCCCTTTTTATCCGGAGCGGATTTCCCGCTCTTTTGCAGTTGATTGTTATTCTTTGCCATATCGTTCCTCTTTCGTATATCCGTTATTTGGATTCACGATGTACGGTGTGCTTGCGGCAGAAACGGCAATACTTTTTCATTTCGAGCCGGTCGGGATCGTTCTTTTTGTTCTTAAATGTGTTGTAGTTCCTCTGCTTGCACTCGGTGCAGGCCAGTGTTACTTTTACGCGTGCATCTGCTGCCATTGTTGAAAACCCTCCATTAATAAGGTCGAAACATCATAAATCGAGCCCCTTTGCGGGGCACCTAAAAAAGATACCATAACCAAAGGTCGATGTCAACAAATTGTTTTGTTTTTCGGCCGTTTTCCGGCTAAAAATTCCGGGGGATCTCAGTTCCCGGCAATCGTCAGTTTTTCAACCAAAACGCTTGGCGCAGCGTAGTATCCGTTTTGCGGCAGCGCGTACTGCAAATCGCTTCCGAGAGCGGACACGTTTTTCATCAGTTCGATGAAATTCCCTGCCGCCGTCACGCCGGAAACCGGCCGCACGACAACCCCGTTTTCGACAAGAAATCCCGCCGCCTTGAGGGAGAAATCGCCGGAAACCGCGTCGACGCCGGCATGCAGTCCTTCCAGTTCCGTAACGATCAGCCCATTGCCGAGCCGCTTTACCATCCCGTCGAACGGAATCCCGCCCGGCTCGATGCGGAACACCGCGGGTGCTACGCCAACGGTGGACGCGGCGCTTCTGCGGCTGCCGTTGCCGGTGCTTTTTACACCCGCCTTTGCCGCGGTCTTGAGATTGTGCAGCAGTGTTTTGAGCACGCCGTTTTCAATAACGCTTTTGGGAGCGCAGGGCGTGCCCTCTCCGTCGAACGCGCGCGGCGCAACGGGGTCGAACGGGTCGTCCGTCAGTGTCACAATCTCGGAAGCGATGCGCTGTCCTTCTTTTCCTGCAAGCAGTGAACGCCCTCTCTGCGCTTCGTCCGCCGAAAACATCGGGGCAAACGCGGTCATCAGGTCGCAGAACGCAAAAGGCTTAAACAGCACGCGGTACGTGCCGGACGCAACCGGCGTTCCGCCAAGCTTGTCCAGCGCGTCCTGCACCGCTTCCCTTGCGCAGCCTTCCGCATCCGCGGCGTCCGCACCCATGCGGAAAGCGATGCCTGTCTGCACTTCCTCGCCGTCCTTTACCGACGGCATGACAAAGATGAGGGACAGATCGGAGGAACGCTCGGCCAGCAGTCCGTTCGTATTCCGGATCGCCACTCTGCCCGCTTCACAGATTACGCTGCAGTAGACGACGCGCTGCACGCGCTCGTCCGCTTCCATCGCCGCCTGCTCCATTCGCCTGGCCAGCGAGATGCGCGCCTGTTCGTCCTTGTCCGCCAGCGCGGACTTTCCAGGCGCAATCGTTTGATAGGCGCACTTTTTCTGCATCGGATGCGGATCGTCCGATTCGATGCATTTTGCGTTGTCGATCGCGCGGTCCACAAGTTTTTCGGGCTCGTCGATCCTTTCGGTATATGCATACCCCTGCCTGCCGCCGAACGATATTCGTACCGAAACGCCCGCATCCCGGCTGACGCTGTAGCGGTCGATTTCCCCTGCATTTGCGTTGACTTCAAACGACTCGCCTGCGGCAAAAAAAGTCTCGCAGCCATCGCAGCCCGCCTTGCGCGCATATTCGGACGCCTTTTTGAAAAAATCCGTATTCGTCATTCGATCGCACCTCCCTTGCCGCCGATCGTAATGCCGCTCACGCGGATACGCGGCTGACCGACGTTGGTCGGCACGGAGCCGGAAAGCGAGCCGCACATGCCCGGCGCCATCCACATCCTCGGGCCGACCCGGTCGATTTTTTTGAGTATTTCGGAGCCTTTGCCAATCAGCGTCGCCCCACGGACCGGCGAAACGATCTTTCCGTTTTTCACCCAGTAGCCTTCGTTGACGCTGAAGTTGAACTCGCCGGTCGGCGGATTGACGGAACCGCCGCCCATCTTCTTTGCATAGAGGCCTTCCCCCATGGACGCGATCATTTCTTCCTCGTCGTCGCCACCCTCGCAGATAAACGTGTTCGTCATGCGCGACGTCGGGGCAAACGTGTATCCCTGCCGCCGCGAAGAACCTGTTGCAGGCATCCCCATCCGCCTCGAACCGAGCTTATCGATCAAGTATCCTTTCAGCACGCCGTTCTCAATCAGCAGATTCCGCTGTCCGGGCATCCCTTCGTCGTCGATATTGATCGAGCCCCATTCGCCGGGCAGCGTCCCGTCGTCGACGGCGCTGACGCAGTCCGCGGCAATCTTCATGCCGAGTTTGCCGCAAAACACGCTGTTGTCGCGGCCGACCGCGGTCGCCTCCAGCGAATGCCCGCAGGCTTCGTGAAAAATTACGCCGCCAAACCCGCCGTCGATTACGACCGGCAGGAAACCCGCCGGGCACTCCGGCGCGTGCAGCATGGTAACGGCCATATTGCCCGCCGTCCTGCCGGCCTGCGCGACATCGATCCTGTCCTTGTATGCTTCGAACCCAAGTCCGCAGCCCGGACCGTGATAGCCGGTCTGCGCTTCGCCGTCCTTCATGGCGATCGCCTGAATGAATATACGCGTGCGCGGCCTTTCGTCGAACGAAAATACGCCGTCGGTCGAGATAATCGTCACACGCTGCAAAACGTCGATATAGCGCACCATCACCTGCGTCAATTCGCCGGACACGCCCTTTGCGGCCAGCGCGCCTTCACGCATCAGTGCAACGCGGTCCGCATTGCCGATGGAATCGAACGGACGCTCCATTTTCGTGCCATAGCGCTTCGCGGCGAACGTCACCTCGCCGGACGGCGAATATTTCGCTTCGCCAAGCGCCGCCGCCGCGGCGCGCGCAGTCTCCATGAGTGCCTGCTCGCCGATGTCCGCGCAGTACGCGTATGCGCTCTGCGTGCCTCGCAGCACGCGCACGCCCGCGCCGCAGGAGCGCGTGTAGTTCGCGGACTCCACTTTGCCGTCGAGCATTTCAATTTGCGTGCTTTCCTTGTCCTCCAGAAAAATCTCAGCGTAGTCCGCACCGCTTTTTTGCGCTTCCAGCAGCACCGCCTGTGCGGTCGATTCCTTAATCAAACGGCATTCCTCCTTTTCCCGCCGCCAGAAGCGCACGTGTTTATCTTCGCCTCCGGCCAGTCCATTTATGTCCCGCTTCTTGGAAACACAAGCCGCTTCATGAAGAAACGGCTTGCAATACTCCTTGCCTGTTAACGCCAGGCGTGACCCATAAGCAAAAAAATCACAGTAAAAGCCACGGCAAAAACCAACAGCACCAGCAGGTAAGCCGACGCCGTTCCCCATGCGATCGATCGTTTTTCTTTCCGGGTCAGATCGATGGGGTCGGACTTCTGCTTCTTTTTCCCGAATGCGTCGAAGCTCTTCCTCGCGCCGCGCCGGAACGTGTTCGGAATGCCGTCAACGTCCATACTGGCGATGACACGCCCGTCGTCCACCCATTCCTCGCGCCTGCGCTTGCTCATCTATACTCTCTCCGTTCAGTCCTGGCTGTAAAGGTGGCAAGCCACTTTATGGCCGGGTTCATACTCTTTAAAGACCGGCGTTTTCTTTGCGCAAATGTCCATGCAGTGCTGGCAGCGCGTGCGGAATTTGCAGCCGGACGGCGGGTTCGCCGGGCTCGGAATGTCTCCCTTGAGAATAATCCGGTTCATCTTGTAGGATGGATCGGGCATCGGCACCGCACTGAGCAGCGCTTTCGTATATGGATGCATCGGGTTATCAAAGATGCGGTCCTTGTCGCCCATCTCCACCATGGAACCCAAATACATGACCCCGATGGTTTTGCTGATGTGCTCGACGACGGAGAGGTCATGCGATATAAACAGGTACGTATACCCGAACTCGTTCTGCAGGTCCATCATCAGGTTGATGATCTGCGCCTGAATCGAAACGTCCAGCGCGCTGACCGGCTCGTCACAGATGATGAGTTCCGGATTAAGCGCAACCGCACGCGCAATGCAAATCCTTTGGCGCTGACCGCCGGAAAACTCATGCGGATAGCGATAGTAGTACTGCGGCTGCAGTCCGCAGTCGCGCATTACCTTCAATATGTAGGCGCGGTATTGGCTGTTGGGCACGATATGATGCTCGCGCACCGCCTCGCCGATGATTTCGCCGACCGGCATGCGCGGCGAAAGACTCGAATACGGGTCCTGAAAGATCATCTGCATCTTCGGCCGCATGCGGCGCAGATGCTCCTTGCTGACCTTTGAAAGATCCTCGCCGTTGAACAGCACGGTGCCGGCCGTTACATCATGCAGGCGCAGTATCGTGCGGCCAACCGTCGTTTTTCCGCAGCCGGACTCTCCGACAAGCCCCATCGTCGTGCCGCGTTCGATGTCGAACGAAACGCCGTCGACCGCCTTGACAAACTCCTTTGCCTTGCCGAAAACCGACGAAGAGATCGGATAATATTTTTTCAGGTCCTTTACAACCAGAATGTTATCGTTTTCCATGCTTCCTCCTCACGCGTTTGCCGAATCTCTCAATGACGAGAAGATTTCCGCATTCGGGTCCTCCTCGTAGAGATAACAGGCGGCGAAATGCGTTTCGCTGAACTGGATCATCGGCGGATATTCGCCTTCGCAGCGTGCAAGGCAGTGCTCGCAGCGATTTTTGAAATAACAGTGATTCGGCATGTTGATCGGGTTCGGGACCTGCCCGGGAATACTGTAAAGCCGTTCCACACGCTTATTCACGCTGGGCTTGCTGCGCATAAGCCCGACCGTGTACGGATGCTTGGGGTTGTCGAATATCTCGTAAACCGTGCCTTTTTCGACAATCCGGCCCGCATACATGACGACCACATAGTCCGCCATCTCCGCAATCACGCCAAGGTCGTGCGTAATAAGCATGATGCTGCCGTTGATTTTTGTCTTGATACTCCGAAGCAAATCCAGTATCTGCGCCTGAATCGTAACGTCCAGCGCCGTGGTCGGCTCGTCCGCAATAATCAGACGCGGGTTGCACGAAAGCGCCATTGCAATCATAACGCGCTGCCGCATCCCGCCGGAAAGCTCGTGCGGATAGTTTGCATACACTTTATCGCACATTGCAATGCCGACCAGCTTGAGCATTTCAATGGAATGCTTTTTCGCTTTTTCCGGCGTCATGTCCGGCTCGTGCAGCAGCACGACCTCGTCCATCTGCTCCCCGATGGTAAACACAGGGTTGAGGCTTGTCATCGGCTCCTGAAAGATCATGGAAATTTCGCGTCCGCGGATATGCAGCATCTCCGAACGAGGCATTTTAGAAATCGCGTAGCACGTCCCGTCGCTGGAGGCAAAACGGATTTCGCCTTCGACAATCTGCCCTTGCGGCGATTGAACGAGCTGCATCAGCGAAAGGCTCGTAACGGACTTTCCGCAGCCCGATTCGCCGACCACACCGACCGTTTTTCCGCGGGGAACATCGAAACTCACGCCGTTGACCGCTTTGACCGTACCGATGTCGGTGAAGAAGAACGTATGCAGATTATCGAACTCCACAACGTTTTCCGGATTTTTCATCTGTGTCACATATTCGGAGGGCGGTACGTTCTTGCGATTCATGCGCCTCTCGTAGTCGCGCATAATCTTCGCGTTTTCGTGGCTGATGTGCCGCTCTTCCTTCAGCGTCAGATATTCGACGTCGTCAACGCCTTTGATCTGCTTCTTTTTAAATAGTTTTTTTCCTGCCATTGCCGTTACCTCTTCATTCTCGGATCAAACGCATCGCGCAGACCGTCGCCGATAAAGCTGAATCCTAGCACCGTAATGATGATGAGGACGCCGGCCGGCACCCACATATTCGGATAATTCGCCAGGATTTCCTGCCCCTTGGAAGGATCGGCCAAAGCAATCATCGAGCCCCATGCCGCACGCGGGAACGGGACGCCGAGGCCAAGGTACGACAACGTGGATTCATACAGGATGATTCCGCCCAGCCCCAGCGTCATCGTAACGATCAGCTGCGGCATGACATTCGGAATCAGATGCTTGAAAATCTTCTTTCTTGCGGGAATACCCGTCGTTTCCGCCGCCATCATGTATTCCTGTTCGCGCAGCATCAGTATCTGGCCGCGGACCAGACGCGCCGTTCCGGACCAGCCGATCAGCGTCAGGCAGCCCATCAGATAATAAATTCTGTGCTCTGCAGGAATCGCTTCGATGGAAGCGATGGTTGCCGAGAGGATCAAAAGGATCGGAAGCCCCGGCAGGCAGAAGAAAATATCGACGATACGCATGACCAGCTGATCGACCCACTTGCCGAAGTACCCGGCAATACCGCCGAAGAACACGCCCAGTATGGTTTCCAGGAAGATGACCAGGAACGATATCGCCAGCGAAATCCGCCCGCCGTACATCAGGCGAACGAAAATGTCAAATCCGCTCGTGTCGGTACCGAGCCAGTGTTCCCACGAAATCGGCGCTTTGAAATAGATATGCGACTGTGATTCGTCGTAATACTGGTATGTTTTCCCGTCGGCCGCGTCGAAGTCCGCCGTTGTGACCATGCTGGAAACCCGCTCGATCTTAAAGACCTGCGTTTCGCCATAGCCCCATGTCATGTCGACAATAATCGGTCCGATAAAGGAAAATACGAACACGAAGATGATCATGCAGAGGCCGATCACGGAAAGCTTGCTCCTGAAAAAGCGCTTGGCGACCATGCGGCCCGGTGACATGACGTGGAAATTCTCGTCCCGCACGATCTCCACGCCGGACACGTCCGTATAGCGGGAATTCTTCTTCTGTTTATCCGTTCGGGGGCTCGCGCCGCCGGTTTTATTGTTTTCTTTCATGTAATCACGCGCCTCCCTTACTTCAGTTTCACACGCGGATCAACGACCATGTACATCAGATCGGAGATCAGCATGCCGGCAACCGTCAGAATCGCAAGGAACATATTGTACCCCATGATGAACGGGATGTCGCCCTGCATCGTTGCACGCAGCGCGATATAACCGATGCCCGGAACGGCAAAAACCGTTTCCGTGATCATCGCGCCGCCAAACAAGCCGGGCAGGGTGCCGCTCAGCGTCGTAACCAGGGGGATCAGCGTGTTGCGAAACGCGTGCTTATAGATAACCGTATGTTCGGAGAGCCCCTTTGCCCTCGCGGTACGGATATAATCCGAATTCATTACCTCCAGCATGTTCGTTCTCGTGAAACGCATGAGACCGCCTATGCCGAGCAGGACAAGGACCGTGATAGGCAGCACAAGGTGCCACGCCTTGTCCAGAAAAATTTCCATGTGCGCGTCCGACGCAAAAATTTTGGTCGCAGTCGTTAATCCCTGTAATGGGAACCACCCCAGATGAATGCAAAAGACATTCATCAGCAGCGCCGCAAGGAAGAACGACGGAAGCGCAGTGCCGATCATCGCCAGCACCGATACGGTGTAATCGTATCCCCCGTATTGGTTGACGGCGGCACGTATTCCCATTGGGATGGATATCGCCGTTTCAATGATAAACGCGATCAGCGCAAGCGTAAACGAAGTCCACATGTATTCGTTGATGACCTGCGTTACCGGTTTGCCATACAGGAACGAAAAGCCCAAATCGCCGGTGAACGTCCCGCTCAGCCAGCGCAGATAGCTGCCGACAATGCCGAAAAAGCTCTTGTCCGCCAGTCCGTACAGCTCTTTTAACCGCGTTACGTCCTCTAAAGTCATTGTGCCGTTTGATAGCGCGGGCGCCGTTTGCCGGTCGATATAGTCGGTCGGCATCAGCATCGAAAGCAAATAAATCAGCATCGACACGCCCAGCAGTATGACAACGGCTAATATGAGTCTTTTACGGATATATTTCCACATACTCCATCACCAAGCCCTTACGTTATTTTTCGGGTCAACACAAGGCTTGGCTCATCGCCAAGCCTTGTGTTCCGAAAGATAGGTTGCAACTAAGTCTCAATTTCTTTTCGACTAGCCGTTGAGTTCCACGTTCCAAATGAAGGAAATCGGGCTCTGGAACGGAGTGACGTCGTCGCCGCTGAACAGGCTGTCCGCATTGATAACATCCTTGTTGTACACAAACATGTTCTTTCTCTGGTACGTCGGGATTTCAGTCGCCAGGCTGGTGGAAATCTCAAGCGCTTCGGCGTAGATCGTCTTGCGCTCTTCGGTGTCCAGCGTGGAGCGGCCGGCAAGGATCAGCTCGTTGAGCTGCTGCAGAGCGGCTTTCTGATCGTCGCTGCCGTTTTCGAACAGCCAGAAGAGGCCTTTCGCGGCCGGGGAGGTCGACTGGTTGACGTCGGGATCGGAATACCAAACCTGGAACATATCCGGGTCCTGGCCGCCGTTGCCCCAAGCTGCCGCCCAGATTTCGATGCCGGAATCATAGGCTGTGCTGAGCTTGTTGAGCAGGCTCTCATCGATTTCGATGTCCATCTTGACGCCGATCGCCTCGAGCACTTTCTGCGAGTTGATCAGAACGGTGCCGGCCGGGTGGGTGGCGGCATCCGAAGGCAGCGTCGCCTTAACGGTCACTTGCTGTCCGGCTTTCTCGTTGTCTTCCGGATAGTACATGATGTTGGCGGCCTCATCGTAGATATAACCGGCTTCGAGGAAGAGCGCCTTGGCAGTTTCGCCGGTTTCGTCATACGGGAAGAGGTTTTCCGGATTTTCCGGATACGCCCACTGGATCTTCGTCATCGTGCGGTAGTTGACCGTGGCCAGCTCGCCGTAGAAGTCGCTGATGCACAGTTCGGTGTTGAACGTGGACGCGATCGCTTTGCGGACCTCCCACTCGGGGAAGAACTGCGCGTTGATGCCGATGTAGCCGTAGCCATCGTTGTCAACAAGCGTGTACGCCAGTTTCGCGTAATCGCCCTGCGCTGCGGTGATATCGTTGATGGTCGTCGTGGACGCCGAAGGATCGGTGAAGTGCACGACGTCCGTCAGAGCGGAGTCAAGCTCGGAACCGCTGGCAATTTCCTGAATGCGCATGTACTCAATTTTCGGCGAACCCATCAGATAGCTGTCGTTCGCAGTGAAGTACACAACGTTGTCCTTGTACTCTTCGAATACATAGGGGCCTGCGCCCAGAGGAGCCGCGTTCTTGGTCTTGAGCAGTTCGATGAAATCGGCGTCGTTCAGGGAAACGCCATATTCGTTCAGTTCCCCGGTGAAGCCTTCGGTATAGTAATGGAACGGAGCAACCTCGACGCCCATCTTGAAGATGGCGGTCGGGTCGATCCCGTTGAGGACGATCTGGATGTATTCGCGCTCCACACCGTCGTCGCAGGTCATCGTGCCGCTGGTGATGCCGCTGATGCTGGCAACGCCGCCTTCGACAGCGCCTTCGTTGGCAATGTACAGATCGCGCACATAATCTTCAATGCGCATGTCGCCGGCCATTTCGTAGTTGATGCCCGCGTCGGAAATGTCATAGCCGTAAGCAGCAAGAATAGCCGCCCAATAATCAGCTGCAGTCATCCCCGTCGTTTCATCAAAAGAGTTTCCAAACGCATCCGTGAACACACCATCGACATAAGATTGTCCGCTGCCAGAGCTTACTGCTGCGGGAGTAGCCGCACCAAATCCCCACATCTGCATACCGAAAGCAACTGTAAGAAAGTCACTGGACTTGATCTGCTCAAAGGTCAGTTCAGGCGAGAAGTACGTCTGGACATAATCGTCCGAACCATAGTTGTTCAGAACATAGTCAATGATTTCCTGCGCGAACTTTTCGCCCGCCTGATCCAGGTAACCCCAGAAAGCGGCCTGCTGCTCGGCGGTCGCGCCATCGGCGGCGGGGAACGTCATGGAGCCGTCGTCGCCGGTGCTGATGCCGGCGGCCACGATCGCGTCCGCAACGGCCAGCGTTTCAGCGCTGGTCTGCAGGCGGTATTCGTTGAGCCCCTGCACGTCCATAGCATAGAAGGTGCTCGAGCCGTCATACAGCGGATCGCACAGCGTGTAGATCGTGAACAGCACGTCCTTAGCCGTCACGGCTTCGCCGTCGCTGAAGGTGATGCCGTTTTTCAGAGCGAACGTATAAGTCGAGGTGGTCTTATCGTCGCTGACTTCCTGTGTATACGAATACGCCAGGCAGGGATACTCAACGCCGGCCTGGGGCGCGCCCTTCTTGTCCAGATAGAGCAGGCCAAGCTGCGTATACCCTTCAACCGTCGTATCGTAACCCGACGTTGCAAAGAAGGGGCTGAATTTGCCGTCCAGCGTCTGCGAGCTGATGACCAGCGGCGTGGTGGCATTGTTGCCCGTCCTTGGCGTTTCGGTTGCGTCGTAACGGTCTGCCGGGACGTCGGCCACAGCAACTGCCGGTTCCTCGGTTGCCGTCGCGGCGGTTTCGTCTGTCGTCGTTGCAGCCGGTTCTTCAGTTGTTTTGCAGCCGAAGGTCGCAAGCAGCAGCATTGTGCAGAGCATAAGCGCTACTAGCTGGGCAATTCTTTTCTTTTTCATTTCGATACCTCCATTTTTATTTTTTGAAAATCACCAGATGGTACCCTCCCCCGGTAATCATCAAAGCAGTGCCATGACCCGGCCGCTGCCTCTTCATGCATCGGCCGGACCGTCATCGGTTCGTTGTCAGGGTTCAGCCGTAACCGTGCCGTCCTGAGTCGTTTCTTCCTCCTGCGGCAGTTCAAGAATGGTCAGTTTCAGCTTCGCGGGATTCAGAACATTGGCGACAAGCCCTTCCCCTGCGCAGCCGGTGAGTTCGATATTCTTTTCTGTAACAAACAGATCGCCCAGCGAATATTTCGCGGCGCCCGTGTCGCCCTTGCCGGAGTCGATGGTCAGTCCGTCGATATGGCAGTTCGTCAGTTTTACGTTGTCCGCGCTG
>Ga0209607_1000834_pt1 | contig 26497 bp, 25 predicted proteins | sample AD_UKC117_MetaG_FD_184413 | JGI IMG/M metagenome (GOLD analysis project Ga0209607, IMG submission 184413) | Active sludge microbial communities of municipal wastewater-treating anaerobic digesters from Hong Kong - AD_UKC117_MetaG (SPAdes)... | ecosystem: Engineered > Bioreactor > Anaerobic >... | reverse complement strand
CAGCATGTGGGCGGTGAAATCGGGAGGGATTTGCATAACGATGAATGATGAACGATGAACGATGAACGATGAACGTGAAGAGCTGACAGCTAACAGCTTTTAGCTATCCGCCAACAGCTTGAAGACTGGGATGTCGCGGGGGGCGCGTTTTTGGTAGGCGGCGTAGCCGGGATAGAGGCGCACGGCCGTTTGCCAGACGGTGGTTTTGGCCTCGCCGGTGAGTTCGTGGGCGGTGTAGGGGTGGGTACGGCCGTTCACCTCCACAGTGCATTCGGGGTGGGCTTTCAGGTTGTAGTACCAGGCGGGATGGCTTTGGCCGCCCCAGTTGGAGGCGATGAGGATCAGGCCGTCGTCGTGGGGGATGGCGATGAGGGGCACGGCGCGGGGTTGGCCGGATTTGGCTCCGGTGGTGGTGAGGATGATCATGGGCAGCGCGGTCAACAGGCTGGTGGCCGTGCTACGTCCCTTGCTCAAGCGGTAAACCGGCCGGTCAAGGTGGTGGAGGGTGTGGGAGAGCAGCCAGGCTGATGAGCGCAACATCGCCAGGCGCTGTACGGATCGCTGCAAGAGGTTGGGGGTGTAGTGAAATTCGTTCATGGTTGGCTCCTTTTTGATGGGACGCGGATAAACGCAGATTTCAGCGATTTTATCCGTGAAAATCCGCCGCATCCGCGAAAATCCGCGTCCAATTATCCTCTCATGCCGGGCGGTCCATGCAGATGAATTCATAGACGGAGCCATTGGTGGCCTGTTGGTAAGCTTTGCCGCGCGTGAAGCCGGCTTTTTCGTAGACGCGGATGGCGCGCTGGTTGAATTGGGCCACGCGCAGGCGGAAGGCGCCGGGGCAGTAGCGTTGGCGGGCAAATTCTAATCCGGCGCGGACGAAGCCTTCGCCGAGGCCCTGCCCGGTGTGTGCCGGGGCCATGCCTAAGCCGATTTCCACGGCCGTTTCATCCCGCGAAAACACAAAAAAGCCCACCAGTTCCCTCGCCTCATTCAGCACGGCAAAGTAAGCGTCCGGCCAGTTCGCCGGGTCCAGCAAATCTTCCAGGTCGCCGGGGTCCTGGTCCATGTCGTAAAAGGCATAGCCGCCATCGTAATGCCAGTTGGCGATGGCCTGGGCGAAGGCGGGGGTCATGGGGGTGAAGTGGTAGGTCATGGGGAGTGGGAGGGGAGACTGGAGATTGGAGATTGCGCCAGTCTCCAATCTCCAGTCTCTCTAAAACGTCGTCCGCGCCTCTTTCTTTGGCGGCTGGACGGCCAGGAAGTCTTGGGCAAAGCGGTCGGCGTATTGGCCCATGAGGTATGCGATGCGGCCGGGATCGGGGGAGACGGCAATGAGACCGGCGTGATACTCTTTGGGCAGCCGCCAGACGATTTCCGGGTCCTGGTAGGCGGAGAGGTCCGGGTGCTGTTGGTGGGAGAGGCAGATGAGCAGCCCGGCGTAATCGTGGCGCAGGGGCGGGAGCTGGTACTGCTGGCCGCGGGCGTGGGCGATTTCGATGCGGGCGGCTTCGGCCCACAGTTCGACGCCGGTGGCGGCTTTGACGAGTTTGTCGATGTTGGCTCCGCCGACGCGGGCGGCCGTTTCCAGGAAGTAGAAACGGCCGTCGGCCGCTCCTCGAATAAACTCCGAATGGGACGCGCCGCGCGGCAGCTGCAGCCCGGCGAGTAAATCGCGGTTCAGGGCCAGCAGCGCTTGCGTTTCCGGGTGGGCGGGGTCCAGGGTGCGCGTGCTAAAGATGCCGCCGCCATGCGAGACGGCCAGCGGCGGCGCGCCGTATTGGCTGGGGCTGGCAAAAATCACTTCGTTGTCCCAGACCAGCGAATCGACGTGGAAGACATCGCCGGGGATGAACTGTTCCACCAGGAAGAAGGACTGCTTGTCGCCCAATTCGTCCAGGGCGCGCCACAGTTCTTCGCTGTGCTGGAGTTTGCGGATGCCGATGGCTCCGGCGTCGAAGCGGGGTTTGAGCACCCAGGGCGCGGGGGTGCGGGCCATAAAGTCGCGCAGATCGTCGTAGTTGAGGATGGGGGCGAAGTCGGGCACGGGCAGGCCGGCTTGCCGGGCGCGCACGCGCATGGCCAGCTTGTCGCGGAAGTGGCGGGCCAGGCTGTCGCCGATGCCGGGCAGGCGCATGTGTTCACGCAGGGAAGCGGCCGTGGCCACGTCGTAATCATCCAGGGCGGCGATGCGGTCGATTTTGTGGCTGCGGGCCAGGTAGCTGACGGCGTGGGTGACGTCGGGCTGGGTGGAGACGTTGGGCATGTAGAAGCGCTCGTCGATGGTGTCGGGCCAGGGTTCGGGGGCGTTTTTTTCGGCGGTGAGCAGCAGGACGCGGCAGCCGGCTTCTTTGGCGGCCTGGATGAAGGGCAGGCCTTTGAATTCGGAGGCGAGACAGAGGATGGTTAACGGCCGTTCGTCGGACATGGTTTACTCCTGTGTTGGTAAGTTGGCTGGTTTGCTGGTTGGTTTGGTGAACGGCCGTAATTGTAACCGTGAATGTCAGGCGCTCCAACAACTCCGCCAGGGCTGCCGGGGCGTAAACACCACGGCTGTTTTAGGTAAAGCCCCGTTTACGGGGCTTTGGTTAATGGCCCGGAGCTTTAGCTCTGGGCAGGTTTGAATGTCATGCCCGCCCCAAAACCATTGCTACGCGCTTCAAAACCATTGCTACACGCTTCAGAACCATTGCTACACGCTTCAGAACGATTGCTACGCGCTTCAGAACGATTGCTACGCGCTTCAGAACGATTGCTACGCGCTTCAGAACGATTGCTACGCGCTTCAGAACGATTGCTACGCGCTTCAGAACAATTGCTATGCGCTTCAGAACGATTGCTACACACTTCAGAATGATTGCTACGCGCTTCAGAATGATTGCTATGCGCTTCAGAACGATTGCTACGCGCTTCAGAACAATTGCTACGCACTTCAAAACGATTGCTACACACTTCAAAACGATTGCTACGCGCTTCAAAACGATTGCTACGCGCTTGTGAACCGCTGCGGAGGGGAGCTGCCCGGTGAGATGGGTTCAATCTCTCAGATTGGACCCATCTGAGAGTCTCGCCGCGCGCCCCATTTCCTGATACAAATAAGCAACTGATAATGAGGGTTTATTTCCAGGTGAGGCATGATGTACACTGTAGCTGTTAAACGAAACTTTGTGGCCCAGCATTTTTTAATCGGCGGTGATTGGGGAGCGGAAAACGAATGGCATTCGCATCCTTACCAGGTGGAAGTGCAGTTGAAAGGCGAAACGCTGGATCAACATGGCTACCTGGTGGATATCGTCGATATTGAGATGAATTTAGACGCTTTGGTGGCTTATTTTCGGGATAAAACGCTCAACGATTTGCCGGAATTTGCCGGTCTGAATCCGAGCATTGAGCATTTTTCCCGCATTTTTTGCCAGGCAATGGCCGCCCGTATCCAGGCGCCCAACTTGAGCCGGATCAGGGTCAAGATTTGGGAAACCGATATTGCCTGGGCGAGTTTTGAACAGGGGTTTGGAACGGGTAATTAGAGACTGGAGACTGGAGACTGGGGACTAGAGACTGGGGGCTAGGATTAATCTCTAGTCTCTAATCTCTAGTCTCAAGTCTCCTCCCATAGAACAATGCGCGTTGGTTTGATTATTTACGGCCGTTTAGACACCCTCTCCGGCGGTTATTTGTATGACCGGAAGTTGGTGGAAACGCTGCAGCGGCATGGCGACGAGGTGCAGATTCTCTCCTTAAAGCCATCCAGCTACGGCCGTCACCTGACGCATAATTTCGATAACACGCTCTTCAATCACCTGCGCGACGCCAACTACGATTTGCTGTTGCAAGACGAGCTGAACCATCCTTCGCTGTTCTGGATCAATCAGCAGTTACGGCCGTTGGTTCCATACCCCATCATCAGCGTCGTCCACCACCTGCGCAGCGACGAACGCCACTCCCCCTGGCTGATGCCCTTCTACCACACCATCGAAAAGCGCTATCTGGCCAGTGTCGACGCCTTCATCGCCAACAGCCGCACCACGCGCATCAGCGTCGAAAACCTGTTGCCCCAGCAGCGCCCCACCATGGTGGCCTATCCCGGCGGCAATCACTTACGGCCAGACATCAGCCAGCACGCCATTGTAGCCCGCGCCCAAAAGCCAGGGCCTCTGCGCATTTTGTTCGTGGGCAACCTGATCCGCCGCAAAGGACTGCACACCTTGCTGGCGGCGCTGGATTACCTGCCCGCGCGCAGTTGGCGGCTGGACATCGTGGGCGATCCAGACGTGGAGCCAGCTTACGTCCGTCGCGCCATTGTCCCGGCCTTGCACCGGCTCAATCAGGCGCAAATCACCCGGCATGGCGTCGTTTCCAACTGGGCGCTGTCAGCGCTCTACGCCAAAAGCCACGTTTTGGTGATGCCGTCGGAGTATGAAGGGTTTGGCATCGTCTACCTGGAGGCGATGGGGTTTGGCCTGCCGGTCATCGGTTCCACAGCCGGGGCCGCCAGCGAAATCATCAAACATGGCAAAAACGGTTATCGCCTTCCGCCGAAAAATGTGGTGTCGCTGGCCAAACATCTGTTTTTGCTCAACGAGGACCGGCGCTTGCTGCTGCGCCTGGGCCTGGCGGCGCAAAAACGGTTTCAGGCGCACCCCACCTGGGACGAGAGTATGGACTCTGTGCGCGATTTTATGCTGGAAGTTGCCAGCCAAAACCACGCCCTGCAACAACAAACCAACAAACCAACCAACTAACTAACCAACTGCCTATGTCCTTCACCCCTTCTTTTCCCCGCTATCTGGCAGCCAAAAAAACGGTGGACGATCGCGCCCTGAATGCCCACGTCTGGCACAGCATGGCGCAGGCAGTGACGGCGTTGGGCAGCGCCCATGTCTTGGAAGTGGGCGCAGGTATTGGTACGATGGTCGAGCGCTGGCATGAGCGGGGTTTGTGGCCGCCGGTGAGTTATACGGCCGTTGACGCCAATCCTGAAAATGTAGCCGTTGCCCAGGAACGCCTGGCCTCGTTGTTCGCCAGCGCGCCGCTGACGGTAACGGCCGTTGACGTTTTCGACTTCATCGCCCAAAAGCAGGGTCGCCAGACCTGGGACGTGCTGTTGGCCCATGCTTTTTTGGATTTGCTGGACGTGCCCACGGCGCTGCCGGGCTTGTTTTCGCTGCTGCGGCCGGGCGGCCTGTTTTATTTCACGCTCAACTTTGATGGGGCCACGATTCTGCAGCCGGCCATTGACCCGGCCTTCGACGCGAAAATTGAGGCGCTCTATCACCGCACGATGGACGAACGGCGGGTAAACGGCCGTGTCTCCGGCGACAGCCAGACCGGCCGCCACCTCTTCGCCTCACTACGCCGCCTGGGGACCGAAATCCTGGCTGCGGGCAGCTCCGATTGGGTGGTCTTTGCCGGGCCAGACGGCTATCCGGCCGACGAAGCCTACTTCCTGCACTTCATCATCCACACCCTGCACGAAGCCCTGCGCGGCCATCCTGAGCTGGACAAAACCTACTTCGACGCCTGGATCGCCCATCGCCACGCCCAGATTGACGCGGGCGAACTGGTTTACATCGCCCACCAACTGGATTTTGTGGGGCGGAAATTGTGACGCCGCGATCTGGCTAACTGAATCCGCTTATTTTTCCAGCCAGAGCAAAACCAGCAGAACCAGTTCGATGGCTTTATCGGCAATGCCGATAGGTCCCCAGATGTCGGGCCAGTTGAAGACGAAGTAGAGGATAAAGGTAACGGCCGTAAACGCCAACAACGCCCAGCGGAGCAACGGCCGTTGCCCGGCCAACTGCGGCAGAAAATACAACCCGATCAGCAGCGCCAGATACCCCAGCCCGTTCAGAATAAACACAACGCCAAAAAAGCCGTCGCCCAGGCTGTTAAAGCCCAAAAACAGATGAATGAGCGCCGTAAGAACCGTCAGAATGATGATGCCAAGCTGCTTAGGGGTGAATCTGGACATAGCTATTTCCTCCACAAACGAAATGAGTGTTGAATTGAACGAAATGATGGGTAAATAGCGCGTCGGAGAAGTGGGATGCCTGGTGCGTAGACACGCCTGAATCTGCTCCAAGGATACCCAGCAAACCCCGTTTTTGTCAAAAAAACGATAAATATACCTCGTGCCTTGGCCCGGTGTTATTTCTTAGCGGCGTGTTGCAGAGTTTGGAAGGCGGGGCGCGGTTCGCCGGCCCGATTCAGCAAGCTGTAGCCTGATTCCGAGAACTCGGAACCCAGCAAAGGACCAAAATTTAAGTTCCACAAAATCATCGGGCCGACTTGCTCCCATGCCTGGCCCATCTCGAAGGCGCGGACAATGTATTCCGCCTGCTGCCACTCCGAAACGTAAGCCATGAATTCCGCGCCGGCCGGCGGCGCGGCCGGCGCGCCGGCTTCGTCGAAGAAGCCTTCGAAGCTGCCCCAGCCAAATTCCGTGACCCACAGCGGTTTGTTCACGCCAAATTCGTTTAGCAGAGCCAGATAATCGGTGAGGGTGTCTTTGAAAAAGAAGCTGGGGTGGTTGTTGTGGGAAGGCACGGCCGTTTCCCCGTCGGTGACGCTGCTGTCTGGCGGATTGGCCCAGCCGTAAGGATGCGCGCCAATGCCGTCCACCACGTCGCCTACGCCGGCCGCCAGCATCTGCCGCAAAAACACACGGTCGTCGACGGCCGTCACGCCATCGTTAATGCCCGTTGTTGCCGGCGCGCCGCTGATCAGGAGGGCAGCCGGATCTGCGGCGCGCACGCCTGCCGCCCCGGCGCGCAGCAAAGCTACCACGTCAGCGGCATTGAGCGGCGCACCATTCCACTCCCGCTGCAAATTGGCCTCATTCCACAATTCATAAGCGGCCACCCGCCCCTGGTAGCGCTGCGCTAAAAACTGCATAAACGCCTGAAACAGCGCATAATCTTGCGGCGGACCATCCAATTCGGTCGTTGGGCGGCTCCATTCCGGCGCTTTGGCCACGTTGAGCAGCACGGCGATGTCGTTCGCCTGAGCGGCAGCGACCAGCGCATCCAGTTCAGCCAGCAGAAAATCGTCGTAGCGGTCGGGCGCGGGCTGATACAGCTTCCAGGAGACCTGCACCTTAACCCAGCCAACCCCCAACGTTTGCAGGTCGGCTATGATGGCGGCGAGGTCTTCACGGTGGATGTGCACCTGCACGCCGATCTGGGCACGCTCAAGCGGCGCGCCCTGGTAAACAGGATAAGCGGGCGTAGGCGATGGCGTCGCTGTGGGTGATGGCGTTATGGTGGGTGGTGGCGACGGCGTGACCGACGGCCTGATCGCTGCCGCAGGCGTGTGCGTGGGCAGCGGGATGATGGCGATGTCTTGCGCTGGCGTGGGGGAGGCAACGGCCGTTCCCTCTGCCGCTTCCTTTACTTGCCCACAGCCAACCAGGAAAAGCAAAACCAGCCAAACAAAAATAAAAGTTCGCATAGGCCCCATTGTAACAGCCCGCCGCTCATCCCCCCACGACCTTCCGAGCAAACGCTCATCTTCACCCACCTGACCACCTGACCACCTCACCCGTGTCTCCCCTTCCTGGTCAGAGGCCGGAACGGCCGTTACAATACACCCATGAGCACCCGTTACCCTATCCCCGCCGCCGAAACCCGCGCCGAAATCGAAGTGAAAAACTCGCGTTTCATCGCCACGGCCGCGCCCGCCTTCACCGTCGACGAGGCCAAAGCCTTTGTGAAGCGCATCAAAGATGAATTTGCCGACGCCAGCCACAACGTGCCCGCCTACCAAATAGGCTTTGGCGCGTCCGTGACCGCCCACTGCAACGACGACGGCGAGCCATCCGGCACAGCCGGGCGGCCGATGCTGGCGGTTATTCAGGGCAGCGGCCTGGGCGACATAGCTGTGGTGGTTACGCGCTATTTTGGCGGCACGAAGCTGGGCACTGGTGGGTTGGTGCGCGCCTATGGCGACGCGGTGAAGGCGGTGCTGAGCGTGCTGCCTCTGGCGGAAAAGGTTCCCACGCACACGGTGATGCTGGCTCTGCCCTATAGTCACCTGGAACGGGTGCGCTTGTTGCTTGCGGCGCATAACGGCCGTCTCCTCGACGAAACCTTTGCCGCTGACGTCACCCTCACCGCCCAATTCACCGTCGACCAGTTTCCGGCTTTTCAGACTGCCTTACAGGATATGACGCATGGCACGCTGGCCGCCGAAATTGTGGCCACCGATCACGAAACCATCATGCCGCTGGGCTCCTTTGCTACCTCTAGCCAGGCGGAATAGCCCGCAATTCCATAGGTAAATCGTATATTAATTAAACCGAGGGACTATTGACGCGCGCCGTAAAAAACGTGTATGATGTTTTCAGGTTAACCTACACATTTACAAAGTTTCACTAAGAGTTCGTAAGGAGGCGCGTATAGAAGTGATTGAATGCAACGTGAACTGGCTAACGCAAGCAGCCTCAAAGAGGGTCAGGTAAAACCAGTCTGATTTAGGCCTCTGACCAACACAAACCTGGTGAAGACGGTAGCTGTTCAGTTAGCCACCTGAAAAATGTGACAAGTGTAGAATTTAGAGTTAGAAACAGTCAGAAGAAAAAGTTTTTAGTTAAAGGTAAGACTATAAGTTAAACTGAATAGAAACTTTTAGAAAAAAGAATTCTGTGATAAATAACGAAAGCCCGGTCTAAAAACCGGGCTTTCTCCTTATTAAGAAACGGCCGTCCCCCCCCGCTTTACAGCAGCGCCAAATATCCGCCCACCGACAGCGCAATCAACCACTGCGCCAGCCAATAGGTGCTCAACACAATCACCCGCGCACTCCTGAATTTAGCCCGGAAGCGATCCAGCGCCAGCGTTGAATCGGAGAGCACAAAAAAGACCGCCCCGGCCGCGGCCAACAGCGCGCTGCTCGATGGCTGCGCCGACCAGCGGCCCAATGCCTGCCAGGCCATGGTCAAAATGGCGATCATGTAGATGATGACCGGCAGGCGCATTTTGCCCAGGTGCGGGTGCAGCAGACCATACACCACAGCGCCAAACACCGCCAACGTCAGCAGCCACAGCGGGGCCGGCTGAAAACCGGCGTCGCTGACAAAGGCAGCGATGTACAGCAGGTGACCGACGAGAAAGCTTACCAGCCCGGCAATGAAAAACCGCGCCGGCAGCATCAAAAACACGTCGCCGCCCAGGCAGAAGATGAGCCCGACAAGCACCAGCCCTTGGTAAAGCGGGGTTGCGACGCCGCTGCCCAGAAAGGCGATGAGGATGATGAGCAGCGTGGTGAGGGGTTTAAAAATGTAGACCTGGGTGCGGGTTGGTTTGTATTCTCCCTGGATGGCAAGTACGGCCGTTACCACTGCCGCCACGGTTAAAATGATGAGTGTCATGCTGGTTGCTCCCTCCGTTTGTTCTGCTTAATTGCTGTCTGTGGCCTGAAAGATCTCGCCCATCGCCAGGATAAACGCTTCCCGCGTGGCCAGTTCGGCGTCTGTGAAGTGGGTGGTCAGCAGGTAATCTTTGAATGCCTGCGGGTCCTGATCGGCGGGCACGACCCAGGTTTGCAGCGGAATGCAGGCAATTTGTTGATCTTCGCCCAGCACAAACGAGTCATTGACCACCAGACCCGTGCCCTGCGCGCTGAGCGGCCAGGTGGCGTCCACCACCATCTCACCATCCGGCAGTTCCAGAATGAGGTAGTTGTGGACGTCGACAAAACGGCCGTTTCCCGCTTCCATAATGGCCCGTAAATCAGGCGGCAGCGTCTGTGGGTCGATTTCGGTAACGGCCGTGCAGGCGATCAGCCGCGAAGTTATACCCATTTCGGCAAACAGGGCTTGCAGCAGATAATGCTTGCCGGAACACGTGCCGCGCCATTCCCGCAAAATGGTCTCTGGCGCGCGCGAACTGGCCCGAATGTACGGCATGTCGCGCACCAGGCGAAAGGCGGTGGCCGCATCGACGGCCGTATCCGCCGGCAGCAAGCCACGTTTTTCCGCTTCCGTCTGTAACAGGCTAATCAACCCCATGCTGTTGTCCCTTTGGGCCGCTTTTGCCCACGATCTTCCTACCGCGGGAGCGCTGAAATTGGCTCCACCTGCGGAAAATTATACCAGAAAGGGGCCGGCGGCGTGGATTGCCCGCCGCCAAACCGTTGTGCCCGGCGACCTATTTCCCGTTACACTACAAATTGGGTGTGACCATTGCACCGTTTGGCCGACAAATAAAGTGAAACAAACCACCCGGGTTGGAGATGTTTATGGTACTGGATCAATCGTTTACCGATAGTGACGAACAAAGCCTGATCGGGGCGGCGCGCCGCGATGCCCAGGCGTTCGACGTCTTGTACCGGCGACACGTCACGGCCGTTTACCGCTACTGCCTCAGCCATGTCAGCCACCAGGCCGACGCTGAAGAACTGACCTCTCAGGTCTTCCTGACGGCGCTGGAAACGCTGCCCAGGTACAACGGGCGCGGTCCCTTTGCCGCCTGGCTGATGGGCATCGCCCGCCACAAATGCGCCGACTACCACCGCCGCCATTACCAAAAGCGCGAGGTGGCGATGGAAGGGGCGGCGGACGTACCGGCCACGGCCGTTTCGCCCGACGAGCGGCTGGATCAGGCCAATTTGCTCGATTGTTTGCGCCAGGCCATGCGGCAGATCAGCCCGGACCGGCGCGAGGCCCTGCAACTGCGTTTTTGGGCCGGTCTCAGCGTACGCGAGACGGCCGTAGCCATGCGCCGCGGCCAAAGCGCCGTCAAAATGCTGGTCGCCCGGGCCATCTCCGACTTACAAGCGAGGTGTTTACATGATGCCTGATGCCAAAAAAGACGCCGACATCCTAAATGACTACATCGATCACGGCCGTTCACCCGACGGCCCCCATCCCGAGGCCGCTGCGCGCCGCGTGGTGGACACCATGCAGCAGCAGATTTCCCAACTCGCCCCCGATCCGCACTTTGTCAACCAGCTTTCGGCGCGCTTGCAAACCGAGGCGCGGCAGCGGCCCGCGCCCCCATCCCTGGCCGATTGGCTGGTGCTGAAATTGGTGCCGCGCCTGCTGTGGGTGGGCGCGGCGGCCGCCGCCATCTTGCTGCTGGTCTGGGGGCTACCCCGGCTGCTGCCGCCGCAAGCCGGCCTGGAACCGGTCGTGCTGCAGCCAGACGTCATCCCCGGTCTGGTGAGCGATGACGCCTTTGCTCCGCCGCCGTCTCCGGCACAGCTTCCCGTTTATCAAATTCAGTTCGAGCCGCTGCCGGACACGGCCACGGCCGTTTTGCAATGGGCGCGCGACTTTGGCCTGGCCGAGCCGCAGGCGTTTGTGGATCCACGTCGCCCGGAGAGCAGCGCCCTGATCGCCCGCGGCCAGGATGGCCAAACCCTTACCTTTGCGCCCCCGGCTGAGGGCGGTATCCAATACCAGGCCCAGCCTTACGCATTGGAAACTGGCGACCCGCTGCCTTTTGCCGAGGCGGCGGACATCGCCCAGGAATTTTTGCGCCAGCGCGGCCTGGAAGGGCAGATGGGCACGGCCGTCAGCGAAAATGAAGCCCAACGGCCGTATCCTGGCTACCCGCTGCGCTTTGTGCAAATTTCTCCGCCCACCGGCGAATACCCCCTGGCGGCCGATTGGTTGGCCCCCGGCGCGGTAGTTGCCGTCGGCCCGGATGGGCAGGTGCGCCGCGCCTCCTTTTTCCCGGCGACCGTCCAATCCCAAACCACCGCCGACATCATCCCGGCCGGCGAAATTTACGACGCTTTTATCAGCGGCAGCTTGCAGCCCTTCCGCCTCAATACCCAGAGCGCGGATCTCGGGGATGAATCTTTGCCTTACGAGGTCTTCAGCCCGCCGCCGGCGCAGCACGCCATCGGCGATGAGGTGCGGGTGTTTGGCTGGGTGGATGCGTTGACGGCCGTCGACAGCGGGCAAAAAATGGCTACCCTGGTCGATGGCGTGCGCGACGCCACGTACGAATTGGGCGGACCACAATTGGACGACTTTTTTGCCGCTCTGCGCGCCGCGCCGCTGGTCACTTCGTATACCGTCCAGGGGATCATTACGGCGCAAACCGGCGAGCATAGTTTCCAATTGGCGGTGGCGGCTTGGGAACCGGGCGAACCGGCATACAGTTCTGTGGTGCGCTACACCTGCCAGGTGGGCGCGTTCCGTCGCGAAGGGGATGCTGCCATGTTTGTGAGTGAGACGGATAACGGCCGTTACCCTCTGCCCGATGCCCCGTCCGCTCTGCAAGACGGCGACCGCATCGAAGCGTGCGCGCCGGAATTTCCGCCCGACAGCGCGCCGCTGCGCTGGGACAGCATCACCCGGCCCCCGGCTGCGGAGAGTGTCGCCGGACCGGCGTCCGGGCTGGCCAACATCAGCCGCGGGCAAACGGCCGTCATCCCCGCAACGCCATCCGGCCTGGCCGAAGAACTGCCCGCGCCGACGCCTTTGCCCGACAGCGGTTACCCTGGCGCGGCCAGTGCTTATCCGGCGCCTGCCAGCAGCTACCCGGCCCCGGCAGCCAGCTACCCCTCCCTGACGGCCGTCGAGAGCGTGCCCGTCGGCGACAAAGTTCCGTTTGCGATTGGCGCCACGGCCGACATCACCGGAGTGTTAGACGCCACCTACTTTGTCCAGCCGGACGGCACGCGCCGCCTGGAACTGGTCATTCTGCAGCCCGACGAGGTAGGCTTGATGGGCAATGGCTTCCCGGTGATTGGCGACGCGGCGGCCTTAAACGAGGCGGCGGAGAATTATCACGGCCGTTTTGTCCACCTCACGGCGCGCGTCGTAGCCCTGCCGGCCGAAACTTACGGCCCTGATCGCACCGGCTACGAACTTGTCGCCGCGCAGCCCGCCTGGCCGGAAGCCGCCATGCAAAACTACCTGGGCCAGATCACCACCGAGGTTCTCGATGGCACGGAAGCCGTCCTGTTCACCGATCAAGCCACCAACGGGCAGTACGTCATCGCCTGGGACGATCTGCGCTATTTCGACGGCGACTTTGCCGCCGATCAAGCCAGAATCCTGGTTCAGGGCATTGTCGCGCCGGGCAAAACGCTGGGCGGTCTGCCCGTGATGTGGGTGATAGGCAGCAGCACCGGGCCAGACGTTGACCGGGCGACCGACCCAAACGCTTTTCCCTCGCCGCTGGAACCGGACGTGGTGGAAGCGCCGCCGCCTTTCAGCGGTCTGGCCGAGCCGTCGCAGCTCATCATCGAACGGATGGCTCTGGTGTACTTTTTTGACCCGGTCTATGAGCAGCTTCCTCCTGGCGAGTCTGGCCCGCAGCCATTGGCCGAGGCTCAGTTCTTGAAGCCGGCGTGGGCGATATACGGCCGTGTAGCCGATACTAACGAATCTTTCACTGCCTACTTCCAGGCCGTGAAGGAATAACGGTCTCATTTCCTCCTTTGCGAAGCCCGGCAGGTTGAGGGGTCGACCTGCCGGGCTTCACGCTGTTTAAAGCAGCGGCGGAAAATCCAGTCAGCGGCAGATGTTTATTTGGGGCTTTGTGATTTCGTGGGGCGGATCTGATGCGTGATACGTGACAACTCCACGCATCACCGAGAGTCACCCGCCAAAATTCCTGCAGAACTTTTTAATTTGTGGCTGGCTTTCGCAGTCTGGCTAACAAGTCGGCCATGTCGGCGGGTAGGGGCGCGGTGAAGGAAACGGCCGTTTCCCGTTCCGGATGCCACAGTTCCAGCCGCGCACAGTGCAGCGCCTGCCGGGCAATCAGGTCCATCTCCCCCTGGTGGCGGCCTTCGCGCCGCCAGGCCAGGTAAGCCGCGTCGTTCATGGTGTACAGGGCGTCACCGACCAGAGGATGGCCGATGGCCGCGCAGTGCACGCGCAGTTGGTGGGTACGGCCGTGGGCGGGTTGCAGTTCCAGCAGGGCATACTCGTCGCCAAACCGCTCCAACACGCGCATGTGCGTGACGGCCGTTTTCCCCTCCGCCGTCACGCCATAGCGCGGCACTTCCCCGTCTCCAATCCGGCCAATGGGCAAATCGATCGCCGCTGCGTCGGTGTCCGGTGCACCGTGAACCAGGGCCAGGTACGTTTTGCGTACGTCGCCGCGCTCAAACTGGCGGGCCAGCGCCGCCAGCGTGGTCTTGTCGCGGGCCAGTGCCAGCACGCCAGAGGTGTCGGCGTCCAGCCGGTGGGCCAGGTGGACTTCGGGGTAGGGCGGCTGGTGTTGGTAGCGCAGATAGTAGATCAGGTTGGCCGTAACAAAGCGGCCCTGGCTGTGCACGCGCAGGCCGGGCGGCTTATCGACCACCAGCAGCCACGCGTCTTCGTAGAGGATGGCGACGTCCAGATTGACGGCCGGCGGCGCAAAATTGGGCAGGTCGCAGGCCACCTGGTCGCCCCCGGTGACCTGGGTTGTCAGGCTGGCGGGCGCGCCGTTGGCGGTGATACGGCCGTCTGTCACCGACGCCTCCCATTCCGGCCTGGACCAATACGTAAATCGCCCGGCCAGATAGTCGGCGATGGGCGCCGGGCCGAAGCCGTTGGGGACTTTAGAAGATACCAACATAGCGGGAGATTTGTATCGTTTTTTGGTAGAATTAACCAGTATGACAGCCTTTCCGCCGCCTGATTTTGTCCGAACCGCCTCCGCTGTGCCGGGCATCGACGTCTACATGCCCCGGCCGCCAGAGGAAACCCACCAGGAAATCGTTGATTTTCACTGCCCGCAGTGCGACGGCGTGACCGCTTACAGCGCCGAAAACGGCGGCCTGACCTGCACCTTTTGCGGCTATTACGAGCCGCCCCGACAGGAAGTGGTGGGCAAAGGCGCCGAAGCGTTTGAGTTTACGGTGGAAACGATGGATCGCGCGGCCCAGGGTTGGGGCGTGGAGCGCCAGGAACTGGTTTGCCAGCGCTGCGCCGCCCATCTGACCCTGTCGACTGATTCGCTCACGACCACCTGCCCGTTTTGCGGCTCCAACCAGGTGATCCAGGCCAAAGCGCCACAAGACGTGCTGCGGCCCCGTTTCCTGGTGCCGTTTAGCGTAACCGCCGACGCCTGCCGCGAGAAAACGGCCGTCTGGCTGGGTAGCAGTTGGATGCTGCCGTCTGACCTGAAACGGCTGGCGCGCACGGCCGAATTTGCGCCCATCTACATCCCGTACTGGACCTTTGACGCCACGACGCAGGCCGATTGGCGCGCCGAGGTGGCCCATACACGCCAGAAGCAGGTGTTCCGTGACGGCCGTTGGGAAACCGAAACCGTCACCGAATGGCGCTGGGAATCGGGCCGGGCGGGAGTGGAATTTGACGATTTGCTGGTGGAAGGCAGCCAGCGCCTCAGCCAACTGCTGCTGAGCAAGGTGCAGAACTACGATTTGCGCGCCCTGGTCCCATACGACGCCAGCTTTTTGGCCGGGATGCACGCCCAGGCGTATGAAGTGGGTCTGGAGGCGGCCTGGGAAAACGGCCGTCAGACCATGCGCGCCCGGACCAAATCCGCCTGCCAGGCTCAGGCCACCTCGCAGCGCATGCGCAACTTCAGCATGAATCTCTCCTTCGCCGACGAAAACTGGCGCTATATTTTGCTGCCCCTGTACCTGGCCACCTACCAATACAACGGCCAGCCCTATCAGGTGATAGTCAATGGCCAGACGGGCGCTATTGCCGGGCAGCGCCCCGTCGCCTGGAAAAAAGTAGCCCTGGCGATGGCCGGCATGTTGGCTCCGGCGCTCGTTCTCGGGTTGATAGCCTTCCTGCTGCTGTACCTGGGTGCGGGCGAAGGTTATGGCGGGTTGGCGTCTATCGCTGCCGCGGTGGCCTTTGTCGTTGGCCTGATTGCCGCGATTGTCACCGTCAGCCGGGCGGCGGGGATGGATGATTTGTGAGCCGCGACGAACACATAGCAGCCGCTTCTGACGACGCGATCTGGGGCCGGCGCGCGCTGGCCAACTGCCCGGCCTGTGACGGCACGTTTTGGCTGCCGGATGATGGCGTTACGGCCGTTTCCTGTCCTTTTTGCGGCCAGGCCGATCTGACGCCGCTGGGTGAGGCGAGCGCGCCGGCGGCGGGCAGCCCGCCGGAACTGCTGGTTCCCTTCAGCGTCGATCCTGCCCAACTGCGGCAAGCCCTGGCCCGCTTTGCCCAATCCACCCGATTTGCGCCCCCCGATCTGACCCCGCAAAATTTGCACGGCCGTCTCCGCCAGCTTTTCCTGCCCATGTGGCTGGTCGACGCGGACGCCCAGGCCCAGTGGCAGGCCGAGGCCGGGTTCGATTACCAGGTCGTCAGCCACCGCGAGCAGTTCCAAAACGGCCAGTGGCGCACCCAAAAAATCGAGGAAACCAAAATCCGCTGGGAGCCGCGCCTGGGCACGCTGCGCCGCCGCTACGAGAACCAGGTCGCGCCGGCCCTGGAGCAGCATGCTCAATTAGAGCAGACGTTGGGCCAATTTCGCCGCCAGGAGGCCATCGCCTACCAGCCCGCCGCCCTGGGCGAAGCCATCGTTCGCCAGCCCAACCGCCCCCCGGCCGACGCCTGGCCGGAAGCCCAAGAAACGATCAAAACTCGCGCGGCCGAGGAGTGCCGCCAGGCCGCCGCTGCCGATCACCTGCGCCAGTTTCGCTGGTCGGTGCAGTTTGCCGGGCAAAATTGGACGCAGCTGTTGCTGCCCGTTTACGCCACCTACTACCGCGACGACGAAGGCGTGGTGCGCCGGGTGTTTGTGCATGGGCAGACGGGCAGCCTGCGCGGCGAGCGGCGCGCTTCGATGAAAAAAGCGCGTCGTTGGGCGCTCATCATTGCGCTGGGGGCCGCCGTGTTGTTTGTGCTGAGCCTGATCCTGGCGGCAGTGGGCTATTTCCAGCCGGACGTGCTGCCTTTGGCGCTGATCATCTTTGTGCTGGCGCTGGTGGTAGGCGGCACGGCCGTTTCGCCCCTTCTGCTGGCCTGGCTGGTAAACAATCAGCAGAAACCGCTGCCCATCACGTAAAGGGCAGATCTTTGTGTTCCCATTTAAGTGATTAGTACAAAGTTTTCAGAAGACCCGAAGGGTTTGAAACTAGGATACTCGACCAAATTGATGCAAAACCCTTCGGGTCTAATCCCCAAAACCTTTTGCGGTTTACTTAACGATTCAAGCAAAGTTCAGTAAAATAGCCATATGTCCCAACGATTCGCGCTTCTGATCGGCCACAGCAGTTACCAGGATGACCGGCTGGCTGTTCCCCACAGCGCCGCCGACGTGACCGCCCTGGCCGATGCGCTGCGCGACGGGCAGCACGGCCGTTTCGACAACGTTCATGTGCTGCTGGACAAAACGGCCGTGGACCTGCAACTGGCCATCGCCGCCTTTCTGGAACAACCCCTCGACGCCGACGACCTGATCCTGCTCTATTTTTCCGGCCACTGCCTGTTCGACGGTCGTGACGCATTCCTGGCGGCCGCCGACGCCTTTACCGAGCCGTATCTCGACGCCACCACCATCCAGGCCGATTTTGTGCGGCGGCGGCTGAATCAGTGCCCCGCCCGGCAGCTGCTGATGTTGGACTGCGTTCACAGCCGCCTGGATGGCGCGCCGGAGGTGGATGCGCCGCGCCGGTTAGGCCATGCCCTGGGCGGGCCGAATCGCGTGGTATTGGTGGCGGCGCAGACGGCCGTCCAGACCGCTAACTTTACGCGCCTATTAACAGATGGTTTGCGCGGCTTCGCTGCCGACAGCGACCGGGACGGCCGTCTGACCGTGGCCGAATGGTTTGCCTATGCCCAGACCGCCGCCCCGGATAACGCCGGGGCGCTGTGGGAAAAGTGGGCCGAACCGGCGTTTGACCAATGGGTGGTGACGGCCGTTTCCCCGGACAAACTCAGCCCGCCGCCTGTACCCCCACCGGGGGAAGTTTTGCCGGCGGCCACAGGGACCGGCGGCCGCCGTAATGGGCTGATGGCCGCGTTGGCGCTCTTGCTGCTGCTGCTGGTAGGCGGCGGTTACGCGCTGCGGGCTAATTTCGCACCGTCCGCCGCGCCCGCGCCCACGGAAATGGCCGCCGTTGCGGCTTCGGCGACGGCCGTGTCCTCGCCCCAGTCCACCGGCAGCCCAACGCCCCAGGCGGCCACCCCTGCGCCGACGGTCGAGCAAACGGCCGCAACCATGACCTTTCCGGCGACGTCGCCGGCCGCTGCGCCCACCTCCTCGTCTACGCCGGCGCCAACGACGCCGCCAACGCCGGCGCCGTCCATGACGCCCGCACCGCCAGCCACGGCCACCATCACCCCGACGCCTTCCGTGACGTCCACCCCAACGGTCACGCCGACGCCTTCAGCAACGCCGACGCCCATCCCCATGCAAATCACGGCTGAAGCGGCTTTTTTGCGCGCCGGACCGGGCGTCAATTACAAGATCATCGCCTTTCCGCTGCAAGGCGCAGGGGTAACGGCCGTAGCCCGCAACAGCGACGCCACCTGGTACAACGTGATTCTGGAAGATGACACGAGCGGCTGGATCTACAACGACGTGGTGCGCCCGGATGATACGGCCGTGGGGCCAACTCTGCCCCTCGCCGCCACCATCCCCGCCCCGCTGAATGAGTTTTACGATTTTAGCGCGCAGGATAACGGAAACACGCTCGTCGTCCAGGTCTACCATGTCTACGTCGGCACGCGCGGCGAAGACGCCTTTTTGCGCGCCCGCCTCTTGCCGGAGACCGATCAGGTGCAGCCCAGCTACCTGAACGGCGACGATTTGGGCCTGGGCCTGCGCATTGTAGCCTTCAGCCGCACAGGCAGCGCTCCCTACACCAGCACCGGCGTTGAATTTTGCATGGTCGATACGACCGGCGAGGCCTTTTACTGCCAGACCTTCCCCATACGCAAAGAATGGTAGGCCCGACCGGGGCCGACAAGTCGCCGCTGTTGGCGGTTGCGACTATACTTGGTCCATGAGTGAAATAGTTGAATTCCCCCGTCTGACCTGGGAAGCCATCACCCTGAAGCTGCGTAATCCGTTCCGTATTTCGTATGGCGTCAGCGAGACGCGCCAGGCGTTCTGGCTGCGACTGACCGGCGACGCCGGTTGGGGCGAAGGCACGATCCCGTCCTATTATGGCATTCCTGACGAGGCGCTAACGGCCGTCTGGCGCACCGCTGCCCAATCTTCCATCCCGTTCCCCGACGACGTGGCTGGGATTGCCGCCTGGGTGGGTGAGGCGGGCCCGGCTCCGGCGCGGGCCGCCCTGGACCTGGCCCTCCATGACCGGATTGGCCGGCGGCGCGGACGGCCGTTATACGAGCTTCTCGGCTTGCCGCGCCCGCAGCCCATGCCCACTTCCTTCACCATCAGCCTGGACGAGCCGGAGAAAATGGCCGCCATGGCCCGGCAGATCGCCCACTGCCCGGTCATCAAAGTGAAACTGGGCGGCCCCGACGACGAGGCCTGCATCGCCGCCGTGCGCGCCGCGCGCCCCGACGCCCGCCTGCGCATCGACGCCAACGCCGGCTGGCAGCCGGAAGAGGCTGTGCGTCACGTCGCTGCCCTGGAGCGGTATGATCTGGAGCTTATCGAGCAGCCCACCGCTAAAGAGGACATTGAAGGCATGGGTTACGTGCAGGCCCACACCCGCATCCCCGTGGTAGCCGACGAGTCGGTGCAGACGCTGGCCAACGTGGAAGCGCTGGCGGCGGCCGGCGTGCAGGCCATCAACCTGAAGCTGATGAAGGTGGGCGGCCTGGTTCCCGGCTTACGGCTGCTGCGCCGGGCCACAGAATTGGGTTTGCGGGTGATGTTGGGCTGCATGGTGGAAACTTCACTGGGAACCACGGCCATGGCCCACCTGAGCGGCCTGGCGGATTGGCTGGATTTGGACGCTCCGCTGCTGATTGCCAATGACCCGTTTGACGGCGTGGGGTATAATCAAACCATGAACTTACACGTTCCGACCCGGCCCGGCATCGGGGTGGTGCGGCGCGAACCGGGAGAGTAACAGGTTGATCGACGAAATTCAGGCAGTCCTCACCGATTTTTCACAGCGCGACAGCCGTGTCCATTATTGCCAGCTAGACGTAGACGCTCTGGACCGCAATCAATGCGTTTTATCCGGGGCGGTGTTGGATCAGGAAAGTTTGGCAGAGGTGGAAGCGGATCTGGCGACGCGGTTCCCTAACGTCACGTTTGAGACACAAAATGTAAAAGTCTTGAGTCAGACGCCGCCGCGCTTGCTAACGGTAGGCACAAACATGACCAGCGTGCACAGCGAACCTTCCTGGCGCGCCGAGCAGATGACGCAGGTTTTGCACGGCTGGCAGGTGGAGATGCTGTTGGAGCAGGAATCGTGGACGTTCGTGCGCCAGACCAGCGGTTACCTGGGCTGGATGTACCGGCCTTATCTGACGGAAGCGACCCCGCCACCGGCTACGCATATGGTTTATGAGCCGATCGCGCTGCTGCGGGCTGAGCCGCGAGCTGAGGCGGCGCTGGTGGGGCGGGTGTTGGCGGGGACGGCCGTGGCAGTAACGGCCGTGCAAGACAACTGGGCACAGCTTGCTCTGACGAACGTGCAAAATGGCTGGCTGCCGCAAGCGAGCCTGCGGGCTTTGGACGCGCTGCCTGAGAGTGCAGACGGCCGTCGCCAAACCATCGTCGAAACAGCCCGTGCCTTCATGGGGGTGCCCTACTTGTGGGGCGGGGGCACGGCTTTGGGTATCGATTGTTCTGGCTTCGCCCAACTGACACACCGGCTGGCCGGCATAGACATCCCCCGCGACGCCGACATGCAATTTAGCGCCGGCAAACCCGTGGATAGCCCATTCCAGCCAGGCGACCTCTTCTTTTTTGGCAGCGAACGCGGGCATCGGGCTATTTCACACGTTGGTATCAGCCTGGGCGGCTGGCGTACCATTCACTCGTCCCGCTCCCGCAACGGCGTTTACATCGACGACGTGCAAGCGGCGCCCTACCTGCGCGACATCTACATTGGCGCACGCACGTTTTTGTAGAAGTTAGCGCCTTCGCGGATTCAACAAATCATTCAGGCCGTCGCCCAACAAGTTCCAACCGACGCCAAACAACACCAGCGCCAGGGAAATGGGGATAAACGTCCACCAGTAGGCAAAGGGATTGCCGCTCAGGCCGATCACATAGTCGCGGGCGGCAACCAGCATCACCCCCCAGGTAACACTCCCGGCAAAGCCGATAAAAATAAAAGCCGAAGCCAAAATAACGGTGCTGCCCACGTCCCGCGCGCCAAAAACAACCGCCGGCGAAATAGCGTTGGGCACCAGATGCCGCCAGATAATGCGCCAGTTAGGCGCGCCCATCGCCCGCGCCGCGACGATATAATCGGCGCGTTTTTGTTGGATGACCATGCCGTTCACCAGCCGGGCATACGGCATCCAGGAAAAGATGATGAGCGCCAGCATGATGGGGTCGATGTCCATGCCAAGCAAAAAGCGTTCCCACAAGGCAAATTCTTCCGGCACGCTAAACGGGTTGTAAATTCGGGCGTAAAGGACGCGCTGAAAGAGCCAGACAGCGGCAATGACAGGAAAGGTGAGGAAGGCATCGGTGATGAGCATGAGGATCTGGTTCACTATGCCGCCAGCATAACCCGAGACGACGCCCACCAGCAGCCCAAAAGCGGCGGAGACAAGGGTTACCGTCAGCCCAAATTTCAGCGCCGATCGGGTTCCCCACACCAGCGTGTACAGTACATCCCACTGTTCAAACCGGTCCTGGCCGGGGATAAATCCAAAACGGGCCAAGTTAGCAAGCTGCCCTACGGTTCCCAGCGGGCTTTCTGTGCTGGGCGCTTGTGGCAGTCGGTCATAAGTGCGACCGACGCCTTTGAAGGGGGATGGGTTGGCGGGGTCGTCGGGCGGGGCCAGCCAGGGAGCGGCCAGGGCGACGAAGAAGAATGCGCCAACCAGGATCAGCGCCAGCCAGTTTTGTTTTCGTTTCAGGAATCTACGCCAGTTGAACATTGCGACTCCTATGAAAAATTAACGCAAAGGCGCAGAGACGCAAAGAAAAAGCTGCGTCATCGGCGAAGTCGGTGGGCTTTCATGGGGGGTAGTGGATAGACCGTTCATGAAGGCTCCGTTCTAGTAATCCAGTTCTTCTGTTGCCTGGCGGTCACGCGGATCGACGATGGCTTTGATAATGTCCAGGCTGACCATGATGGGAATGACCAGCAGGACACTATAGACGGCAAAGGCGAGGGCGAGCGGCGCATCGGGCACGTTGGACATGCCCATGGCGATCAGTTCTGAGAGCCCTTTGAGGCCGAAGATGACCTCGATTACGTAGACGCCGGTGATGATGGAAGCGGCGGATAGGGCGGTGCTGGTGAGGGCGGGCGACACGGTGTTGCGAAAGGTGTGGCGCCAGACGATGGAGCGGTTTTTTAGCCCGCGGGAGCGGGCCAGCAGTACGTAATCTTTGTCTTTTTCTTCGATGATGAGGGTGCGGGTGACGCGGCCCAGAGTGGCCCAGTGGAAGAGGCTGAGGGTGAAAACGGGCAGGACGAGGTGACGCAGGGCGTTCAGGGTGACATCGAAACGGCCGTTTAACACCCCATCCACCGTCAAAAAACCGGTATAAGCCTGAAAGGTAGAGGTGCTAAAGGTGAGGCCGGAAATGCTGGAACGGCCGGGCGGAAACCAACGCAGCCCGACGTAGAAGATGGATAGCAAAAAAAGGCCTAAAATGAAAGGGGGGATCGACGTGCCCACGAAGGCGGTGAAACGAAAGAGATTGTCGCTCAGGCTGGAAGGCCGCCAGCCGGCAACGACGCCGCTGATGAGACCCAGCGGGATAAAGACCAGGAGCGAGTAAAAGGTTAATTCCAGGGTAACGGCCGTGCGCGATAACAAGACCGGCCGCACCTCGCTTTGCAACAGCGGGCTCCAGCCCCAATATCCACTCAGCCACTCCTTTAACCAGTTGCCATACTGCACCAAATAGGGATCGTTCATGCCATACTCTTCGGCAATTTGCTCCAGTTCGAAAGCAATTTGGACGGGAGTCAGGCGGCTGGGCAGGCGCGGCGGCAGATAAAGGGCCGCCCGCTCATCCGGCGGCGCCAGCATGATGATGCCATACAACACCATGGTGATAATGAGCAGGGTGATGGGAATGGCCACCAATCTGCCCAAGAGATATTTTAAGAAAGGCGTCATGGCTCTCTCCTGATCGGCTTAGGGCAGGCAATAACTCCGGTTATGGCCTGGATTGACAGCGCAGCAGTCTGACGTTGCTGACACCCTGGAAGAGGCATTCGGCTGCCTGGCTTCCATCGGCTGACGTGATCGTCATGATGACGTAACTGCCAAATTGCGCCTGCCGGCTAATTTGGGGATCGTCGCCAAACGTTCCCCGGTGGGCGTCTAGCCAGGTCTGCGCTTCTGGCTCCGGGTTGGGGAAACAATCCCGGCACTCTTCGGGTTCGGTTTCGCCGGCCAGCAATCCGGCCAGGCCGGAGGTGTAAGGCGGCGAGGCGTCATAACAAAACGAGAGTTGTTCGTTAACCACGCGGCAGTTGATCCAGCCGCCATCGGCAAAAATGGCGGCGACGTTGGTGGTCAGGCTCACCGGATCAATCTCGCTGAGGGTGAGCGAATAATCGGGTCCTAGCAGATCGCGCACGCCTTTTAGGGCGTTGTAGTTGACGCCTTCATGCCGGCCAAGCTCAAAGAGATCGCCGTCATAAGCGCGGCTGACCTCGATGGCTTTGTAGACGAGGGGGATGGCTTGCCAGGAACCAGCTCCCATGATCTGGCTGGTGAGAAAGGCGGCCAGAATGACGAGGGGCAGAGGCAGCAGGAGCGATTTCCAGACGGGGCCGGTTGGCCAACGGCCGTTGCCCATTTCCACCTGTAGATTGGCGAGGCGGTAATCCTGAAACACGGCCAGTAAGATGAGGATGAGGACGATGAAAAAGCCGGCCACCACAATGCCGATCAGGGATAAGAGGGAAAGATCGACGAAGGGATACGCGTTAAGTCCCCAGAATTTGAAGTTGGTGAGCCAGATCACGGCCGTGCGAATCTGGTAGGGCTGGAAACTGATGATGAAAGCGGCGAGAACGGCCGTTACCAGCCACAACAACACCGTGGCGAGGGTGCGCGCCAACCGGGCCGTCAGCCAGCCGGTCAGGCCGCCCAGGCCAATGAGCAGCAGACTGGCCACCAGAATGCTGCCGTATTTGGGCGAGACCGGCAGATTGCGCAGCGTGAAGATTTCCCGCCCCCACACGCCCAGGGAAATGCTCAGCCCGATGAGTGCGCCATTGAGCGCGGCCAGCCGGTAATAAACAGGCCGGAGCGTGTCTTCGTTATTGGCGTCAGGCAAAACGGCCGTGGCCTTCTTGCCTTTGTTGTCTATCGTTTGGACCGGAGCCATAGTCCCAGCCCTCCTATGAGAACTACCATGCTGAGCAGCAGCCCGCTGAGCAGCAGCCCGCTGCCCAGCAGCCAGGTGGTTGATGTCGTGGATGGCGTTTGCAGTGATTGGGGAACGGCCGTTGGCTCGGGCGTTGGCGTCGCTGCGGCCAACTTTTCCGGGTGCAGCCGAATTTGCAGCACACTGCGTTCTGTCAGCGGCGTGCCATCCCAAATCCCCCGTTTTTGCGCCAGAAAAGCCATCAGCGCCAGGTATTCGTCATCTGTTAACCGGCCGGGCATTTCCAGGGGCATCGCGCCCCGAGCATAATAATAAACCTCGCCCAGCGTCTCAAATCGGGTCAGGCCGTCCTCGCCCACCAGCGGCGGCACCACCGTCGGAATCAAAAACCCGTAGGGTTCCGGCGGATTACTGCCATGGCAGCCAGAGTTCCAGCAGTACTGCTCTTCTTCAGGATACTGCTCCCGCCACTCATCTGTGAGTCCCTGCCCTTTATCCCCATGACAGGGCAGGCAGTACAGCCAATACAGATACGCGCCGTCGTCGGCCTGCGTCGGGTTTTCCACTGTGGGTGGCGGCGCGAGGCGGTCGTTGGGGTCCATGTTGGGTCGCGGTAGATTGGTAGGTGTCGGCGTGCCTTCGGGAACGGCCGTGCCTCCCGGCCCCGGCGTGCCCCCACTGTCTGCCGCCGCTGGCGTCAGCGGCGGCTCAGGCGGAGACGCCAGCGCAAAAGTTGCCCCCATAAACAGGATCAACAGCCCAGGCAATAGAAACAATTTACGCAAGGTGATCATCTTAATAGAAGGAAATTAGAAATCAACGAAACACTCACACACCCCCAAAACACAAGCGGGCTACCTGGAGCAGCCCGCCTGTGTTTGCCAATTGGCTTCAGGTCAAAAATTGTGAGTCCGGCTCATTTCGCTAGCCTCATCACGTCTGGGCCAGCGGTTCGGTTACATCATTACCGGCCGCGCATCTTCGGGTCAAGGATGTCACGCAGCGCGTCGCCAACCAGGTTCCAGCCCATGCCGTACAACAAAAGGGCGATGCCGGGGAACACAATAATGTACCAGTGTTTGTCCAGCGTCAGGATCCAGGAGCGAGCAAAACTCACGATCTGCCCCCAGTCCGCATACCCTTCTTGCACGCCGATGCCCAGGAAGCTCAACGCCGCGAAGCTCAACACGATGGCCCCCATATCCAGCGACAACACAACCAGCGTCGGATAAATCGCATTCGGTAAGATGTGGCGCAAAATCAGGTGAATGTCCCGTGCGCCGCTCGCCTGCGCCGCCTGGACGTAATCACGTTCCTTGGTAGACAGGATGTCGCCGCGCAGCAAACGCGCGTACCCTGTCCACCCAAACGCAATCAGCGCAATCGAAGCCGGCCAGATACTTCGCCCAAAAATAGGCACCAGGATGGAAGCCAGGATCAGCGCCGCCACCAGGAACGGGAAGGCGATAAAAATCTCCACCAGACGCATCAGCACCTCATCGACCCAACCGCCATAAAATCCGGCCGTCGCCCCAATCAGGATACCGATAATCGCCGAGGACGTTACCACCAGCGAACCGACGAATAACGCCGTCCGGCTACCCCAAATCACGCCATACCAGATATCATATTGCCCACTGGTTGTGCCAAAAAGGTGTACCCAATCATCATGGCCGGTAATGCCATACCAAAAAGGAATGGTTTCTGGCTTGTTTCTCTCCCAGGGAGTGCCGGGTGGTCTGGGCTCCGCGCTAAAGCCATCACGCGGAATGATCCGAGTATTCCAGTTCTCGTTGATTGGCGGCGCCAAAACCGGGGCGAAGACGGCCATGAACACAAACCCCGCCAAAATAATCAAGCCAGCTACCGAAAGCGGGTTCGTTACAATCCCTTTCAGAAGCCGGGCCCACTCTGGACCCAGCATCCGTTCCAAGCGGCTTTGCTCATCGAGATATTCATCATCAAGCTGTACAGGAGTTGAAACCATATCTGCACTCATGTCTTACCTCCAACCCTACTCTAAGCGCACCCGGGGGTCCAGAACGCCATACATAATGTCTACGATCAGGTTAACCAGGATAAACAACGCGGCTGTAAACAACGCAAAGCCCAACATGGTTAAAACGTCCAGGCTCAGCGCCGCC
>Ga0209607_1000825_pt1 | contig 26683 bp, 24 predicted proteins | sample AD_UKC117_MetaG_FD_184413 | JGI IMG/M metagenome (GOLD analysis project Ga0209607, IMG submission 184413) | Active sludge microbial communities of municipal wastewater-treating anaerobic digesters from Hong Kong - AD_UKC117_MetaG (SPAdes)... | ecosystem: Engineered > Bioreactor > Anaerobic >... | reverse complement strand
CAGCACCAGGTCCATTTCGTTGTACAAGGAGTAGGTCCATGCGGGGGGGCGCTGCCGGCGGACGAAGTTGCTCTCTCCTTCGCTTGCCAGCCCAATCTTGAGCGCAAGGCCACCCAAGCCTTGTTGCACCATTGCCGAAGTGGCGTCCGCGCTGCACAGATCCAACGGGTCCCAGCCTCCGGAAAGGAAGGGAAGGAAAGGGGGGTAGTAACCGGGCAGGTTTCCCCGCGACGGAAGCAGCAAGGCAAGGGATTTCCAAAGGTTCCAGAAACTCCGGGAAGTGTCCCGGGAGGATTCACCCGGTTGCACTTGGCTCAGGAAGCGTGCCACCATTTCGGGATTGAACATATACGAAGCGGTCAATTTTCCCAGCGCGGAGATGGTTCCCGAAGAGGAAATCATTTCGATTTCCATCAGTCGGGAGATCGCGCTTCGCAGGATCTGGTTACGGTCGGATTGGGCATAATGCAAGTGTTCCAAGCGTGCGGGGTCCACGGAAAGGATTCCCAAAACCGCAAGTTCCACGTTTCCCAGGTCATCCGAGTAACGGGGGTTGAAGGACTGGGAAAGGTTGAGGAAGGAACGATCCAACGCGGTGACCAGTGCCTGGTCAAGGCCACGTTGCAGTTTTTCTTCCAGGATTTCCCGGGTTTTCGTGCCGGTGGCACCGGTGGAGTAGAGAACTTGTCCATAGCCACGGCGCGTGAACCCTTTTCTTCCCGCACGCCCCTCGAATTGCAACAAATCGATGAAACGGGGCCAAAGGCGATCCTCCTCGAAGCTGGAATACTTCACGAAGATGTAGATATCGTCCGCGGGAGAGTTGAACCCGTACGCCAGGGTTTGCGTGGAAATCAGCAGGCACAAGGGATCGTTGGGGTCGCGGAAGGCCTTTTCGATGATTTCCTTTTCTTCCAGCGGCACATCCGCGTTATGGAAAGCAGCCCGGGGCGCTGCGGTAGACTGCCTTTTGATGAAGGGAACCGTTTCATTGACGCAGTGGATCGAAAGATGTTCGAAGGCTTGCAAGAGGTACCAACCACTTTTCTTCGACGGAATGATAATCATGGTTTTCATGTTTGCTTGTAGGTTCTTGTCCAGCCCTTTTTCCAGAAGCTCCCGGGCAATTTTCGCCGCATTCTTCCGGCTGGGAGCGGAAACTTTTATGAAAGCCCTTTTCAGCGGAACCGGTCGCCAGTCGCCTTCGATCAGTAATTCTGCATCAACCCAGCGTGCCATTTCCAGGGAATCGGGCATCGTTGCCGACAGCAGCAATAGTTTCTTGCCATCCGCTTTCGCGTGGATGATGGCTTCCTCGTACACGATCCCCCGCCCACCTTGGATCAACATGTGGGCTTCGTCCACCACCACCATTTCCGCTTGGGACACCCAGCCGGCGTTGGAATGGCGGGCAGCCAAGAAGGCCTCGGGTGTTGCCACCACCACTTGGAAATCCGGCTTGACTTCCATCTTGTTTTCCCCCGTGCGCAAGTAGGTTTTGAAGGGATGGTTCTTGAGTTCCGAGAACACCTGGCGCGCTAAGGCTCTCGTGGGGGAGAGGTACAGCGTGCGCTTGGGATGTTGGGCATTTTGGAAAATGGCCAAGAAAGCGATGACGGTCTTTCCGCTTCCCGTAGGGGTGGCGACAACAGCGTTTCCACCGGTGTAAAATTGGCGGAAGCACGTTTGCACCGGATTCAGCGTAAAAGGGGCCAAGGGCCCAAGGAATTCCTTGCCATCCAGCAGGAAAATGGACTCGTATTGCCCGTTGATCAGGACGCGGTTTTTCTTCTGTTCGCAATCGGCTGGGATAAAAAGGCTGTTCAAAACAGTCTCCTTTCGAAAAAACGGCAAGATACGTAGCAACTCTTCCCCATTATATCAAATTCCGCGCCATGGGGAAAAAGGGTGTGGGAAAAGTTTGGGGATGTTCTTGCGGCAAAAGGCAGTTCTGGCCGCCGTGGGAGTCAAGCGAAGGGGAAAGGGAGGGGAGTGGCCCACAAGGTTGGGAACGGGATGTGCAATGGGTTTTTGGGGGGCAAAATCGCTGAAAATGGGAGGGAGCGATGGATTGTTAACTGTAATTGATTGCTGGAATTGCTGGTAACACTTGCAAGGGATTCGTAAATATGTTAAAATAGCCCTGGAGGACAACAGAAAGGAGTGAGTCGCATGAAAAAGAAAATCCTTGTGGTAGACGATGAACCTTCCATTGTCGAGCTTCTGAGCTACAACCTGAAGAAAGATGGCTACGAGGTTTTGAAAGCCTACAACGCGGAAGAAGCATTGAACTTCGCGGACAACGACGACGACATCGACCTTTTCGTGATCGATGTGATGCTTCCGGACGTGGATGGTTTTGACCTGACGCGCAAACTGCGCTCCCATGAGAAACACCAGAACAAGCCCATCATCTTTTTGACCGCCAAAACCGACGAGTTTGACAAGATCCTCGGGTTGGAACTCGGAGCAGACGATTACATTACCAAACCGTTCAGCGTCCGAGAAATGTTAGCCAGAATAAAAGCCATTTTCCGCCGCATCCAGCGCTCCATGGAACAGACCACGGAGAAACCCAAGAAAATCAACGTGAAGGACCTGGAGATCGACCTGGAACGGTACGAAATCAAGGTGCGTGGGGAAGCCAAGAACCTTACCCCGCTCGAATTCGAGTTGCTGCGCTTCCTCGCGGAAAACGAGGGGAAGGTGTACTCGCGTGACGTGTTGCTGGACACCCTTTGGGGGTACGATTACTACGGCGACACGCGCACGGTGGACGTTCACATCCGCAGGCTGCGCACCAAGATCGAGGAAGATCCTTCCAATCCCAAGTACATCATGACCGTTCGGGGCAAGGGCTACAAGTTCAAGAACCCAGGCAAGGATTGATCTTCTACCAGCTACCACCACCGGGCCGTTGGCCCGGTTTTTTTTCGAGGTGCGGGCTATGATTGTCTTCTTGTTGTACATCAGTGGTGTGCTGTATTTCTCTTTCCTGGAGCCTGGCGGAGCGTTGCGTACGGTGTTGCTGCTTCCCGGGGTGGACAAGGTGGCGCATTTCTTGGCATTTTTCGTCGGTTTGCTGCTGTGGCAGCGGAGCTTTCCCCGGGGGAAAACCAGGGTCGTTCTGGGCTTTGTGTTGCTGCTTTTGCCTTTGTTCATCGAATGGGTGCAGCAAGCCCTTCCACGCCGGCACGCCACGCTTCTGGATGGCATCGCGGGATACGCCGGCATACTGGCCGGGTTGGTCGTGCTGTGGTTGCTTCGGAAAAGAAGGGAAAAAAACGGGAAGAAGCAAACAAGCCGGGAATGATCCCGGCTTGTACGTTGGTTAAAAAGAAAGGTCTACTTTCGGGGCTTCTTTTTCCGTTTCCGGAATGTTGAAAAATTCGAAGGGTTCGAAATGGAACCAGCCCGCGATGATATTGGCGGGGAAAACCTCGATGGCAGTGTTGTACTTCATGGTGATATCGTTGTAGAACTGCCGCGAGTACGCGATCTTGTTTTCCGTGTTGGTCAATTCTTCCTGGAGCGACATGACATTTTGGTTTGCCTTGAGCTCGGGGTAGTTTTCGACCACGGCCAGCAAGCGTCCCAGGAAACCGGATACCTCGCCTTCTGCTTCCATTCTTTCTTTCTGGTTGGTGGCGCCCAACGCTCGCGAACGAGCCGCCATTACTTTCTCCAGCGTTTCACTTTCGAACTTCATGTAGCCCTTGACCGCGTTCACCAGGTTTGGGATCAGGTCGGAACGGCGTTTCAGCTGAACATCGATCTGGCTCCAAGAGTTTTGGACCTGTTTTCGTTTTCGGACCAGCGAGTTGTACATGCCGATCAGCCAGAAAACGAAACCCACGACAATGACGATGATAAGAATTACCCAGACCAACTCTGTCACCCCATTTCAAAAGGTTTTTTTCTCGTTCATTATATCATACACTGGCTTACCTTCGTTGCGTGGTGACCGGCCAGTATTGAAAGATCGGGTCGTGGAACTCCGAAAAACGCTCCTGCCATTCGGGGAAAAAGGCGCGGAAAACCCGGGAGAACATTCCTTCCGAACCCGAATGCGAAATGTTCAAAATGGACAGGGACTGTTCCCGGGCCCATTGCAAATCGTGGTACCCCAGGTCCGAGGTGATGTACAACTCGGTGTCTCGGGGAAGGCTGTGCAGGAAATCCTTGCCGGAACCCGTGCAAATCGCCAGGGAGGAAACCTCCCGCTTGGGGGGCAGCACCATTTGCACGAACGGATCCCCGCAAAGTTTCCCCACGTGTTGCGCGATCTCTTCCACGGCGCGGGGTTGGGCAAGCACACCCACGCGCCCAACACCCCATGCCTCCCCCAGGCTCTTGTTGGGAAGGATATCGTACGCCACTTCCTCGTACGGGTGCACTTGCTTGACGATGGAGACCAGGTGATCTACCTGGTCTTCCGGAAGGATGCTTTCGATACGGAATTCCTCCACGTACGCGCGTTTTCCCTTTTCCCCGAGGTAGGGATTGGCCTGGTCCAAGGGTTTGAAGGAACCGATTCCCTGTACCGAAAACGTGCAATCGGAGTAATTTCCCCATTTTCCACCGCCGCCAAGCGCGATGGCCTCGAGAACCTGGTCTCGGTGCGACAGTGGGCCGAAAAACTGGATTTTCACCCAGTTCCTTTTTCCCGTGATCTGAAGCGGACGAATCGCGGAAAGCCCCAGCTCCCGTGCCCAGTAATCGTTGAGTCCACCGGGAACGATATCCATGGGTGTGTGCGTGGCGTACAGCGTGATTTGGTTCTCCATCGCCAGACGCAGCATTTCCCCCTTTCCCGTGGAAAAGTCCACGTGATGGATGCCGTCGAACAGCAGGGGATGGTGGGCTACCAGGAGCTGGCATCCCTGTCTTGCCGCATCCCGTACCACGGCGGGGGTGAAATCCAGGCAAAGGCCGATTTTGCCCACTTCCCCGGGAAACGGTCCGCATTGGATTCCGCTATGGTCGAAGGAAAGCTGCAGGTGTAGGGGGATTTTCTCCTCGATTTTCTGGATGGTTTCGGTGGCGTTCATTATCCTCTCTCTCCTTTCTGCAAGCCAAAACTTTTGAGGGGTGGCCGAAATGGACGGTGCCCCGCAGACCTTGCTGCCCTTATGCCGTGCAGCGAACCGGGAACAAGCCGTGCAAGGCCAATCTTGGATATTACCGGTTCACGGCACCCGAAGAAGGTGCGGATACAACAGCCGGTAGAAGAAACGGTACAGCAGGATACGGTCCGCGTACTTGCTTTGTACGGTTTCCCCTTCTTCGAGCCACCGCGAGACGTTTCCTTGGCCCTGGTTGTAGGCTGTTAAGGCATGTTCCAGGTTTCCGTCGAATTGGTCCAAAAGGTAGCGGAAGTAGAAGCTACCCAGTTTCAAGTTGGCACTGGGATTTCGCCAGGAATTGGATACCGGGACCTTTTCCATGAGCCAGTTTGCCGTGGAAGGCAGAAGTTGCATCAATCCATAGGAGTTGGCATGGGACACGGCGTAGGGGTTGAAGTTGCTCTCCAGTTTGATCATGGCCGCCAGGAGAAAGGGATCGAGGGAGTATTCCCGGGAATACTGGTTGATTTCCGGCACGTAATCGATGGGGAAGAAGCGGTAGGCTCCCAGTAGCCCGAAGAAGGAGCACACCAGCAGAATCCCCGAAAGGATGGCCAGCTTCACTTGTTCCTCCCCTGGTTGCCCGCCCTTTCGGAGAAATCGAGCAGCCGCGAAGCGATCTGGTATTCCTTCACAGCTTCCTCTTCGCGGTGCAACTGCTCCAGGAGCTGTGCGATCCGAATGTGGTAATCTACCTTTTCCGGGTGGCGGTTGGACAACTTCCGGTAATGGGAAAGAGCCGCACTTTGCAGGTGGAGCAGGCTGAACACCCAGGCGCGCAACTTGCGCGAAAAGAGCCAGCAAAGCAGCAGCGACGGAAGAGCGATCCACAACCACAGGGGAACTTGCTGCAGCGAAAAGGAAGAAACGCTTCCCTCCCCGAGTGTGGTCAGCGCATCGGGTTTTCCCTCCAAGCGCTGCAGGAAAAGGTTGAGGGAGTTTTGCAGCGTAGCCGGGGAGAGTTGGAGGGTGGAAAGGGAAGCGTAGCTGGAAGCGGGAAGCTGCTTTTCCACCAAGGCGTAATGCCGATCGGAAAAGTTCTTCAGGACATCTTCGACCTTTCTCTGCAACACTTCCTTGGGAAGTTCGGTTGCCTGGTATTCACCCAGCAAGCTGGCAAGGGTGGGAAGCAACGCGCGGAACGCCTCGTCGCTGGAGGTGATGATGCGCCGGGAGAGAATGTCCAGGGAATCCTTGAGTCGGAAGTAGGCGTCCACCTGCGTGGACCGTTTCAAAATCCACGGGTCCATCCGCGAAGCCCAGTTTTCCGTGTCAAGCCCTTGGGCAAAACGCATGCACACGTTCATCCATCGGCTGGAAGCACGGAACTGCTGCTCGTCTCCAAATGCGAGGTAGGGGCGCACAAGGGTTTCAAAATTCCGCAGGAACCTTTCGCCACCAAAGCGGGAAATTTCGGTGTAGTCATCGTCTTGAAGGGCCTGGGGGTCTATTTCCAGCAACGTGATCAGTTCCTTGCCCAAGACGTTGATGGTTTCGTTGGTCACCGGAAGAAGGGTGGTGTAGTTGGGAAACCGGTACATGGGGAAGTAGGGGCGAAAGGAGTCCAGCGAAAAGGGGTCTGCATCCAAGAGCTTGGAGAAGTCCTCTGTCAAAAAATCCAGCAAGGGGACAAGGGGAAGGTAATCCTGGAAAGTTTGCGTGGCAGGTGCGTCTTGAACGGCTTGCAGGAATTGCGCGGGGGATTCGCGCAGCACTCCCACGAAAAGGGGATCGGATAGCGAAAATTCCGCGGACAGCGCAATCTTCTTGTGAATGCGCCAGCCCAACTGTTCGGCGTGGGAAGAGGAGATGAGCAATTCGGGGTGAAATGCCAGCGAACGGGCGTATTCCCGCGAGGCTTCCTGCAACTTTTCGGGCTGTTTTTGCATGTTCACCAGTTCGGAATAGGTGTAAAACAGTTCGGCAGCTGCCCCGATGTACGTGGGAGAAAGCAGCAACAAGAAGAGCAGCAAGACGTTCCATCCTCGGGGGGCCATGTTTCCTCCTTCCGTCGCGGTTTCATCCAAGATCGTCGTCGAAGTACAAGTCGGTTTGCAGTATCCCCTTCTTCTCGGTCCAACGTTCTTTCACCCGAACGTACAACTCCAATTTGCAGGGTTGGTCGAAAAGGTACTGTATTCCCTTTTGGGCCGCAAGGCGGATTTTCCGGATCAGCTGCGCCTGCTTGCCAATCAGCATGCCTTTTTGGCTCTTGCGGTTCACGAAGATCTCCGCGCGTACCTGGATTTTTCCGTCCGGACCCGTGGAAAGGTGCTCCACGTGCACGGCCGTCTGGTAGGGAAGTTCCTGTTGCGTGAACCAGAACACTTTCTCGCGGATGATTTCCGCTACCAGGAAACGCGCGCTTTTGTCCACGAGCGTGTCGGGGTCGTATAGGAAGGGCCCGGAAGGAATCTTTTCCAAGATGCCCTGGCGCAGCTCTTCCATGCCTTCGCCGGTGCGCGTGGAAGTGAGCAGCACCTGCGTGGGAGAGAAGCGTTCCATTGCTTGCTGCTTGCGCTGTTGCACCAAGCTGGGTTCCACGAGATCGATCTTGTTGAGCACGAGGAACAGCGGACCATGGTACCCGGAAACGTTGCGCGAGATGTAGTCCTCCGCCCCGGAGATCCCCCGCGCGGCATCCATCACCCACAAAACGAGGTCCACGCCTTCCAGCGCACCCAGTGCTGCTTTCACCATGAAGCGGCCCATGGTGTCCAACGGCTTGTGCAGCCCCGGGGTATCGGAAAACACCACCTGGGTTTCCCCCTGGGTCCACACGCAGTTGACACGGTGCCACGTGGTTTGGGGCTTGTCCGAAACGATCAGAAGCTTCTGCCCCATCAGGGCGTTTACCAAGCTGGATTTGCCGACATTGGGCTTTCCGATGAAAGATACGACTCCAGAATGCAAATGGGCCTCCCCGGGAAAAGTTGGCGAACGAAAAAACCCCCTAACCAGGGGGTTCTCGACTGGAGCAGGAGATGGGACTCGAACCCATGACCTCCGCCTTACCAAGGCGGCGCTCTACCGGCTGAAGCTACTCCTGCAACGCACGGCTGCGCGATATTCTACCACATTATCTTTTTTTCGTCAACCCGGAACCCAGTGGTTTGGGTTTTCCAGGGTCCGGATGGTGGGAACGCTGGAAAAAGCGTTGAAATGGTCCAAGATGAACGCCACATCTGTTTGCATGCCATCGCGTTGGAGCCGACGGGCATGGTCGGTGTGTTGCAAGGTTTGCTTCCAGTTTTCCCCGCGCCAAAGGCTCTCTCCCAGCAAAAGGGAAGCGCTGAGCGTGTCGGAAAAAGGGGGCTGTAGCGCATCCCGGAGCGAATGGGCCAACAAACTGCACCCCGCGAAATCTTCCAGCGAAAACTCTCCCCCTGTCCCGGCGCAAAGGAACAGAAGTGTTTGCCACCCGGCCTGCAAGATTTTTTGCCGGCAGGCCTCCACGTTGAGCAAGGAGGCCGCAAGGAAAACGGGGGAGGACCCTTGGAAAGCCAGCAAGCACCGGGTTCCGTTGGAGGTGGTCATCACCACTTTGCGCGGCTGCAGCGCGAGCGAAAACATTTCCACGGGGGAATTCCCCGCATCGAAGCCTTCGGGGGGCTTGCCGTTTCGCTCCCCGCATAAAAAGCACGTGGGGTCTCGTCTCTTCGTTTCGCGCGCTACTTCCAGCGAATCGCTGGCGAAAATCTGCGCGGCACCTTTTTCCGAGAGCACCACCATGGTGCTCGTGGCACGGTACAGGTCAAACAAGAACGCCGCGTCGTAGCGCGTGGATGGAACAGGGATTCCCGGGAAAAAGAAGGGTACGATTTGAATGCGCATTTTGCTGACTCCTCACAGGAACAGGTTCTGCTTTTTCCACTTGTGTACTTGCACGCTCGCCTGCACGAACCCTTGCTGGAAAAGGGAAATAAAGCGCGCATCTTCCGAAGAGGATGGCTCCCAAAGGTTGATCACGCGGTCGAAACCGCTGAGCGCCCTTCGCTTGAGTTCTTGGGTGCGCATCTTGTCGCAGGAGAGCAAGATTTCAAAGGACGAAGCACTCCCCAAGAAATCTTTCTCCGAGGTACTGTCCAGGCATAGATGCAAGCTGATTTCCTTTTCCTCCGGAAAGCGTGGGCAAACTCCTTGGAAAGATTGCGTGCTCACGAACACCTTCTTCCCCTGCGTGCAGGGTTCGATGTAGGGCACGATGGCCAACGGCGCGCGCAGGTCGGAGGGTTTGTGGATCTGCCGCCACTGCATGGACTCGGAGTGGATGTCGAACACCGAGGCGAACACCGGTATGTCACCCGCTTTTTCCTCCAGGAAAGAGAACTGGTCGGAAAGGTAGGCGAAAAACTGTTGGCTGTTCACGAAAATCCGTTTCCCGGTGGAAGAGGAAGCCCGAACCAGCGTGGCAAAATCCGCCAGGAAACGGGTTCCCTTCTCCATGAAATTTTGCGGGCGCGAGAAAATGCTGACGTCCAAGAAGCCCAGGAAGGTGGAAAAATGCTCCGAAAAAAAGCGGGAAGCGGCATCCAAACCCTGGAAACCCAAGAATGTACCCACCAGGGTTCCCACCCCGGTGGTGGCAATCCGGAGGGGTTTTCCCAGGTTTTCGAACAAGGCGCGCGCAGCGCCCAACTGCCGTATGGCCGACAACGAATTTCCGTTCAAGTAGAGGGTGTATGGTCGGTTACGAATCGTTCCAACTCCTTTGCGTAGTACGTTTCGAAATGGCTTCGTGCTTTTTGCAGGATCTCGATGGATTGGTCAAAGCGGTACCAGGGTAAGGAAAGGGAATCGAAAAAAATGCGAAACGATGCCCCACCCAGGTCGGATTCCAGGATCCTTTTTTCCTTGATCGCGTTGAGGTAGGAAATGATTTCCAACGAACTGGCAAATTCTTGCTGCACGGGGCGGTCCCCCACGTCCACGCCGATCACACGATCCGCTCCCAGCTGGTAGGCTTCGAACACGGGAACCACGCGTAGCACACCGCCATCCACGAATTGCGTCCCCCCCAGTCGCACGGGGGGAAAGGCACCGGGCACCGTGGAGGAGGCACACACTGCATCCACGAGGAAACCCGAATCGATGAACTCGGTAACCCCCTTTTCCAAGTCCGTTGCCACCACCCCGAACGGCACCTTGGTATCGGAAAAACGTGCCTTCCCAAAGACTTCCGTCAACATGCTGTAGAGCGTGTCCGCTTCGAGCGAGGAAGTGCGCGTGAGGGTTTTCAGCGCCATGTCCAGTTGATCAGACCAGGAGCCCTTTCCCTCGAGCCGTTTGACCAGGGTTTGGATTTGCGGGGAGAGCTTCCGCACGAAATGGTGGATCATCTTCTCCACCACGCGGGTGTTCATGGTCAAGGCATACGCAGCTCCAATCACCGAGCCCATGCTCGAACCGGTGATCACCGAGGGGGTTCTGTCGAGCTCCTGGAGTTTCTGCAACACGATGAGATGGGCGAACCCCCGGGCACCTCCTGCGCCCAGCGCCAAGCCAATCTTCGAATCAGTCGACGAGCTCAAAGTCGATTTCTCCCCGCACGAAATCGATGTCTTTTACCCGGGTTTTCAGGATATCCCCCAACTTGAAGATGTTCTTGGTCCTTTCCCCCACCAACATGTTCCGTTGCTCGTCGTAGATGTAGAAATCGTTGAGCGTGGAGATATGCACCAAGCCCGGTACGGAAATCTCGGGGATTTCCACGAAAAGGCCAAACTTGCTGACGTTGGTGATCACCACTTGGAAGATTTCCGAAAGGTTGCGCGAGACGTAATCCACCTTCTTCAGGGCGATCAAGTCCCATTCCGCCTCGTTGGAAACCCTTTCGCGACGGGAGCAATCGCGGGCGATGGAAGGAAGAATGGCCTCCCATTCCTTGTTGCGCTCGTTTTCGAAGATCTCGCCGTGCAGGTATTCCTTGAGCAAGCGGTGCACGACCAGGTCGGGATACCTGCGGATCGGTGATGTGAAGTGCGTGTATGCTTCGGAGGCCAAACCGTAATGCCCGATGTTGGTTTCGTGGTACACCGCCCGCTTCATGGACCGCACCACCAACCGCTCCACGCTGTTGCGCAAGGGATGCTCTTTCAAGCCTTCCAGCAGCTTTTGAATGTGGAAGGAATTCAATGTCTGCGGCACCTTCTGCTCGATTCCCAGCGCACGGATGTACTGTTTGAGCTGGCTCAAGGTTTCCGGGTCGGGTTGCTCGTGGATACGGTAGATAAAGGGGATTTGGGCATCAAAGAAAAGCTGTGCCACAACCTCGTTGGCGCGGATCATGAACTCTTCGATGATGGACTCCGAGATGTTGCGCTTGCGCGGAATGAGTTGCTTGGTGTGCCCCTTCTCGTCGAGAACCACCTCCACTTCCCCGCTTTCGATTTCAATGATGGCCCCCCTCTTCTTGCGGTTCTGGCGGAGGATTTGGGCCAATTCCTCCATCTTTTCCAGGCACGTGAGCAATCCGGGCGTCTTGTTGAGGCTACGGCGGGCCGAAGCTTTTTTCTCCTCCAGGAACTGGTTCACCAGGCGATAGGTGAGCCGGCGGCGACTCCGGATCATGCCTTCCTTGGCGCGGAAATCCACCAGTTCCCCATGCGGATCGATTTCCATTTCCAGCGTTACGACCAACCGGTTGCAGCCCTGCTTGAGCGAGCAAATCCCGCTGGAAAGCTCGAAGGGAAGCATGGGAATGACGGTGTTCACGAGGTAGGTGCTGGTTGCCCGCTTGCGCGCCTCGAGGTCGATGGCGGAGTTCTCCGTCACGTAATGCCCCACGTCCGCGATGTGCACGTACAGCATATAATTCCCGTTCTCCAAGAGCTCCAGGGAGACCGCATCGTCGAAATCCTTGGCGTCTTCCCCGTCGATGGTGAACGTCAAAAGGTTCGTGTAATCTTTTCGGCCTTTCTTTTCCATGGGGCGTACCTTGCCGGGAACCGAAGGCACTTCCTGGGAAACGCTGGGCGGGAATTCATCCGGGAATGGCAGCGAATGCTTAACGATCACGGAGGGTAAGTGCACCGCGGGATCGTCGATGGCACCCAATGCCTGGGTGATGGCAACCGTGGGGTACGATCCGGGAGAGGGGTAACGGGTGATTTGCGCGATCACCTTCTCCCCGGGAGTAGCGCCTTTCAGGTCGGCTTGGTTGCGAATGGGTACTGCGAAACGAAGGTTGATCCGGCGGTCGTCGGGCACCACGTAGTGCAACTTGCCCTCGCGCACCAACACCCCCGCAACCTTACTCAGGTTTCTCTCCAGGATTTTGACCACGTTGGCGCGCTTCCATTCCTTGAAGAAACCCGTGGGTTTGATCTGCACCAGGTCACGGTGCATCGCGCTTTTCGCGTTCTCGATGAAAACCACGTACTCGTTGCCATCCGGGGTTTTCACGAACCCCATGTTTCCGCTTCGCACGAATTCGATGCGCCCAACCGGTTGGTCTTGCGCGGGGATGAGGTAACGGTTCCGCGCATCCTTGGCGATGCGCCCGCGGGTTTGCAAGGCTTTGAGGAGCTCCCGGAGATCCTTGCGCTCCAACTTGGAATAGGCGTTACACTTCTTGTACAGCTCCTTCAAAAGCATCGGACGGTAATCCGGGGCGGTCATGATTTCTAAGATTTCTTTTTCTGTACATGGCATGCTCTCACTTCCTCACTAAAAGAAACAAATTTTTCCCGGGCGAACGTAATCGAAACCGATTCCAGAGGCCAAAAGAAGCTTTTCCACTTTCTTCATGAAACTCTTGAGTCCCGGGTTGTACCGGCTGGAGATGTGGTAGACGATCAACTTCTTGGGTTTTGCTTCCAGCACGTTCTCCAGTAGGTCTTCCAAAACGGTGTGGGTTTCCCCGCGGATATCTTGCCGGTCCAGGAAGGTGGCTTCATGGAAAAGCAGATCGGTGTTTTGCATCACGTTGCTCGCAAGGGGAAGACCATCCCCACTGAAGGTAAAGAGGTTCTGCTCGTACTGCCCCGTCACGGCATCCCGTCCGTTTTGCAGCACCAGGTTTCGGATTTCCCTCTGGTTCAGCGCCGCGAACTCGGGTTTCAGGCACTTGCGCTGCTCGAACACCTGGAAGCCCAGGGTTTTTTCGCCTTCCATGTGCTCCGTTTCGAACGCACGAATCGAACGCAGGTTCCGCGAGGATTCCAGGGGCAGTTGGAAACTGCTGTCGATTTCGCAAATGGAGAGGTCGTAGCGCATCTTTGAGCGGGAATCCAGGATGAAATCCAGGTACTTGCGAATGGTGCGAGAACCCGAGGGGTAGTAAATCTCCAGAGGTTTTTCGCGTTCCCCCATGGCACTGTTCCGGGTGTTGAGGAAACCCCAAAGCCCGGAAATGTGGTCGGCGTGGCTATGGCTGAGGAAGATTTTTTGCACCGCAAACACCTTGTTGGTCAACAATGTGCTGATCCCTTCACCGCAATCGAAGAGGATACGATCCGGGGCGTAGTACGCCCACGTGGAATACATGGCTTTCGAGAAGGCAATGATTTTCAAGTGATCAACTCCGAGGTACCCGATCCGATGCGGGTGTTATGTTATTTCTTTTCCAATTTTACTTTCAAGGTGCCCTTGACGTTGCCCGGGAATTTCACCGGAATATCGTAAGTGCCCAGTTCCTTGATGGGAGACTTCACGGAGATCCATCTCTTGTCTACCTTTTCCCCCAAGAAATCTTCCAACTCCTGGGCAATGTCCGCCGCGGTGATGGAACCGTACAGCTTGTTTTTCTCGCCCGCTTTCACCTGGATCACGAAGAAATTCTTCATCAACTTTTCCAATTTCTCCTGGCTTTCCTGCTTGCGGTGCTCCTCGTGCTGCGTCTTGACCTTCTTGATATTCTGGAATTCCTTGACGATCCCATCGCTGGCCTCCGCCGCGATGCCACGCGGAATCAAGAAATTGCGGGCATAGCCATCCGATACCTGCTTGACTTCCCCTTTCTTTCCAATTTTTTCCGCATCCTTGAGCAAAATCACTTTCACGTTCTTGTCCCCCTTCCAAAATGTACTGGGATTATCTTTCCCATATTTTCTGCTTGATTCTTCGATGCCATTCCAAGATGGCTTCGGGATCCGCCATTTCTCGGACAGGAGCCTGGTGCACCTCTCGGGACACGATGGCGAAAATGTCCGGGAAGTGGATCTTCCCCGAAAGGAAAAGATGCACGGCCGCTTCGTTGGCCGCATTGTAGGCCACGTGCAACGCATTCGGTTGCTCCAGGATCTCAAAAGCCAGTTCCAGCGCGGGTTGCGTGGACAATTCCAGTTTTTCCAGCAACAAGCCTTCCACGTGTAAGCCTTCGTTCCCCCCCCATTCCGGAAGGTACTGCCGGTGGGGAAAGGACAGCGCATACGCGATGGGGATGCGCATGTCCGGAGGCCCGGCGTGCACCTTGAACACGCCATCCTGCATCTGGAGCGCAGCGTGCACGTAGCTACTGCTGCTCAAGAAAACCTCGATTTGCCGCGCACTGGCCCCGTAGAGGTGATGGGCTTCGATGACCTCCAGCCCCTTGTTGCACATGGTGGCGCTATCCACCGTGATTTTTTCCCCCATCTTCCAAGTGGGGTGCTGGAGAACGTCGTGGATGGTAGCATGCTTTTTCTGCTGCTCCGTCCAACCGCGAAGAGCACCGCCCGAAGCGGTGATGATGTATTTGTGCACGCTTTGGGGTTCTTCTCCCTGCAGCAACTGGAACAACCCGCTGTGCTCACTGTCCACCGGGAGCAGCTCGCAGTGGTTTTCCCGTGCAGCCTGCATGACCTGTTTCCCCGCCAGAACCAGCGATTCCTTGTTGGCCAGCGCCACGCGGGAGCAAACCTCCAGTGCCTTCAGCGTAAAGCGCAGGCTTTCACCCCCGGAGGAAGCTACCAGGCAAATATCGGGTTGCAAGGCTTCCAACATCGCAACCGGATCGGCGAAAAAGCGGTGCTCCCAGGGGACATCCACGGGTTTGGCGAACGAAATACCCCGGGGTTTCCACTCGAGCAGTTGCTGCAAGAACAGGGGATTGGAGCGCGCGGCCAATCCTACCAAGCGGATTTGTTCTTGCTCCCGGTTCATACTGCGGAGCACTTGGAGTGTGCGTGTGCCGATAGAACCGGTGGAGCCAATCAAAACCAGGCTCTTCATGTAGCCTCACCCCGCATGTGCTGGGCAGATATCACGGTACTCGCACCATCCGCAGAGGCGATTGGGTGTGGGAAGCAACGGTTGCGTTTCCAAGAAACGGACCATATTCTGCACCCTTTCCTCCAATTCTTCCGCGGTTTGCTCCAGCAAGAAAGAATCCACCTCGATGGAAGAAACCTGGTTCTCCTCCAGGAAGTAGTACGCGGCTTGCTGCACCTGGATGCCGTTGCGTTGGAGCAACCAGGCATAGACCTGGAGCTGGAAGTGGTTGACGTAGGAAGGGGAGTACTTCCCCGTCTTGTAATCCACCACCCGCGCGATCCCCTGCTGCTCATCCACACGGTCCACCCGACCCACGAAAACCGTTTGTTCGTCCATCGAAACCGCGAAAAAGGACTCGATTTCCCGGGGCGCGAAGAAAAAGGGGCTCTGGGAAAAGTGCTCCAGCATTTGCAACCCCCGTTTTCCCGCGGAGATCTCTTCTTCCAGGGGCATTTCCAGCTCGTCGCGCGAACGGTACAGGTTTCGTTTCTGTTTCCATGTTTCACGGAACAGTTGTTGCAGGTGCTGCTGCGAAAATAGGGGCATGGAACCCGGCAACTGATCCTGGAATACCTGCTCCAACGTGCTGTGCACCACCTCTCCCAGGAAGAGGGCACTGCTTTTCTTCTTGGGGATTTGCCGGATGTACGCGAACGCGAAGCGCGCGGGGCATTGCTCGAACGTGGTCAACTTGGAGAAACTCAGCTGCATACCCCTTATGCCTCCAGGCTTTCCAAGCACTGCCCGGGTGCGATTTTGCCACTTCCTTGGGCCTGGAAGAAGAACACGGGTTTCTTCGACGGGAATTGGATGCGTTCCACGAGCACCATGCCATTGGCACAGCAAACCCAGGCACCTTGCTTTTCCACACGGACAATCGTTCCGGGTGCGTAGGGGGTCGCGTCGAGCAACCATCCTTTCACCCCGAAAAGCTTCACGACTTGCCCATGGATGGCGGTAAGGCAACCTGGCTCCGGATCGAATGCTCGGATGCGATTGGCGACCTGGGGTGCACTTTGCGTCCAGCGAAGCAACAGGTCTTCTTTTTGCACTTTGGGGGCCAGGCTGGCTTGCCCCTCCGGTTGTGGGGTTTCCGAAAAGAAAAGGGGGTCTTGCAAGAATTCCCAGAGCATATGGCTACCCAGATCGACCAGCTTTTCTTCCAGTGTCCCCAAGGTGCACAGCGGGGGAACAGCGATGGCCTTGCGCCAGAAAAAGGGGCCGCTGTCCATTCCCGCGGTGATTTTCATCAGCGAAATCCCCGTGCGCTTTTCCCCGGACAGCAGCGCACGATGCAGCGGGGCAGCGCCACGGTACGCGGGAAGAAGGGAAGCATGCACGTTCACCAGTCCCTTTTCGGGCAACATCCGCACCCGTTTGCGCAGGATTTGCCCGTACGCTACCACCACGATCCGATCCGGGCGCAGTTGTTCCAGTGCTTGAACCGCTTCCGGTTCGTTGATGGATTCCGGTTGGAAGACGGGGATCTCCCAGCGTTGGGCGAGGGTCTTCACTGGAGGAGGGGTTTTCTTCTTCCCCCTTCCGGAAAGACGGTCGGGCTGGCAAAAGACCCCGGCAAAAGAAATGCCCTTCTGGAGCAAGAATTCCAAGTGCCGTGCCGCGAAAAGGGGAGTGCCAAGGAAGACCAAGCGTTCGGCAAGATGCGTTCCCATGCTTAGCGGAGCACCCTTGCCGCCATTTTTTTGATTTCCCGCAGTTTTTTGCCCAGCAGCCTCCTTTTGGAAACCCCAAGGTAGTCAATGAACAACACACCATCCAAGTGGTCGGTTTCGTGCTGGAAGATGGTGGACGCGTATCCACTCAACGTTTCGGAATGCTTTTGTCCGTGGACATCCTGGTATTCCACGCGCACCGTTTCGGCGCGGGGTACCTTTTCAAAGATATCCGGCAAGCTCAGGCAACCTTCCTCGAGGATCTGCATGTTCTCGCTCTTTTCCAGGATCCGGGGATTCACCACCACGCGTAACCCCTTCTCAGAACCGTCATCCATGGCAAAGATGCGCGTGGAAAGGCCGATTTGGGGCGCTGCAAGCCCCGCTCCATCGTAAATGTACATCAGCCGCACCAGCTCCTCGGCCAGTTCGCCGAGTTCCGGGTCAAAAAGGTCGATCTCGTCCGATTTTTTGCGGAGAACCGGGTCTCCGAAATACCGCAATTTAAATTCCAAGAAGAAGCTCCTTTCGAAAAAAATTCACAGCGTTTCGCCCGGGAAGAAATCCTGGCTGGGATACAGCTTGTCGAACTCCTTGAAAGCCATCATGTCCGTCATGAAAACGCTCAATGGAGTCACCGAAACGAAGCCGTGCGAGACCGCCCAATCGTCGTTCTTGGGGTCTTCGATTTCTTCCAGGTAGCTTCCCATCAGCCAGTAGTAGGCATTCCCGTACGGGTCCTTGCGTTCCTCGAAGTAATCGTCGAAACGCTTGGCACCCTGCAATGTCCATTTCATGCCTTGAATCTCGTGGAAAGGCAGCGAGGGAACATTGATGTTCAGTGCGCCGAACTTCGGGATCTTCTTGGGGTCAAACTGCTTCAAGAACTCCACGAGCACACGACCCGCCGTGGGGAAGTAAGGCTCCGCGGGATTCACGCTGGAAATCGCGATCGCGGGGTACCCCATGATTGCCCCTTCCAGTGCCCCGGACACCGTGCCGGAATAGGGGATGTCCGAACCGATGTTTGCCCCCAGGTTGATTCCCGAAACCACCAGGTCGATGGGCTTCGTACAGATTTGGAGAATCCCGAGCTTCACGCAGTCGGCTGGGGTGCCGCTGGTTTCGTACCCGAAATACTCCCCGTCACGGTAGGTTTTCTTGGCCCAAATGGGTTTTCGGAGGGTGATGGCGTGCCCAATGGCACTGCGCTCCATGTCGGGGGCAATCACCTCTACCTCGTGGCCCCCTTGTTGCAGCGCGTCACGCAGAACATGTATTCCCGGAGATTGGATCCCATCATCGTTCGTGATCAAAATATGCATTTTTTCACCTTTTCCTTGGTTTGACCGATTATACCACGGGAAATCCAGTGGGGTTATCCCCGAAGGAGGAACGAAATGGAACTCGTGGTCCGTGTTGCAACAAGCCAGGTGTGTCCCTGTCCGGGAAACGTGACGAAAAACCTGCAGCAAATGCTTTGTGCATTGCGAAAAGCCCAGGAGCAGAACTGCGAATTGCTCGTTTTTCCCCGCTGGCCGTTGACGGGAACCTGCCACCCCTCCTGGTTGGAGGATTTCGGCTTTTTCCAGAGCCACCAGAAGGCATTCACGCAGCTTTTGTCCGAAAGTTCGGGGAAGAATACCGCGATGGTGTTCAGCACCCTGGGTTTTTGCCTACCGGGGCATTCCCCCTTCGAACGCGTATTCCTGGTACACGACGGCTCGGTTTGTTTGACGGATCCACGGTCTTTGCTGTTTTCCCGTGGCGAGATGGTTGCGCATGTGCAAGTGCGAAACGAAGCGCCGGCTATTGTGTTTTCCCCCCCGCCGTACCCGCTTGCAAACCTGGAAATCACGCTTGCCGCAAAGAAATACGGGGGAGGCTTGCCCCAGCTTCCATCGTGGTGGAACCCGGAAACAAGCGGTTTGCCCCTTCCCCGCGTTTTCGCGAACCTTGGCGGAGGGGCGGAAGAGGGGGTATTCACGGGAATGAGCATGGTACAGGATTCTTCCGGCGAAGTGCTGGCCTGCGCGAAGCCATTCGTGGAAGATTTCCTTGTTTCCGAGGTGTTCGTAGAACCCCTGTCCACTTTGCAAGCAAAGCTTCGCGGGGATGGTTCCAGTTGCGGAGCGTGTGCTCCTCCCCAGCTGCTGCAGCTTCCGCCATTTCCACGCCCGGAAAAACGAGAAAACGTCCCCGCGTTTTCGGGAATGGCCAAGCTTCCCGATTGCGTGGAAGGCTTCCAGTTTTCCGCGTTGGTACGGGGAATTCGCGATTTCGTGGTGCACTCGGGTTTCCAACGCGTGGTTTTGGGACTGAGTGGTGGAATCGATTCCGCGTTGGTGGCAACGCTTGCCACTTTTGCCCTGGGCAAGCAAAACGTCTTTGGCCTTTTGATGCCCTCCACGTTCAGTTCCCCGGGTAGCGTTTCCGATGCCCTGCATTTGGCGGAAAACCTCGGGATACGCACCTTCACGTTGCCCATCGCTTCCGTTCTGGAAGAATACCACCAGGCCTTGTTGCCCGCCTTTTCGGTGGAAGCGTTTTCCCTGACACAGCAGAACCTACAGGCGCGCATTCGCGGGAACCTTTTGATGGCCTTTGCCAACCACCACCAGTGCCTGGTGCTGGCGACCGGGAACAAGAGCGAGGTGGCCATGGGGTATTCCACGCTGTACGGTGACACGGTGGGGGCATTGGCTCCCCTCAAGGACCTTTTCAAGGGGCAGGTGTACCGACTGGCACGCTACGCGAACAAAGTGGGGAAAGGCGATTGGATCCCGGAGAACACCTTCCAGAAAGCCCCCTCCGCCGAACTTGCACCGGGGCAAAAGGACGAAGACAGTTTACCGCCCTACACGATTCTGGATGAAATTCTGGGGCATGTACTGGACCAGGGATGGGACCGTTTGCAGTTGTTACACAGGGGGTATGAAGAAGAGGTCGTGGACAAGGTGCTGGGTTTGCTGCGGAAAAACGAATTCAAGAGGAGGCAGGGACCTCCTGGCATTCCGGTATCAGGCAGTTCGTTCGATCGTTCCCATGTTTTCTCGCTGCTGGTGCCGCCCGAAATGTAAACCAGGAAGGCCAAAAGCCTTCCTGGTTTTGCCACACGGGGTTGCTTACTTGGATCCGCGCTTGGCCATCTCTCGATCGACCATCATCAGTCCATTTTTCTCCCCGCCCACACGTTTGAGCATTTGGACGATTTGGTCCGCGGATGCTTCCTCTTCCACCTGTTCGTTGATGAACCAGTGCAACATGACTTCCGTGGAATAATCCTTGAGTTCACGCGCGGTTTCCAACAGGGTGTAAATCCTCTGCGTGATGTGTACTTCGTGCTTGTATGCCGCTTTCAATGCCTCTAAAGGCGATTCCCATTCCATGGGAGGCTTCTGGATTGCCTCGAGTTCCACCTTTCCACCCTTTTCCAGGATGTAATGGTAAAACTTCTTGGCGTGGTGCACTTCTTCGGCGGCCTGTATCTCCATCCACTTGGCAAAACCCGGAAGGTTGTTATTGTCAAAATGCGCCGCCATCGCCTGGTAAAGGTACGCGGAGAAGAGTTCTTCATTGATTTGCTTGTTGAGTTCCTTTTCCATCTTCTTTTCGAGCATACACGTTCCTCCTTTTTGGTTTGCGTTATCTAACCCAATTGACGAAAAACAAACCGCGAAAATAACAGCAGCCTCTTCCCCTTTTCCCTCGGAAATGGCGCACCCCACAAAGCCCCATCTGGAGCAGCGTGGCGCAAGCGAATGGGGAGCGAAATGCGGTTCGGATGGTAATGTCCCACGAACATGCAACGATTCCGGAGATGTTTTCGTCTATAATAATCGTACGACTTCGATTCTTGTGAGGGGGTGTGTCCATGAGATTTTTCCGTGTGGAAGTTCTGGACCATGGAAGGCTCAAGACCATGGTTGTGAAAGCTGCCAACGCAAAAGAAGCACGCCTGATTGTGAAGAAGCAGGAAAAGAAGGAAGTTGCAGGTGTTTGTACACTGGAACCTGCATAAACAAGGCCGGGGGAAACCCCGGTTTTTTTTTCGTGCACGCAGGGAATGCTTCCCCGCTTTTCCGTTCGCGCCCTTGCCAAAAATGCTATAATAGAAACCATACTCGCGGCTGCGCTTTGGCGGTGCTTGCTTTTTTCTTGGAGGAAAAGGGATGCAAAGGGTTTTTATCAGTGATCTACACATGGGCGATGGGTTCTTGGACGACAATTTTACTTTCGATACGGACCTGGTGGAGCTGCTGGAAGAGCTGATGGCATCCGGAAAGCAAACCGAACTCGTGATTTTGGGTGACGCGCTGGAACTCGTGGAAACACGTGTGGTGAAAGAGATTGGCCTGGTTTCCTTTGACGAAGTGCTCGAAAAGATCGACGAAAGGGTGATCGATGACATCGCGGCAAACCACCCCAAGGTGTTCCACGCGTTGCGCAAGTTCCTCCGTGGCAACCGCATCTGCTACGTGATCGGCAACCACGACTACTACTTCCTGCGCAAGGAAAAGCTCCGCGATCGGTTCCGCGAGTTGTTGGTGGACGGCGACCAGGTAGAATTTGCCCCCTACTTCTACGATCGCGAATGGGGTGTTTTCGCGTACCACGGCAGCAATTTCGACCCCGCCAACCGTTTCGGGAAAGACCGGAAAACGGGGCAAATCGTTCCCCCCATCGGGGATTTCATGACCCGCTACATGATGGTCAATTTCCGGGAAAAACTGGTGAACGGTGACTTCCCCGAAAGCATTCCCCGCGATTACGACGACGTGCGGCCAAACATCGATATTTTCGACTGGATCGAATACGTGATGGAAACCTACGACTTGAGCATCAATTTGATGCAAATGTGGGTGGGAGAATTGATCAAGATGCTGCGCACCGTGTATGCGCGGCAGTGGATGAAAAGCAATTATCCCAAGGCGCACCGTGTTTCCAACCTCTTCATCAACAAAATGGGGGGTATTCGCCTGGGTCGCTTCATCATCCTGATGATTTCCAAGTTGCGCGCACTCAAACGGACCGATTACATGCGGCGAAAAGCCCAGTCCATCTTGATCCATGGAAAGGATAATCCCAAGAAGCGGTTCACCGAATCGGATTTCTGGGGTTTCTGCGAAATGCCGCAAATCGACTACGGGAGACTTCACGGTTTGCTGTTCGCGCATCGGCACAAGTTCGACAACTTCGTTTTCCCTTCCAACGGGGACAACAAGTTCTACATCAACACCGGCACCTGGCGGAAGGTGATCGAACGCGGTGGAAAGCGCGACATCAAGCGTTTCGTGCACCGCCAAGAGTTGTCTTCCGTGGTGATCCGCGAACACAACAAGCACCTGGATATTCAATGCGTGATGAAAAACGTCATCGGCAACCGGAACCTTTCCAGGGCTTCCATCGAGGTGGGATAGGTTGAGCCGTTTCTTTTTACTGGATGGCACGGGCCTGGTGTACCGCGCCTTTTTTGCGATCAGGGAATTGACGACTTCCAGTGGAAAACCCGTGAATGCACTTTTCGGGCTTTCTCGCACGCTGCTGCGGCTTGCACAGGAATATTTCCAGCCCGGGGATTACGTGGCCTTTTTCATGGACCGGGGGAGGACCACTTTTCGCACGCGCCTCTTGGAAAGCTACAAGGCACATCGCCCCGAGACACCCGAAGCGTTGAAGGAGCAAATGGCCCTGGTACAGGAGCTGGTGGAGGGTTTTGGCATACCGGTGCGCTCCCAGCAAGATTTCGAGGCCGATGACCTGATCGCCACCTTCGTGCGCACGTTTCGCGAGGAGGTAGATACGCTGTACGTGATTTCCAGCGACAAGGATTTGCTGCAGCTGGTGGATGATAAGGTGGAAATGTTGCGCCCGGAGACGGGTGTCGCGGAACTCAAGCGGTACACCCCGGAACAAGTGCAGGAAAAGTACGGGGTGACCCCCGGGCAGATGAACGACTACCTGGCGCTGGTGGGCGACCCTTCCGACAACATTCCCGGGGTGAAAGGCGTGGGGAAAAAAACCGCCGAAACGCTCCTGGCGGAGTTCCAAACCCTCGAAGGCATGTACCGAAACCTTTCGGCGGTGAAACCTTCCTTCCAAAAGAAGTTGGAAGAGGGCAAGCAAATGGCCTTCCTGAGCAAGAAGTTGGTGGCGCTGCACAAGCAAGTTCCCTTTGAAGGGATGCTGCAGGATTTTCGGTACAAGGGACCCGTGCTGGAACGGATCGCGCAGCTCTTCCAGGTGCTCGAATTCCGGAGCATGCTCGGGGAGCTCCAAAAGCTGCCCGTCTCCCAGGAGCCCTCTGCCCCTTCGCCGGGTGCAGATGCAGGCGAAGCGCTGGGAGGTTACGAAACCGCCAAAGACCTGGATTACCGTACGGTGAGTTCTGCCAGCGAATTTCAGGCTCTCTTGGAAGAATTGCAGCCCCAAGAAGCCGTGGCGTTCGACTTGGAAACCGATTCGTTGAACCCGCGCGAAGCGCACATTTGCGGCGTTTCGTTGTGCTGTTCGGCCGGGAAGGCATACTACCTTCCCTTTGCACACACGGGGGACCAGCAGTGCGCGAACAACCCCCCGGATCGCCTGGCGCAGCTGGTGGAACTGCTTGGGGAGAAAATCGTGGTGGGGCACAACTTGAAATTCGATTTCGGTGTTCTGATGGCCCGGGGATTCGACCTGCCCGAACGGGCTTTCGACACGATGATTGCCGCCTACCTTTGCGACCCGGAACGCTCGCGGTATGGGCTGGATGGCCTGGTGAAAGAGAAATTCCAGTACGCCATGCAGTCGTTCAAGGAGGTAATGGGCGAACATTCGTTTGCGCAAGACTTTTCGATGGTTCCCGTGCAGGCGGCCACGCGCTACTCGGCGGAGGATGCCGATTTTTGCTGGCGGTTGTACCTTCTGCTCAAGGAGGAACTCGAGCGGCTGTCCCTTGTTTCGCTCATGGAGATGGTGGAAATGCCGGTACTGCGGGTGCTTTTGCAGATGGAACACACCGGTGTTTTCTTCGATCGGGGCTACCTGAAGGAGCTTTCCGAACGCTTCCAGGAAAAGATCGCACGCCGGGAGTCGGAGGTGTTTTCCCTGTGCGGGGAAGAATTCAACCTCAATTCCCCGGTGCAGCTGGGCCGGATCCTGTTCGAGAAAATGGGCCTGCCCGCCCAGGGCAGAACCGCAAAAAGCAAGAACTATGCCACGGGCAAGGCTGTGTTGGAAACCCTGGCCAACGACTTCGAGGTGGCACGGTTGATCCTCGAGTACCGCAAGTTCTCCAAGCTCAAATCCACCTACGTGGATGCCATCCCCCGCCTTATCGATGCCCATACCGGCAGGGTGCATTCCTCCTTCCACCAAACGGGAACCGCAACCGGGCGGCTGAGTAGTTCCGAGCCGAACTTGCAAAACCTTCCCGTGAAGGAAGAGGAGGGACGGGAAATCCGCGCGGCGATCCGGGCAGAAACGGAGGGTTGGCAGATCCTCAGTGCCGATTACTCCCAGATCGAACTGCGCCTGATGGCGCATCTTTCCGGGGATTCCTCGCTTTTGGAAGCGTTCTCCTCCGGCAAGGACGTGCACACGCTCACCGCTTCGCGCATCTTTGGCATCCCCCTTTCGGAGGTGGACGATGCCAGCCGATCGGTGGGGAAAACCATCAATTTCTCCATCATTTACGGCATCTCCGCGTTTGGCCTTTCCAACCGCTTGGGGATCGGTCGCAAGGAAGCCCAAAAGTTCATCGATGGCTACTTTGCTGCCTACCCGGGGGTGTTGGCGTTTCAGAAGAGCATGGTGGAGAATGCCAAGAAAAAAGGGTACGTGCGCACGCTTCTGGGGAGAATCCGAAACGTGCGTGGCCTGGATGCCAAGAATCCGTCGGTGCGCGGGGAAGCCGAGCGCATCGCCATCAATTCCCCCGTGCAAGGTTCCGCGGCGGACATCATCAAAATTGCCATGATTCGCGTGCAGAACGAGCTTTTGCACCAGAAGTGGAAAAGCCGCCTGATCATCCAAATCCACGACGAACTGGTTTTCGAAGTGCATCCGGAGGAGCGGGAGATGCTCTGTGCCATGGTCACGAAACAAATGGAAGGGGCCATGAAACTCCATGTTCCCATGAAAGTGGACCTGGAAATGTCCGATCATTTTTAAGGAGGGGTAACGATGAAATGGGTCGAATCCGTGCCCAATTTTAGCGAAGGGCGCAGGAAAGAGGTCGTGGAAGCCATTGTGCAAATGGCAAGGGAAGTCGAAAAAGTATGGGTCCTGGATTGGTCCATGGACCATGACCATAATCGCAGTGTGGTGACCCTGGTGGGCGAGCCGGGCCAAGTGGTGGAAGCCCTTTTCCGCATGGTGCGCAAGGCCATGGAGCTCATCGACCTTCGGAACCATTCTGGGGAACACCCACGCATGGGAGCCACCGACGTGATTCCGTTGATTCCCTTGCGCAACATCGATTACGCGGAATGTGACCAGTATGCCAAGCAACTCGGCGAACGAATCGCTTCGGAGTTGTCGATTCCGGTGTACTTCTACGAAAAATCCGCGAGCTCGGTGGATAGGATGGACCTTTCCAAGATTCGAAAAGGAGAGTTCGAAGGTTTCTCGGCAAAAATCGTGAAGCCGGGCTGGAAGCCCGATTTTGGTCCTTCCGCGGTACATCCTTCCGCGGGTGTGGTTGCGGTGGGAGTGCGGGAGTTCCTGATTGCCTTCAACATCAACCTGGGCACCCAAAACGTGGAGATCGCCAACAAGATTTCCCGGGTGATCCGCAACCGGAGCGGAGGTTTCCGCTACGTGAAAGCCATGGGTATCGCGTTGAAGGAAAAGGGCATCGTGCAGGTTTCCATCAACATGACCAATTTCAAGAAGAGCTCGTTGCACCACGTGTTTGAAATGGTGCAGCTGGAAGCCCAGCGCTACGGGGTTCCAGTGGTTGGTTCGGAGATCGTGGGACTCACGCCGTTGCAAGCGCTGGCGAATACCACCGAATATTTCCTGCGCCTGGACGATTTTGATACGAGTCGGGTGATCGAGTACAAGCTGTTGGATATCCTGGAAAAGGAATGAATGCCACCCTGGTGAATGACCCGGGAATTCTTTTTTAGGTGGGGGTTGGATTGCAGATAATCAAGTTGATTCGTTCGAATTATCTCGGGGAAGAGTTCCTCGTGGAATATGAAGGCATGTACAAACGTTCCAAGAGCCTTTCCCGGAAGGCAATTGGGGGGTACCGGGATCGTATCACGGAACGGTTGAATCTACTTTCCCGTTTCCAAGAGAAATTCTTGTACCCGGATTTCGTGGATTTGAACGAATCCCAACCTCTCTTTTTGTTTCCCTTCCACGATGAAGTGGACCTGAAGAACATCATCCTCGAAGAGCCATACCGTATCGAGGTGGCCATGCAGCTGATGACCATCTTCGAGGGGTTTCACCACACCACATCGGAAGGGTTCGGGATTTGGGGATTGCCGGAATTGCTCATCTCCGATCGCCTTACCGTGCTCCCTCCGCTGTGGGTGGACTTTTCCCCGGATGCGGTTCGTACCCTTTTCAACCGGCCGGAAGTCATCGTGCCCCCCGAGATCCGGGAGGGGAAACTTCCCTCCGTTCGCTCCGACGTGTACACCATCGGTAACTTGTTGAAACTCATCCTTCCGGAGGAGGAAAGGGAACACCACA
>Ga0209607_1000814_pt1 | contig 26862 bp, 22 predicted proteins | sample AD_UKC117_MetaG_FD_184413 | JGI IMG/M metagenome (GOLD analysis project Ga0209607, IMG submission 184413) | Active sludge microbial communities of municipal wastewater-treating anaerobic digesters from Hong Kong - AD_UKC117_MetaG (SPAdes)... | ecosystem: Engineered > Bioreactor > Anaerobic >... | reverse complement strand
GGCCTCGGCCACATACAGGTAGCCGCCACCGTTGTAGCGCATGTCCAGCACCAGGTCGTTGATGCCCTGGGCCTGCAGGCTGGCGATGGCGTCGATCAGCTTGTCCTGCGCCACGCTGGAGTGGTCGGTGAACAGCATGTAGCCGACCTTGCCGCTGGCGCCAAGGTCCAGCGCGCTGACGGTGGGCACCGGGTCGTCCTGGATCGCCGCCGCCGTGAGCGTGACGACGCGCGAGGGGCCGCCGGGGACGTCGCGGTAGTTGAAGGTCACGGTGGCGCCGCTGGTGTTGGGGTACCAGCTGCTGTTGTTGCTGCTGGCGATGCTGATCAGCACGCCGCCGCGGGCCATGCCGGCGGCTTCGGCCGGGGAACCGGGGTTGACCATGGCCACGCGCGTGTAGCCGCTGGCGTCGGTCATCCATTGCACGCCGTAGCCGATGTTGGCGCCGGTGGAGAGGCTGTCCGCCGTCTTGGTGGGAATGATGAAGCTGAAACGGTCCTTGGCCTGGCCGTAGGCGTCCGGTGTGGTGACCAGCAGGCTGTAGAAGTACTCCTCCACGCTGGCGGCGAAGTTGGGGTTGATGGCCTGGATCTCGTCGTACCAGAGGTAGGCCTCGTTCAGGTAGGCGCGGATGAAGTGCTTCTCATCGGCGGCCGTGCAGATGTTGGCGACGGTGGACGAGGCCGGCAGCTGGCTCGGGTCGGTGGTGTCCCAGATCGGCTGGGTGGAGCCGATGGTCGAATCGCAGCCGAGGGTGCCGGGCGTGCAGCCGCCGGAGCCGTCGGTGTCGCCACCGCAGGAGGTGAGCATCAGGCCGGCCAGCAGCGTGGTGGCAGCGGCCAGCGTCAAGCGAGAGAGGGTTTGGGAAAGCAACGCCGACTCCTGTTCTGGCGCCAGGCGCCATTTGTAACAAATTCACTCGTGCCCGTCGATTATGGACGGCGGGTGCGGCCTCAGGCCCGCCAGCGGCCAGACCTGTTGCACAAATGTTGCGCTATCCGGGGTGGCGGAGGCCGCAGCTCAGCGTTCGTCTTCCAGATCCAGGCTCAGGGGCTCGGTCGGCAGATGGCTCACGTCGTAGTGCAGGAAGGCGATCAGGAACTGGATGCCCACCAGCACCGGCAGCGCCGCCAGCATCACCGTGCCGCTGGAGGCCGGCTGGCCGACCATGGCCCCGTGCACCCAGTTCGCCAGCCCGAACACCGTGCCGCCGGCCAGCAGCAGCACCCCGGCGATGCTGTAGAGGCTGCCCAGGTTGAAGTCGCGCAGCAGGTACAGGTAGACGTAGCGCTTGAAGAAGCGCACCAGGTGCTTGACCAGGAACTCCGGCAGCACGCGCGAGACGCGCAGGCTGGATGGCTCGCCCGCGTATACGGCGTCCATGGGTACGTCGTGCACCACGGCGCGCATGGTGCCCAGCTGGTAGAGCATGTCGCTCTCGAAAAAGTAGCGCCTGTCGAGCTTGTGCAGCGGCATCCGGCGCAGCACGCTGGTGTGGATGGCGGTGTAGCCGTTGGTCGGGTCCATCAGCGGCCAGTAGCCGGTGCTGAGCTTGTTGATGAACGACAGCGCGGCGTTGCCGAACAGCCGGATACCCGGCATGCCGGCCAGCGATTCCGGGCGGTAGAAGCGGTTGCCCTTGGTGTAGTCGGCCTTGCCGCGCAGGATGGGGCGCGTGAGGTGCGGGATCAGCGCCGGGTCCATCTGGCCGTCGCCGTCGATCTTGATGACGATGTCCATGCCCGCATCCAGCGCGGCGCGGTAGGCGGTAGTCACGGCGCCGCCCACGCCCTGGTTCTGATCGTGCCGCAAGACGGTCACGCGCGGGTCGGTGCAGCGCTCCTGCACCAGCTGGCCGCTCTGCTCCGGGCACTGGTCGTCCACCACGTAGATGCGCTCGACCTGGGCCGGCACGCGCGTGATCACGTCCAGCACGTGGTCGCGCACCCGGTAACACGGGATGGCGACGGCGATCCGCGGCGGCCGTTCAGCCATGGCCGCCGGCCGCCAGCGTCACGCCGGCCAGGATGAGCGCGCCGCCGGCCAGCGTCTGCCAGCTCAGCGGCTCGCCGAACACCAGCCGCGCCAGCAGCGGCACGATGATGAAGGCCAGCGCCATGAACGGGTAGGCGATGGACAGCGGCGCGTGGCGCAGGATCCAGATCCACAGGATGGTCATCGCGCCGTACAGGCCCAGCGCGGCGTACAGCCAGGGGTTGGTCAGCCAGTCGCCCAGGACCGGCTCGGCCGGCAGGGCGGCGGCGGCCTGCTTGAACAGCAGCTGGCCGGCGGCCAGGCCGCTCACGCAGATGACGGACAGCAGGATGGTCAGGTGGTTCAAGGCGGGTCTCAAGGCTCCGCGCCGCGGGTGGCCGGACCGGCCGATTGTCAACCATTCCCTGCCCTTGCCCGCAGGGCGGTCGCGGCGCGCCGCGGGCACAATCCCCGCATGAGCTCCAGCCCCCCACCCACCATCTGGGACCAGCATTTCAGTGCCGCCGGCGGCTACAAGTACGGCGAACAGCCCAACGCCTTCCTCGTCCAGCAGGCGGCGCGCCTGCCTAGGGGCGCAAGCGTCCTGCTGCCGGGCGATGGCGAAGGGCGCAACGGCGTCTGGCTGGCGGAGCAGGGGCACCGTGTCACCAGCGTCGATGGCTCGGCCGTGGGCCTGGCCCGCGCGCAGGATCTGGCGCGGCGCCGCGGCGTCACCTTGAGCACCCAGCACGCCGACCTGGGCGACTGGTCGCCCGGGCCGGCCGGCTTCGACGCCGTGGTCTCCATCTACCTGCATCTGCCGCCCGCGCTGCGGCCCGCCGTGCACCGCAAGCTGGTGCAGGCGCTGCGCCCGGGCGGCCTGCTGATCCTGGAGGCTTTCCACCCCGACCAGCTGCCGCTGACCAGCGGCGGCCCCAAGGACGCGGCCATGCTCTACACACTGCCCATGCTGCGCGACGACTTCGGCCCCGATATGCAGGAGTTGCTGGCCGAGGAAACCGGTACCGTCCTCGACGAAGGCCCCGGCCACCACGGCCCGGCCCGCGTCACCCGCTGGGTCGGCAGGAAAGCCGCGGCGGCCTGAGCCTCACCAGGCACGCGCTTTCACGCCCATCGGTCGCCGTGATGAGCGCGAGCGAAAGTCAGGCGCCCCAACAGGGTCGATTCGGCGGACGGCGGCCGTGGCAGCGGCGCGATTCCCTGGCGCCCCCAGAAGGCCGCGGAGCAGGCCATGCGCGTGAACGCCTGCTCGGGCTTGCACTGAGCACAGGCGTTGCCCCCTCGCCAAGCAAGAGGGGGCTGAGGCCCGCGGCTCCAGACCTGCCTGCGCAGGTCTGGACGGGCCGGAGAGCCGCCGCCTCTGGCGGCGAGCACCGAGGCGCGTCAGCGCCTCAGGGGGTGCCCCTACTTCTGTTCCACCGTCTCCGCCAGCAAATCCAGGTAGGTGTCCGCCCCCTGCGCGATGCGGATGCGCACCGGCAGGTATTGCAGGCTGGGGGCGAACCACATCTCGGCCGAGATGTTGCCGCGCGGCTCGTTCAGCGGCCGGGGCTTGAGGTGGAACGCCTGGATCGCGCCCAGGCGGGGCAGGTGCACGGTTTCCTCGCCGACCACGTCGTAGGTCCACTGGTCCACGCCGCCGGGGCGGGCCAGCCAGAAGTCCACGCGGCCGCCGGCCTGCAGCTTCAGCTGGCCGGTGGCGAAGCGGTGACCCAGCTCGACGAACTGGCTGGCGGCGTCCTGCACGTCCTGCGGGCGCGGCACCCGCTCGCCGTTCTGCAGCTGCACGCTTTGGGGGCCCAGGCGCACGCCGCGCCGGCGCTGGCGCACCTGCTCCTCATAGGCCTCGGGGCGCAGGCCGGCGGCGGTGATCTCGCCCTGGCTGGTGAAGCGCGAGTTGAGCAAAAAGCCCACGTCCATCTGGACCACGGCCTGGTAGCGCGTGCCATCGCGCTGCCACAGCACCTCGGCATCGCCGTGCAGCTCGCCGCGGTAGTTGCCGCCCAGGCGGTAGGTCAGGCGCGTGTCGGCCGGCCAGCTGGCCAGGAAGGCGGGGCGGGCACCGCTGGCCACCTGGGCCGGCGCCGGCGAGCTGCCGGCGGGGCCGGGCGCCGAGGCGGGCGTAGAAGCGGGCGCGGCGGCCGATGCGGCCGCGGCAGCACTGGCCGGTGGTGCGGCTGGTGCCGGGGCAGAGGCGGATGGCGTGGCGTGGCCCGCGTCGGCCAGGGCGACGGCGGTGGTGTCCACCGGCGCGCCAGCCTCCGGCGGTGCCCCCGGCACGGTGGTGGTCAGCTTGCCCAGGTCTTCCGCGGTCTCGCGCGGCGCCGGGCGGGGCGCACTCGCCTTCGCTCGTGGAGGCCTGGGGGGTCTGGAATTCGCTCCCGATTTTGTAGCTGCCTGCGCCAGCCGTACCTGGGCTACACCGCGTTTTGGTGGTGAAACGGCAGCCGGCGGTTGGGCTGCCGCAGCGGCCGGTTCCGGCGCTGCCTGCGGCGCCAGCGTGCGGGTGTAGAAGGTGGGCGGGATCTTGCGCAGCACGCTGGCGGGCTGCAACTGCCAGCGCAGCCAGGTCAGCGCCAGCAGGTGCAGCACCAGCACCAGCAGGGTGGCCCAGGCCAGGGCGCCGAGGCGCGCGCCCGGTGCCGCGCGGCGGGGCGGCGGCGGCTTCAGTGGGCCGGCCACGAACGCGCGGCGGCGCGCGGCCGATCCGCACCGGCAGCCTCGGCGGGCGGCAGCAGGCGCCAGGCGGTGGCGCCCTGCGGCAGTTCCAGCGGCAGGCGCAGCAGCTGGCGGTCACGCGCCACCACGGCTGTGAGCTGGCGCGCCGGGCCGGCGTAGAGCGGCATCTCGTCCAGCTTCAGCAGGCGCCAGCCGCCGGATGGGCTGGCCGCGGCGCCACCCGCAGCGCCTTTTTCGGTGGGCGGCAGCTCGATGCCCAGCCATTCGTCGCCCGGCGAGAGACCGGCCGCGTCGGCCGCGCCGCCGGCCAGCACCATCCTGACCACGATGCCGGCGTCTTCCTGCACGCGCAGGCCCAACTGCTGGGCCAGGGGCGCGGTGTCCTCCTGCACGCGCACGCCCTGGGCGCGCAGCAGCGCCTTCAGCGGCAGCTCGCCGGTGCCGTGCACCCAGGCGTCGATCTCACGTGTGAAGGCGCGGCCGGCCTGCGCCTGCAGCACGGCCAGCAGGTCGGCCTCGGCCATCGGGCCGTCGCCGCAGCGGCGCCAGAGGGCGCGCATGGCGTCGTCCAGCGTGCCGCGGCCTTCCAGCCGCAGGGTGAGGTCCAGGCACAGCGCCACCAGCGCGCCCTTGCTGTAGTAGCTGATGGTGGCGTTGGGGGTGTTGGCATCGGGCCGGTAGTACTTGATCCAGGCATCGAAGCTGGCCTGCGCCACCGACTGCACCAGCCGCCCCGGCGCCTGCTGCACCTGGTTGATGCTCTTGGCCAGCAGCTTGAGGTAGGTGGCGTCGTCGATCAGCCCGGCGCGGCGCAGCAGCAGGTCGTCGTAGTAGCTGGTGAAGCCCTCGAAGAACCACAGCAGGCGCGTGTAATTCTCGCGTTCGTAGTCGTAGCGGGCGAACTCGGCCGGCCGCAGGCGCTTGACGTTCCAGGTGTGGAAGTACTCGTGGCTAATCAGGCCCAGCAGGCCGGTGTAGCCTTCGCCGGCGCGGCCGGTTTCGCCCAGGCGCGGCAGATCCTTGCGGGCGCATTGCAGCGCGGTGCTGTGGCGGTGCTCCAGCCCGCCGTAGCCGTCGTGCACGGCGTTGAGCAGGAACACGTAGCGGTCTTGCGGCGGCTTGCCGCGCGCGCCGTGCCAGAAGCGGATCGCGGTTTCGCAGATCTTCTTCGCGTCGGCCAGCAGGCGCTCGCCGTCGAACGAGGGCGGCGCGCCGGCGACCACGAAGTGGTGCGGCACGCCGCAGGCGTCGAAGCTGCCGCTCCAGAAAGGGCCCAGCTCCACCGGGTTGTCCACCAGCTCGTCGTAGCCGGCGGCCTGGTAGCGGCCGAAGCCGTCGCGCCCGGCGCGCAGCGGTTGCAGCGCGGTGGCCAGCTGCCAGCCGGCGCAGCCCGCGGGCGCCTGCACCGCGAGCTCGTGCGCGGCTTCCTCCTGCCCGTGCACGCGCAGGCAGACGCTGGTGCCGTTGAAGAAGCCCCGGCCTTCGTCCAGCCAGGCGGTGCGCACGGAGCTGTCGTGCGCATGGATTTCGTAGCGCACTTCCAGCGCGCGCCCGGGGCGGGCGGCGGCTTCCCAGCTGTTCTTGCCGGTCTGCTCCAGCGCCACCGGCTGGCCGGCCTGGCTGGCTTCGATGCGCATCAGCTGGCCGGCGAACTCGCGCACCAAGTAGCTGCCGGGGATCCACACCGGCAGCGACAGGCGCTGGCCGGCGGCCGGGCGGGAGATGGTCAGCGTGACCTGGAAGCGGTGCGTGCGCGGCACCGGCAGCACCTGGTAGCGCAGCGCGGCGCGGGCGGGCGGGGAGCTCTTGCGGGTGGCCATGCGCGGTCAGCGAAGCAGTGCCCGCAATGGTAACGGGTGCGAAAAAGAGGTGGTCGGGCGGGGCGCAGGCTGGGGCGTCAGCGCGCCAGCATCTTCTCGACCTGCTGGGCGTTGATGGCGCCCGGCACGCGCGTGCCGTCGGCGAACACCACCGCCGGCGTGCCGGTGATGCGGTACTTGCGCGCGAACTCGAGGTTGGCGTTGAGCGCGTCGGTGTTGCAGCTGCCGTCGTTCTTGGGCAGGGTGTCACGCACCATCCAGTCGACCCAGGCCTTGCCCTTGTCGGCCGCGCACCAGATCTGGCGCGACTTGACGACCGAATCCGCCCCCAGGATGGGGATCAGGAACAGGTGCACCGTGACGTTGTCGATCTTCTGCAGGTCTTTCTCGAAGCGCTTGCAGTAGCCGCAGTTCGGGTCCTCGAACACGGCCATCTGGCGCTTGCCGTTGCCGCGCACGATGGAGAAGGCGTTCTTCAGGTCCAGCTCGTCGAACTTGATGGCGGTGAGCTTGTCGATGCGCTCCTCGGTCAGGTTCTTCTTGGCCTTGGTGTCAAGCAGGTTGCCGTGGAACAGGTAGTTGCCCTCAGCGTCGGTGTAGAAGATCTCGTTCTCGATGCGGATCTCGTACAGCCCCGGCATCGGCATCTTGCGGACTTCGTCGATCCGGTTCAGCCCGGGCACCCGCTCGGCCAGGTTCTTGCGGATGGCCGCTTCCTGCGCGCCGGCGGCGAGCGGCAGCGCCAGGGCCAGCGCCGCCAGGGCGGCCAGGGAGGTGGTCTTGGGCTTCATGAGGGTTGGTGTGGGTGTAAATCGGTTGAGATTGGCCGCGGCGCGGGCAGTTCCATCAAACCGCGCCCATGGCCAGGCCAATGATGCGCGATTTGAGCGGCCCGCTGCGGTCGAAGGCCGAAAGCCCCCAGTTGCGGAGCAGGGCCAGTGGCGCCTCCGGCCGGCCGAACAGCTGCTGCAGCCCGTCGGTGGCGAGTTTCATGCGCGCCCATTCGGCGCGGCGGGCGCGCTCCCAGGCGCGCAGCAGTTTCAGGTCGGCCGGGCTGCGCCAGGCCTCGCGCGCAGCCAGCAGGCGCGCCAGCTCGGCGGCGTCGCCCAGGCCCACGTTCAGGCCCTGGCCGGCCAGGGGGTGCATGGCGTGGGCGGCGTCACCCGCCAGCGCAAAGGCGGCACCGGGCCGCCCCGGCATGGGGCCGGCCCAGCGGCTGGCCTCGGCCAGCTGCAGCGGCCAGCTGGCGCGCGGGCTGGCCAGCGCCAGCGCGCCCAGGGCGGCGTGGCGGGCCTGGTGCAGCTCGGCGGCGAAGGCGGCATCGTCCAGCGCCATCAGCCCGGCCACGCGTTCGCGCCGCACCGACCACACCACCGCCACCTGCCGGCCCTGCGGCCCGCCCAGCGGCAGGAAGGCCAGGATCTCGCCCGCCGGGGTGAACCACTGGCGCGCCACCTGGCCGTGCGGCAGCTCGCATTCCAGCCGGGTGGCGATGGCCTGCTGCGGGTAGGGGGTGATGTCGAACTCCACGCCCAGCTCGGCCCGGGTGCGGCTGGCACGGCCCTCGCACACCACGGTGAGCGGAGCCGGCACCGGTTCGGCGACTTCCTCGATGCCGGGCGCGAAGCGCGCCGCCTCGGCCAGCAGGCGTTCCAGCGCCGGCACATCGACGATCCAGTTCAGCGCCTCGACCTTCTGCGTGGCGGCGGAAAAACGCACCTGGCCCTGCTGGTCGCCAAAGACCTGCATCTCCAGCACCGGCGTGGCGTCGGCCTCGGCCGGCCAGCAGCGCAGCGCCTGCAGCAGCTGGCGACTGGCGGGGCTGAGGGCGTAGGCGCGCACGTCGCCGTGGCCCGCGTCGTCGGCTGCCGGGCGCGGCTGGCCGCCGGCGACCAGCGCCACCTGCAGCTTCTCGCGCGCCAGCAGCAGCGCCAGCGTGCGGCCGACGATGCCGGCGCCACGGATGCAGACGTCTGGTTGGGCGGTCATGGCGTCGATTGTAGGCGGGGGCACCCGCGCGGCACGGGCGGGTAGACACTATGAATTACGTAGCTGCCTGCGCCCGTCATGTCTGGGCTGGAGGCCGATTTGACCTTGAATTTCAAGGCGCCCGGGCGGTACACCGCTGCCGCCCGGGCCAGCCGCCGCGGGGGCGCCTGTACCATCGGCATCACCTTTCCGACCCGAGCCCCGCCCCCGCCGTGACCGCCGCTTCCACCCCCGCCGCCGACGTGCAGGCCCGCATCGCGCGCCTGTTCGTGCACCCCGTCAAATCCTGCGCCGGCGTGGAGCTGCGCGAGGCCCGGCTGATGGATACCGGGCTCGACCTCGACCGCGCCTGGATGGTGGTGGACGAGGCCGGTCGCTTCGTCACCCAGCGCGAGCTGCCGCGCATGGCGCTGGTGGTGCCGCGCATCCGCCACACCGAGGTGGTGCTGCGCGCGCCCGGCATGCTGGCGCTGCACCTGGGCATCGACGAGGTCGAATCGCCCACCCGCGCCACCGTCTGGAACGACGAGGTGCCGGCCTGGGACATGGGCGGCGTGGCCGCGCAGTGGTTCAGCGACTTTCTCGGACGCCCCGGCCTGCGGCTGGTGCGCTTCGACCCGGACACCAACCGCCTGGCCTCCAAAAAGTGGACGGGCGAGATCGACGCACCGGTGGAGTTTGCCGACGGCTTTCCGGTGCTGGTGGCCAGCACCGCCTCGCTGGACGAGCTGAACGGCAGGCTGCAGGCCGCCGGCCACGCGCCGGTGGGCATGGAGCGCTTCCGGCCCAACCTGGTGCTGGAAGGCGTGGAGGCGCAGGACGAGGACCGCCTGGCCGAGCTGCGCATCGCCTGCGCCGAGGGCGAGGTGGTGCTGCGCCCGGTCAAGCCCTGCCCGCGCTGCCCCATCCCCAATGTCGACCCGGCCACTGGCGAGACCAGCCCCGAGGTGCTCGATACCCTGAGCACCTACCGCGCCAACCCGGTGGTGGATGGCGGCATCACCTTCGGCATGAACGCGGTGATCGTGCGCGGCGCCGGCCACACGCTGCGCGTGGGCGACGCGGTGGCGGCCGACTGGAAGTTCTGAACCTGCGTGGATGGGCGCTAGGAGGCCTTGCCCCGCGCCGGAAACAGCTTGCCGACCAGGTCGGTGCCGTCGAGCTGCTCGTTGGTCATGGCCATGGCCAGCAGTTCGCTGCCCAGGATGGTGGGCGCGATGACCATGTCGGGGCTGACCAGCTGGACCCGCGCAAGGTTGCGGGTGTCGTTGACGGCGATGACGGTCTTCGGCCGTTGCGAGAGCTCGCGCACGGCCAGCACCACGAAGGCGTTGTTCGCGTCGTCCTCGCCCAGGGCCAGCACCGCCTGGGCGGTCTCGACGGCGGCGTTTCTGAGCACGTCGGTGTTGCTGGCGCTGCCGACGACGTACTGCACGTCGGGCTCGGGGTTGTCGGGCTTGGCTTCGACGATGAACACCGTCTTCTCGCCGCGCCGCACCAGCTGCCGCCCTGTATTGCGCGCCAGCGCGCTGTTGCTGACGATGACGTAGTGATCGGACTGTGTCATGAGAAACCTGCCTACCTTCATCACGGACGAAAACCGCCGGTTGACCAGGGGCACCACCACCGTGCTGATCGACGTGGCGAACACCGTGATGCCGATGATGATCAGCGACACCACGTACAGGCGCGCTTCCGGCGTGGTCGGGATGATGTCACCATAGCCCACCGTGGACATGGTGACCACGGCGAAGTAAATGGCCTTTTCCAGGCTGTCGATGGGCGGCTTGAACTGGTCGCCCATGAAGAATGCGCCGAACACGCCGTAGGCGATCAGCAGCAGCACGCTGCCGGCCGAGAAGATGGTGGCGGTGGTGAAGCTGCGGTGCGAGAAGCTGGCGCGGTAGCGGAGCAGCAGCAACCACAGCAGCAGGGCCCAGGCCTGCAGGGCCGGATGCAGGGGCTCGCGCAGCGCCAGCGGCAGCAGCAGGTTCAGCGGCAGCAGCAGCACCATCACCGTCCAGGCGAGGCGCGAGCGCAGCATCAGGCCACCCCCCATGGTCACGCTGAACACACCCGAAATGACCCGGTGCGCGCCCGAGGCGATGCCCGAGAACACCGCGACCGACACCTGCACGAAGTTGTGCAGCGTGACGCCGCCGGCGAGCAGCCGGTGCACCAGGTCGCCCAGCTGGAACAGCCCCAGCGCCAGCACGCCCAGACCTAGCGGTACGTGCGGCCACCAGCCGAGCTGGCCAAGGCGGCGATGCAGTGCGCCCAGCGGGTTCATGCGGCTGCCCCGCGTCCGGGCCGGGCACCGCGCGGGGCCGCCACCGGTGCCGGGGCGCCGTGCAGGCGTGCAGGGGTACGGGGTGCTGGCGGGTGCATGAGGTGGCGGGCGGCTCTGCCGCGCGGTTGCCAACGATACCGCAGCCCGCACCTGCGTTCGCCAGCGCTACGCGGCCGCCGGCGGTGCGGCGCCGGGCCGGCCGGTCGGCGACTTTGCAATGCTGCATAAATAATAGCTAATTGTCATTGTCCGATGAGGACCAAGACCGGATTTCATGGTTGAAGGTGCGCAGGCCTGCCGGTGCCTGCGACGTTAGAATCGGGCCTTCCCTGCACTTTCCCCCGTACCCGCCATGAGCCTGCAATGCGGCATCGTGGGCCTGCCCAACGTGGGCAAGTCCACGCTTTTCAACGCGCTGACCAAAGCCGGCATCGCCGCCGAGAACTACCCCTTCTGCACCATCGAGCCCAACACTGGCGTGGTGGAGGTGCCGGACCCGCGCCTGGCGCAGCTGGCCGGGATCGTGAAGCCCGAGCGCGTGCTGCCCGCCATCGTCGAGTTCGTCGACATCGCTGGCCTGGTGGCCGGTGCCAGCCAGGGCGAGGGCCTGGGCAACCAGTTCCTGGCGCACATCCGCGAGACCGACGCCATCGTCAACGTGGTGCGCTGCTTCGAGGACGCCAACGTCATCCACGTGGCCGGCAAGGTCGATCCGATCGCCGACATCGAGGTGATCCAGACCGAGCTGTGCCTGGCCGACCTGGGCACGGTCGAAAAAGCCGTGCAGCGCTACACCAAGGCCGCCAAGAGCGGCAACGACAAGGAAGCCGCCGCCATGCTCAAGGTGCTGGCCCCGGTGCAGGCCGCGCTGAACGAGGCGAAGCCGGTGCGCACGCTGCAGCTGTCCAAGGACGAGCAGGCGCTGCTCAAGCCGCTGTGCCTGATCACCGCCAAGCCGGCCATGTTCGTCGGCAACGTGAGCGAGGACGGGTTCGAGAACAACCCGCTGCTGGACCGCCTGAAGGACTACGCCGCCGGCCAGAACGCCCCCGTGGTCGCCATCTGCGCCAAGATGGAAGCCGACATGGCCGAGATGGGCGACGAGGACAAGGCCATCTTCCTGGAGGAAATGGGCCAGACCGAGCCGGGCCTGAACCGCCTGATCCGCGCCGCCTTCAAGCTGCTGGGGCTGCAGACCTACTTCACCGCCGGCGTGAAGGAAGTGCGCGCCTGGACCATCCACATCGGCGACACCGCGCCGCAGGCCGCGGGCGTGATCCACGGCGACTTCGAGCGCGGCTTCATCCGCGCCCAGACCATCGCCTTCGACGACTACATCCAGTTCAAGGGCGAGCAGGGCGCCAAGGACGCCGGCAAGATGCGCAGCGAAGGCAAGGAGTACGTCGTCAAGGACGGCGACGTGATGAACTTCCTGTTCAACGTCTGAGTGCTCTTGTGATGTTTCGCATCTATTCATTTTGTTTCAATGTAGTTCATAAAAACATTTGAAATCAATGACTTGGATGCAATTTGACGGCGCTTCATGTTTCAGCACGTTGCGCCGTTTTTCATTTCTTTCCAAGCAAAAATTGGGTACGCCTGTGGGTATGGTTCTTGACGGGCTCTCGGTTTGGTGGGTATGGTTCAGCCCATGCTTACCGACATGCGCTGCCGCACCGCCAAACCCCGCGAACGGCTCTACCGACTGAACGACCGCGACGGCCTCTATCTGGAGGTCAAGCCCAATGGCGTCAAAGCCTTCCGCTACCGCTTCAAGCTGGGCGGCAAGGAGTCGATGATGGGCTTGGGCGAGTACCCCGTCACCCCCTTGTCCGAGGCGCGTGAGAAAGCCCAGGCCGCACGCAAGCTCGTCAAGGACGGTATCAACCCTGTCCAGCAAAAGCAGCTTGACAAGGTGCGCCAGGAGCTGGATCGCCGCAACACCCTGGAGTTGATTGCAGCGGAATGGCTGGCAACCAAGGACTGGGAAGACATCACGAAAAAGCGGCGGCTGGACATGTTGCGTCGGGTGGTGTTTCCGATGCTGGGGAAGCTGCCGGTGCGTGACATCACCGCGCATCAGGTGCTTGCCATCCTCCAAGCCACGCACATACGCGCTCCCACGGTGGCCGCTGAGGCCAAGCGCACGCTGTCAAGCATCTTTCAATTCGCGGTCGCCACCTTGCGCGCCGATATTGATCCAGTCTGGCCGGTGCGCAATGCTCTTCCCAAAAACAAGACGCAGCACAAAACGGCGTTGAGCAAGGAACAGGTCGGCAAGCTGCTGCGCGAGATCGGTGAACACCGGGGTAACTTCATGACGGTGCAGGCCTTCCGCCTGCTCTGGTACACGCTGCTGCGTGCCAATGAGGTTGCTGCGGCTGAATGGTCGGAAATTGACCTGGAGAAGCGAGTGTGGACGATACCCGCTGAACGCATGAAGGCGCGGCGGCCCCATTCGATCTATCTGACAGATCAGGCCTTGGAAATTTTCACAGGGATGCAGCCACAAACCGGGAAGTACAAATACGTCTTCACGGGCAGGGACTCCAAGCAGAAGCCGCTCGCAATCGCCACCTTCCGGCAACTGCTTTACAAGAACGGCTGGGCTGGGACTTATTCCCCGCACGGGACAAGAACGACGGGGTCAACCATGTTGCATGAGATGGGGCATCGTAGCGAGTTGATCGAGGCGCAGCTTGCGCATATTGATCAGAACCAAGTCCGGCGAACGTATAGCCACACTGACTATTTTTCGGAGAGAGCGAAGATGATGCAGGAGTGGTGTAATTTTATCTGCACTCTGAGTTAACAACATACATCTATGATTAATTTCACCAATTCATTGAGTGGCAATTGCAACTTTGTTTATTTGAAGAAATTCAAAGAAGAAGTTGAATGCTTTTTGCAAAATCAGAAAATTGATAATTCAAATGATGCTGTTGAAGATTTCTTTTTGCTTTCATTTGGCAATAAAAAATCTTTGCAATGGCTTGAGGGTAAATTTTTGACCGCCTCAACCCCGTCAAAAATATATGCCAATAAAAATAAAATTAAAAAAATTGCCGATTTGATTTGTAGTTTGAGTGATGATTTAATTGTGTCGCAACTCTCCGAATTGAAGGCTAAGCTGGAGTGTTCAATGAAATACAGATTTTCAATTGACGGAATTTTGCTTTCTCGTGAATTGGTCTTTCAATCTACATTGCTCGAATTTGTCGAGTGGTCTAAAAAATACAAGATTAATTTTTCTACATCTAAAGGGGTCATATCAGAAAATAATATTTTTTATTTGTTTGCAAAGGCGTGTGATTTCATTGGTTTTAAAAATGAATGGTTTGGCATGCAGGCGCACTCTTTAGATCGTGTGTTAAGGCCTAGACTGAATGAATTGAAAAAGAATAATGTCGAATTGGTTGGAGGCGTGGCACTGAGAGATGTTTTTAATGTGCTTGGGGGTTTAAGAAATGGTGGCCGGGTGACATTTGATTGACTGGGCTAGTTGGCAACAAAATACAAGCAGGCAAGGCATGTATTTTTCATTTTTCCATGATGCCTACATCGGCTTCTTGTTGTTGTCAATGGAGCTGTTCGGGTGAGTGATCCCTAGCTGCTTGTGTTGTGAATTTGCACACTGTGCCGCATGAACACAGAACATTTCATGACAGTCCAGTTGCTCACTTTTCCAGAGGCTTGCCAGCTCCTTAGATTCAGCCGCACAACGCTGTGGCGAAGAATCCAGACTGATCCATCATTTCCCCGCCCCGTTCAGGTTGGTGCAAGAAGCCCGCGCCTGTCCCTTCAAGAAATCGAGAAATATTTGACGCGCTCAAGGGAGGGAGGCACACAGCAGGGTTAAAGCTGTGAGTGAGGAAACGCTGCTCACTCGCGGCTCAAACGTGATCAAACAATCGAATGCCTTCGAGCAGAAATTGGCGTGGGTACGGGAGAGAGCTGCCAAGGCAGGAGCTGCAACAATAGAGGAAGCTTGCCCAGACGTATTAGCTGAATTTTCCAATCGGTCGAGCAGGGCACTGGCTCAACTTCGACGAAAAGCCTTGGAAGCGGCAATACAGACGGAGAAGAAGCTAGCAGAAACGCCTCAGCAGCTATTTCTTCCAGGCTTCGAGATAGGCGCCTTTCCAAATCGCCTAAATCGCTCTAGTCTCATTGCGCCGATCGCGCGTGGGCCGCGCAAATTTCATCGGCAGGCCGTGATGGTTACACGGGGAAAATGTGTCCTTGAATACACGGGAGAGCAGTTGGACGAGGCCGATGGAGACCTCATCATGGCGCTGATTGCCTTTGCGCAGCCCTTTTTATTTGGGACTCCAGTGGTGCTGAACCGCAAGCAGCTACTACGAGCAATCAAGTCAGGCAAGATCGGGAGCTCGCAATACGTCTGGCTCCATCAGAGCATGAAGCGCCTGCGCGAAGCAACCTTATTCCTGGAGGTCAGGAAACAGGACGGATCATTCAACTACGCGGTTGGCAAGATGGTTTCATTCAACATCTTGAGGGATGTGAGTTTCGATGGAGGCAGCGAAACGTACATGTACACCCTCGATCCTCGCTGGGTGTTGATGTTCGGCAATCATGAATACAGCCTACTCGACTGGAGAAAACGGATGCAAATCAGGCGCGGGCTAGATATGGCCAAGACCCTTCAGCGGCTGCTGGCTACATCTGCAGACCCTATTCAGCGCTTTGCGTTGGATGATCTCAAAGCACAGATGCAGTACGCCAGCCCTCTGGGGAAGTTTCAAAAGGCACTCGCCGCCGCTTGCAAGGAAGTGGAGCGACTGGGAATCATCAGCGCGTGGCGGCTTGAGGAGAGCACCAAAGGCAAGCCACAGCTTGCCATGTGGCGATAAGCAGTGGCATAGCGTTCCGCAAGCAGTGGCATAGCGTTCCACATCGGTGGCATAGCATTCCGTTTTAGTGGCATAGCGTTCCACGCCTCCTTTCTAAGCTGTTGATTTAAATGGATAAATCAGCACTTTTTTGCTCTCTACCTTCTTTCTACCTTCTTTCTACCAGCAAGCACCTGTGGATAACTACCACCAGTGCAAACGGGCAGCTCAAGGAGGTTGAGCTGGTGACATGTTTCGGCCGGTTCGCCAAGACTTCTGCGGGTATTGCCAGCTCACTCCCCCACACCCAGCCGCAACCCTCGCTCCAGCATCTGCACCACAGCCAGATTGATCACCGCTGCCCGGCTCTGCCCCAGCTGCCCAGCGAGCTCATCAACCCGCTCCAGCAAGGGCTCGGTGATGGTGAGTGTGATTTGCACTTTGCGCCCCTTGCGCACCCTGCGTGGCGCCAGAGGCGTATCTACGCCAGCATCCGGCGCCCCGGCAATGAAAGCGTCTGCCGCCTCGGAAGCGACAGCTTCGGCAGTTTTGGTTGGTTTCCTTGTAATGGCCATACAGCAATCAAAGATTGAAATGCAATGTTTTTAGTATTAAAACAATGCGTCCAGCAGCGAATTCAGCTCTGCGATCGCCTTGTCGTCTCTGGGCTTAGCCTCCAGCACGCACAGGCCAGCGCCTGCTGCGTTGGCAAAGGCCTTGCGGCGGCGCAGTGGGGTCGGCAGGTGCTCAAACTGCGGCACTTCGGCTACGGCAGCAGCCGCTTCGGCGTTGTCGCTGGAATACTCGCCAGGGTCGGCGCAGTTGAGTACGGCAAAGGCACGCAAGCCTTCGCGCACGCTGCGCGCCTCATCAACCAGGGCTGCGATGTCACCCAGCGCCCATACGTCATAGCTGCGTGGCTGAAACGGCACCAGCAGCACGTCTGACAAGACCAGCGCCGCACGCAATGCGGTTGAGTCTCGTCCGCCAGCGTCAATCACCACATCATCAAATTTGGCGACCTGCTGCTGCACCTGGGCACGCAAGGTGGGGCCATCCGGGTAGGTAGCGCAGGCTATGCCTGGCGTGTGTCCCGCTGCCGCGCGAATGCTGATGGCTGTTTGGGCGGTGCCCTGGCGGTCGCCGTCAATCAGCCACACGTCACGTCCCGCAAGAGCACGGGCGATGGCCAGGTTCACAGCCAGTGTCGTCTTGCCTACCCCGCCTTTGGTGTTTCCAATCGTGATGATCATCTGTTTTCACCTCAATTTAATATTAAGTTGATTTGTTTTAAAATTGTAAAGCAGTGGATTTCATCCGACAACATGCACTTTTCACAGGCATCTGACGGTGTTCACCTATGCGCACGAATTCATTCCAGCCGCGAAGCATATGCAGTACATTTGCACGACAACCATCCTGTGCATTGCCATGTCGCTTCTCAAGGACGAAACCCTCTCCATCCGCACCTCTTCTGAGATCAAGCAATTGGTGCGCTTGGCCGCTGAGCGCGAGCGGCGCTCGGTCTCTTCCATGATCGAAATCCTGGTGTTGGACTACGCTCGTCAGCACAACCTTCAGCTCGCTTCTACGGGAACGGCAAAAACGAAAAAAACTGCCAAGCAATGAACGACCCGTTCCCCCATATCACCCTAGCCCAACTCGAAAGTCATCTCTGGGAGTCCGCCACCATCCTGCGCGGCCCAGTGGATGCTGCCGACTTCAAGACCTACATCTTTCCGCTGCTGTTTTTCAAGCGCATTTGCGATGTCTGGGATGAGGAATACCAAGAGATCGTCGATGAAACCGGCGACGAGCAACTGGCTTGCTTCCCAGAGTCGCACCGCTTCCAGATCCCGGAAGACTGCCACTGGAACGACGTTCGCACCAAGGCCAGCAATGTCGGGACGGCTCTTCAGCGTGCGATGCGCGAAATTGAGAAGGCCAACCCCGACACCCTGTACGGCGTGTTCGGCGATGCCCAGTGGTCAAACAAGGAGCGGCTGTCCGATGCCTTGCTCAAGGACCTGATCGAGCACTTTTCCAAGCTGACGTTCGGCAACAAGAACGTCAACTCGGACCTGCTTGGCGACGCCTACGAATACCTGATCAAGAAGTTTGCCGACGCCACCAACAAGAAGGCCGGGGAGTTCTACACCCCGCGCAGCGTCGTGCGGCTGATGATCGATATGCTCGACCCTAAAGAGGCCGAGACCATCTACGACCCGGCCTGCGGCACTGGTGGCATGTTGCTGGCCGCCGTGCAGCACGTGAAGGAACAGCATGGTGACGTGAAGCGGCTGTGGGGCAAGCTGTACGGACAGGAGAAGAACCTCACCACCTCATCCATCGCGCGGATGAACCTGTTTCTCCACGGCATCGAGGACTTCCAGGTGGTGCGCGGCGACACGCTGCGCAACCCAGCCTTCTTCGAGGGCGACCGGCTGGCCACATTCGACTGCGTCATCGCCAATCCGCCGTTTTCGCTGGAAAAGTGGGGCGAGGACCTGTGGCTGAACGATCCCTTCGGCCGCAATTTTGCCGGTCTGCCGCCTTCATCCAGCGGTGACTTCGCGTGGGTGCAGCACATGGTCAAGTCGATGGCCGACGTCAGCGGTCGGATGGCCGTGGTGCTGCCCCAGGGCGCCCTGTTCCGCAAAGGTGTGGAAGGCAACATCCGCCAGAAGCTGCTGGAGATGGATCTGGTCGAGGCGGTGATCGGCTTGGCGCCCAACCTTTTCTACGGCACCGGCCTCGCCGCGTGCATCCTGGTTCTGCGCAAGCGCAAGCCGGCCAAGCACAAGAAGAAGGTACTGATCGCCGATGCGTCGCGCCTGTTCCGCCGGGGCCGCGCCCAAAACTATCTGGAGCCCGAGCACGCCACCGAAATCCTCAACTGGTATCGCGGCTTTGCCGATGTGCAGGACGCGGCCCGGGTGGTCAGTCTCGACGAGATCAAAGCCGAAGACTGGACGCTGAACATCTCGCGCTATGTCCTGCCGCCATTGCAAGAAGACATCCCACCGCTGCCCGATGCCATCGCGGCATTTAAGGACGCGCTCACCCGCTGCCGTGAAGCCGAAGAGCGGCTCGCGCAGGTCATGACTGAAGGGGGATGGCTGCAATGAGTTCGGACCGCCCATTCAAAGACAACAAGATCTTTACTGAAGAACTGGCTAATGCTGCGCGCGCTCGACTGAAGGAAAAGTTTGCCCAGATGGAACAAGAGAAAGCTCGTAGCACCAAACGCATCAGCCAACAAGAACTCGAAAGCTACCTCTGGGGCGCCGCCGTGCTGCTGCGCGGCCTCATCGACGCCGGCGACTACAAGCAGTTCATCTTCCCGCTGCTGTTTTACAAGCGGGTCTCGGATGTCTGGGATGAGGAATACCAGGCGGCGCTGGCCAACTCGAAGGGCGACCTCTCCTATGCCCAGTTTGCCGAGAACCACCGCTTCCAGATCCCTGCAGGTGCCCATTGGAACGATGTACGCCAAGCACCCAAGAATGTGGGCGCAGTCATCCAGAAGGCCATGCGCGCCATCGAGACGGCCAACCCGGATCTGCTCGACGGCATCTTCGGTGATGCGCCATGGACCAACCGCGAGCGCCTGCCCGATGAAACGCTGAAAAACCTCATCGAGCACTTCTCGACGCAGACACTCTCGGTGGCCAACGTGCCGGAGGACGAGCTCGGCAACGCCTACGAGTACCTGATCAAGAAGTTCGCGGACGATTCCGGTCACACGGCGGCCGAGTTCTACACCAACCGCACCGTCGTCCACCTGATGACGCAACTGCTCAGCCCGCAGGCGGGCGAGTCGATCTACGACCCCACGTGCGGTACCGGCGGCATGCTGATCTCGGCGCTGGACGAAGTGAAGCGCTCGGGTGGCGAGTACCGCACGCTCAAGCTTTACGGGCAAGAGCGCAACCTCATCACCTCATCCATCGCTCGCATGAACCTGTTCCTGCACGGCGTGGAGGACTTCGAGATCATCCGGGGTGACACCCTGGCCGAACCCAAGCACATCGAGGGCGACCGCCTGCGCCAGTTCGACGTGATCCTGGCCAACCCGCCGTACTCCATCAAGCAGTGGAATCGCGAGGCCTGGAGCAGTGACAAGTGGGGCCGCAACTCCCTTGGCACGCCGCCGCAGGGCCGCGCCGACTACGCCTTCCAGCAGCACATCCTGACCAGCCTCACCGCCAAGGGGCGTAGTGCCGTGCTCTGGCCCCACGGCGTGCTGTTCCGTAATGAAGAACAGACCATGCGCGCCAAGATGGTCGAGCAGGACTGGGTCGAGGCTGTCATCGGCTTGGGTCCCAACCTTTTCTATAACTCCCCGATGGAGTCGTGCATCGTCATCTGCAACCGTAAGAAGGCCCCCGCTCGCAAGGGCAAGGTGATCTTTATCGACGCGGTGAATGAAGTCACCCGCGAGCGGGCGCAAAGCTTTCTGAAGCCTGAGCACCAGCAGCGCATCCTATCCGCCTATCAGACCTTTGCTGACGTACCCGGTTTTGCCGCCGTGGCCACGCTGGCAGACATTGCTGCCAACGCCGGCAACCTGTCCATCCCGCTCTACGTCAAACGCCAAAACGCTACCCCCGCCAACGCAGACGAGGCCGTCACACTGCAAGCCGCATGGGCGCAGTGGCAAACCGATGGTCGCGCGTTCTGGCAACAGATGGACGCATTGGTGGAAACGCTAGATGGTCTGAGGTTTAAAAATTAAACTTTACCAAATAGGTAAAAATTTATAGAATGGAGCTCTTTTGAAGATTGGCTACAAAGACCAAAAGCTTCAAGACTTGTGCCTTAAACGTGCTGTAGCACAGAAGGCACTTGGGGCAGCCTGCGCAAAGAAGCTGATGGTGCGCCTCCAAGCCCTGGAGGCCGCCACCTCCGTCACTGACTTGGTAGCAGGCAATCCGCACCCTCTCAAGGGAGACCGCTATGGAGAGTTTGCACTTGACCTGGCCGGAGGCTGGCGCCTGACCTTTGTTCCCGCCCACGACCCTTGCCCCGCCACGCCGGACGGCGGCATTGACTGGGCGCAAGTGACTATCGTGACCATTGAATACATCGGGGACTACCATGACTGAACTGAGTGCTCCATTTGCGCCGGATTGGGTGTTGGCTCCCGGCGAGTCCGTTTTTGACCTGGCCGAAGAGCGTGGCTGGACGCAAGGCGAACTTGCCCAGCGGCTGGGCTACAGCGAAAAACACATCAGCCAGCTCATCAATGGCAAGGTGCCCATCACCGTGGATGCGGCCCAAAGGCTGGAACGTGTGCTGGGCAGCTCCATGGATTTCTGGCTCAAGCTAGAAGCCAATTACCAAAAGCACAAAGCCCGACTGGAAGCCACAGAGCGCCATGCCTGTTGGATTTCCTGGCTGGATGAGTTGCCCGTCAAAGAATTGATGAGCAGTGGCGCGATTGCCAAGGCGCGCATCGATGCCAAGAACAAGCCGAGCATTGTCGAATCCTGCCTGCGCTTTTTTGGCGTCGCCTCGCCCGATGAATGGCGCAGCCACTACGGTGGCATGCAAGTTGCGTTTCGTCGCAGTCGCGACGAACAAAGCGATGTGGGCGCCATCTCGGCCTGGTTACGTTTGGGCGAACAAGTAGCGGAAAAGCTCGACGGCCCCAAGTACGACAAAGCGCGGTTTGCCCACGCCCTGAAAGAAATTCGCGGGCTTACCTGTGAGCCGCCAGAAATTTTTGAACCCCGCATGCGCACGCTTTTGCACGATGCGGGCGTTTTGCTGGCCTTGGTGCCCGCCATCCCACGTGCCCACGTCAGTGGCGTGGCGCGTTGGCTTAGCCCAACCCGGCCACTGATACAGCTTTCGCTTTACGGCAAGACCAACGATAAATTTTGGTTCACCTTCTTTCACGAAGCGGCGCATATCCTGCTGCACGCAGACAGCAAAGACGGTAAAAAATCCATCTTTCTGGATGACCCCAATGCCAGCCACAGCACCGATCCACGTGAACAGGAAGCCAACCAATGGGCGGGCAACGTTCTTATTCATCAGGACTACACGGCTCAACTTGGCGTGCTTCGAACCAAAGATGCTGTCAGAGCATTTGCCCAACAAATCGGCATCCACCCAGGTATCGTGGTCGGACGTTTACAGCATGACCACTTGATTGACCCATCGTGGATGAATGACTTGAAGCTGAGCTTTCAGCTCAAGCAGGCCGCCACTGATGCCTAGCCAAATGGTGTGGAAAAAATCAAACCAAATTTGTTCTTCGCGCTTTGCTGAAAAGCGTGAGCAGCTATTCTTTTTAAGCATTCAAACATTGGAGCCGCTGCTGGGAACACACCACAACGGTTTGATGATTGAACACATTTGTCCTCTGGTGCGTGTAGGGCAATTGCAACTGCGCTCACCCGAAAGCGCCAAGTACCCGCGCCAAGCGTATATGGCTGGAAATCTCTCCATATCAGGGGAAAAGCACCTGTGAAGCTCGCAACCTTACGCCTTTCAAACTTCCAGTCCTTTGGCGAGCAAACTACTGAGCTCGGGTTGGAAGAAATTACCTACTTGATAGGGCCCAACGGTTCGGGCAAAACAGCAGCACTCCAAGCCCTTTGCCGTCTTTTTGCCTTTGATCCATCGCTACGCCGAATCCTGCGCTCGGACTTTCATGTCCCATTCAACGAGGCAGCACCGCCTGCTGAGCGTCAGCTATGGATCGAGGCCGACTTTCTGTTCCCGGAGCTTGGTGACGACGAAGACAACAGTACGGTAGCGCCTCATTTCGGCCACATGCGTCTTGAGGAGGCCGATGGCACCCCGCGTGTTCGTTTTCGCCTTTCCGCCACCATGGGGCTGGATGGGGACATAGAAGAAAGCATGGTCTATGTGCTGGATATCAATGCGGATGGCTCGCCACTGAGTAGTGCTCAAGTCCCCCGATCTGAACGCAACCATATTCACGTTCACTACCTGCCTGCACGCCGTGATCCCGCAGATCACATTGCCTACGGCGCCAATGCACTGCTGGGACGCATGCTGCGTGCGGTGAACTGGGAGTCAGAGCGAGCTGTAATCAAGGGCCTGACCGATCAAATCAGCGGAAGCTTGACGGCCAATCCGTCAATAAAAGCCTTCAGTACAAGCTTGAAAACGGCATGGAGCGCCTTGCACAAGGGGAGTTTCTTCGCCGACCCCAAGCTCACTTTTGTTACGTCTGAAATCGAGGCCTTGTTACGGCACATGTCTGTGTCGTTCACGCCTGGTCATGAAGAGCCGCTGGTCGATTTTTCACGACTGAGCGACGGCCAGAAGTCGATGCTTTATCTGTCCCTCGTGCTGTCCTCGCAAGCCATTGGTCGCGCTGCTCTGGCTGAAAATGACAATTCTTTCGACGTAGAAAAACTGCGCCCACCTGTGTTTACGGTGGTGGCGGTCGAAGAACCAGAAAACAGCCTATCGCCGCATTACCTTGGGCGAATCGTCAATGCCCTCAATGGATTGGTCGGCAAAGGCGACGCACAAGCGCTGATCGCCACCCACGCACCGTCGATGCTGCGGCGCGTCGCTCCAGAACGTATCCGCTATCTGCGGCTGACCGAGGAGCGAACATCGCGCGTCACGCATATCCAGCTGCCAGACGCTTCTGATGAAGCTCACAAGTTTGTGCGCGAGGCAGTACAAGCCTTTCCGGAGGTCTATTTCTCGCGGCTTGTCGTGCTTGGCGAAGGCGATAGCGAAGAAATTGTGTTGCCACGCCTTCTTCAGGCCAAAAGTGCGCCGGTTGATGAGTCAGCTGTCACCATCGCGCCACTTGGTGGGCGGCACGTCAACCACTTCTGGCGCCTTCTGTCTGCATTGGGTATTCCATATCTAACGCTGCTCGATCTTGATACGGCGCGTTTTCAAGGCGGCTGGGGGAGAATTAAGTACGCAATCAAGAACAAAGAGCTCTTCGATCCTAAGTGGGTATCGATATTTCCCGGAATGAATCAGGCTTCAATCCCGAATTGGGATGATGACACCTACAAGATTCTGAGTCCGTCACTGCCTGCTTTTTACTGCAACCACTTGGCGAACTTAGAGCGTGGAGGCGTATTTTTTTCCTACCCAATGGATCTGGATTTCGCCATGTTGATTGCGTATCCAGATGCCTATGGTGTTGAGAGAGAAAGGCCCGACGAGTCGACGATCAAGGCGGTTCTCGGCAAGAGCCATCACGACGCAAGTCAATATAGCGCAGACGCACAGCAACTGTTCAGCACCTACCACCGCAGCTTCAAGCTGGGCAGCAAACCGGCTGCACACATTGAAGCGCTCGCGAAGCTCAGCGATGCAGATTTGCTCGCAAATATGCCCGAATCACTTGGACGATTGGCTGATGCCGTTATCGCCAAACTCGCGGAGTTGCCTGAGTGATTGCAGTCGATGCCTGGGAACCTGCCGATGGACTGACCCTTGAACCGAATGCACTACGCGCGGCCAAGGAGCAGACGCGCAGCCTCGCGCTGACAGCAGGCCCAGGAGCGGGCAAGACCGAGATGCTTGCGCAGCGGGCAGACTTCCTGCTGCGCACGGGGACTTGTCGTTATCCCAAACGGATTTTGGCCATTTCGTTCAAGGTTGATGCCAGCAAGAATCTGAAGGAGCGGGTACAGCGCCGTTGTGGCGGTGATCTCGCTTCACGCTTTGACAGCTACACCTTCCATGCCCTTGCCAAGCGCATCATCGATCGCTTCCGTCCTGTCCTGACCGGCAAAGATGCGCTTGAGCCTGGCTACACGCTTGGCAAACCCAAGGAGGCTCATAAGCAGATCGACTTCGATGATCTGATTCCTCTCGCTATTCAGATTCTTCAGAAGTCAAAGTTTGCCCGGAATGCCATTCGCCAGACCTACAGCGACGTTTTCCTGGATGAATTTCAGGACTGTACAGACAAGCAATACGAGCTCGTGAAGCTCGCCTTCCAAGGTACCTGCATCCGGCTGACGGCAGTCGGTGATACCAAGCAGAAAATCATGGGCTGGGCCGGTGCGCTCGACGGCATCTTCCAAACCTTTGCAGCCGATTTTTCGGCAATCCCACTCAACATGTACCGCAACTTTCGCTCAAAGCCGCGACTGTTGCGCTTGCAGAACGAAATCATCCGCGTGCTTGACTCCGCATCGGTCATGCCGGAAGAGCAAATTGCCGGGGATGAAGGAGAGGTCCTCGCCTGGGGCTTCGAAGACAGTCAACAAGAAGCTGATCACCTGGCTGATCGGATTGCCGGGTGGATTGATCACGAGCTAGTCCCACACTCGGAGATCGCCGTACTGATCTCAAAGCAACCGGATCTCTACGCCAACCATCTGATTGCGGCGCTGGAGGCGAAAGGCATTCCCTACCGCAACGAACAACAGCTGCAAGACATTACCACCGAGCCTGCAGCGCGCTTGGTGGTCGATTATCTGTCTTGTATTTACGGCAAGCGTGAGCCCAAGTCATGGGTGCGGCTGATGAACTTGCTGGTGCCTTTTGCCGATGACGAAATCCAGGCCAGTACTCGCCGGGACTTTGATCGCCTGATCAAGGCACAGCGCAAGAGCGCATCACTTCAGGAGTTGATTGATGAGCCCTACTCAGGTTGGTGGGAGTCGGCGCGAGGATTTTTGAACAAGATCTCCCGAGAAACCTTGGTAGCGCTCTCGCCTGACTACGAAACGTCAGATCGGCTAAAAGAGGTGGTCCGCGACACCAAAGCACGTATCGAAGAGCTGCTCAAAATTGAGCCGGAATTACCCAAGGCGCTTGAGCGCTTTGTAGATGACAAAGCGGTGCGCATTCTGACCATCCACAAAAGCAAGGGCCTAGAGTTCGACTCGGTCATCATTCTAGGTGTTGAAAATCAGACTTTTTGGGGCAAGCCCGATGCAGAGCGCTGCGGGTTCTTTGTTGGTGTTTCACGAGCGAAGCGGCGGCTCGTTGTCACCATGAGTCAGCACCGGGAAACCCCGCCCTCTAATCCATATCGCTGGCAGGAAGAACGGACTCCACACAAGGAGTTCTTTGGTTACGTCATGCCGTTTGTGAGCAAAGAAAATGAAGAATGAATTCCTGAAGCCGGGCTGGCGTCGGGTGAAATTCGGCGACGTGGTGCGCCTCTCGAAAGCCCGCAGCCAAGATCCGCTGGCCGATGGCATTGAACGCTACGTCGGCCTGGAACATCTCGAACCCGGTGACTTGCGCATCCGCCGTTGGGGCAGTGTCGCTGAGGGCGTGACCTTCACCAGCGTGTTTCAACCTGGGCAGGTGCTGTTCGGCAAGCGACGCGCTTACCAGCGCAAGGTGGCTGTGGCGGATTTCTCTGGAGTGTGTTCCGGGGACATCTACGTGCTGGAGACCAAGGATGCGCAGGTCTTGCTGCCGGAGCTGCTGCCATTCATTTGCCAGACCGATGCCTTCTTCGATCACGCTGTTGGCACGTCGGCGGGGTCTCTGAGCCCTCGTACAAACTGGACGAGTTTGGCGGAGTTTGAGTTTCCCCTTGCTCCTATAAACGAACAGAAACGCCTTGTTGATCTGCTTCGAGCAGTCGAGCGAACCGGTGAGTTGCATCAGGAAGTTGGCGGATTTGCCGATCAGCTTGTTCGCGCATTACTTGCTGACGTACTGAGTCGAGAATGGCCAGTTGTCGACCTTGGCTCAGTCGTTCAGGGGACCCAGTACGGCCTCTCAATCAACGCCGGATCGGACGGTCAATATACGATGCTGCGAATGATGAATATCGAAGATGGGCTCTGCGTCGAAAATGACATCAAGTATGTAGACCTCAGCGAGAAAGACTTCGAAGCCTATCGGCTGATCGACGGCGATGTGCTTTTCAACCGGACAAACAGCTATGAGCTGGTTGGCCGAACAGGGGTGTACGAGCTCGAGGGCGATCACGTCTTTGCTTCGTACCTTGTACGGATCAAGACTATCCCTGAAAAGCTGGAACCGAAGTTCCTCACGCTTTACCTGAACTCTGATTTCGGGCGTCGACAAGTTCTTGCATATGCAACGAAAGCGGTAAGTCAGGCGAACGTGAACGCCAGTAACTTACTCCGTGTTCGTCTTCCTTTGCCGCCCTTGGCGGTGCAGAAGCAGCTGCTGGAGGAGATTGCGTGCGCGAAGTCTGCGGAAAGAGCAGCGATGGTGCGCCGCTCTTCCGCAGAGGAGATGAAGAAGCAGTTGCTGGCAGAAATTGCGGGGGACGCAGAGT
>Ga0209607_1000812_pt1 | contig 26922 bp, 25 predicted proteins | sample AD_UKC117_MetaG_FD_184413 | JGI IMG/M metagenome (GOLD analysis project Ga0209607, IMG submission 184413) | Active sludge microbial communities of municipal wastewater-treating anaerobic digesters from Hong Kong - AD_UKC117_MetaG (SPAdes)... | ecosystem: Engineered > Bioreactor > Anaerobic >... | reverse complement strand
GCGGGTATTTGGAAGAATCCAACTTGGTGTTTGTGCTGGATGTGCTCGACGATTACCAGCCCTTTTTAGTGCCGGCGGACCGGTTGTACGCGGCAATGGACACTGTGGATGCGGAAACCGGCAGAAAACGCGGGTTGCTTCTCGTGCGCGCCGCGACCGCCCCGGTCGTGCGGCCCGCGGCGTCGCCCTCGTCGCCTGAGGTGTCAGCGGCAGTGATTTCATTGGACTTGCTGTCCACCCGGCGCTGATCTCATGCCGGCACAGGTGATCACGGCATAAACCGTGATCACCTGGATATCGATCAGCCGGTGTTCGGCTCTGCCTGGGCAACACAAATCCTTGAGTTCAGGGAAATGCTCAATCGGCTTGTCAATCAAAACTTGCTATCTATTTGTTATTTAAGGATATGTATTGCTGTATCTTCCTGATTGTGCTTTCCCCTGCAATTTCATACTCAGTTCTTATTGAGCTCGCTAGGCTTAAAAAGACGAGTGAACAACTACGATTATGGGAAGAGATCAAAAATGGACATGGGCAACTAACGAGTATACAGACGACACGCAAACGTAAGGCCCAGCAGCGGCCTCCGGAACCCGCCTTTTAAAGTTGTCGAAAACAGCCAGCGCTTTATCTTAAAACTAAAAAACCTAGCTAAGAGCTAGGAGTTGCTTGCAGAACCCGATTATAGAAAACTACTGGATCTTTACGAAGAGATAGGACTGATGGCGCACAGCCGGTGTGAAACGTGTACCTTGTCGAGGAAAACCAACGGTATCGGCGCTATGCGTCAGTCCTGAAATTGCCGGCAATGTTGCACCCTTCTGCCAATGTCAGCTTGGAGTGCTAGTGAGTGGTGCAGAATGTCAGCATGCTTGTTAGGACAATAGTTTTGAATGACGATGGTATGTAGTGCATTTTGAATTTGTCCGCTCGATTACTCCGGTGCATATAATGCTATGCCTAACGGTTTTACCTGCACAAATTGGATGATAACGCATGATGGTGCCTATAAAAGTTGCTGTATCCGCAGGAAAAGGAGGGGTTGGGAAAACGACGATTGCTTGTGGAATTGCATCCGTATTGGCAGCCCAAGGAGATCGGGTTTTGCTAATTGATTTGGACCCTCAAAGTAACGCCGCCTGGGGTTTGGGGGCCGATCCTACTCAGCCAGGCACAGCAGAGCTTCTTTTAGGTGATAATCCTATTCCGATACAAATTTCAGATAATTTGTGGGTATTGCCAGGGGGACCGGGGCTTAAGGGTCATGAGGTGATGCGATTAGACCCTGAAGCACTGGCAGATGCTATCGCGGCATTTGACTATGCCGCAGTCATTTTCGATTGCCCGCCCGGATGGGATCATCTTGAGCGATTGGGGCTCGTAGCGGCTGACACGGCATTGGTGGTAGTCGATGCCCACCCCTTTGCAATCCAGGGAGCTGCCCGGGTCATTGAGACGCTTTCGGCACGCCGGCAGAAACAGCGGCAAGGTGCTCAGCGCTGGGCGCTTGTCATGAGTAGAGTGGATTTGCGCCGTACCTTGGATAAAGATCTTGAAGCTGCTCTAATCGCCATGTTTACAGATATCGATCGCTTACTGATCAAACAAGATGTTGCCTTATCGCTCGCGACTACAGAACGGATACCCATAGTAAAGGCATCGCCTAATTGCCGGGGGATTATTGATCTTCAGAAAATCGTTGGATGGTTGCGAAATGGCTAAACGCCCTGGCAATCGTCTGATTCAAAGCGATGCTGCTTCCGCTGGCCGGGCGCAGGCTCGGCAAGCAGATACTTGGATTGAACGTGAGCAAGCCCGGCGAGGCACACTTTCTCTATCGGCGGTTCGTTCACGACCAGAAGGAGATTCTCGCTCGCTCAAGCCGGGCCATGTGCTGAATCTGGCAGAATCGATTGCGGCTTTAGGGCTGGTAGAGCCTCCCACAGTTGATTGTGCTGGGCATTTATTAGCGGGGGCCCATCGTATAGCTGCATTGAAGCTATTGGCTTTATCTAATATCGAAGCCCGAGTTGAGCAGTGGCTGGAACTCTGTCAATTAAGCAAGTCTCGACTCACAGCAAAACAGCAATTGGAGGTGGAACGTTTAAAAACCCTCTCTTCATTGGAAACTGAAGAAGTGCCAGTGATGATTTTGCCCTTCAATGCAGCGGAAGACCCGGCACGAGCGCTTGCTATCGAAACCAGTGAGAATACCCAACGCAGACCGTATTCCAAGGATGAAATCCTTACACTTGTGCAACGGCTTAGAGCAGCAGGATTTGTAGAGCGAGAAGGCCGGCCGCGGGCAGGTGAGAAAGCTTTACGTCCCGCGCTATCTGTTGTCCTTGGAAAGTCTGGTAATACGGTGCGCCGATGGCTGGGGGTTCTGGAAGATGCGCCGAAAACATGCCCAAATGGGCATGTTTCCAAAGTACAGCAGGCTGAGTACAGATTAGTATTGGCTATTAGAAATTATCGTCGAGCGCTTTCTGAGAATTCTTTAGAAATCAACCATGAATTACAAAATAAATTGGCTCAACTGGAATCATTACTCCATTAATTGCGATTAACATGATGCAGCCAACAACTGCTTTACTATTGCGGACAGATTATGGCCTATACCCCAATCGTTCCAAGACCCCATCGAGAATCTCCAGCGTATCGAAACCGATGATTAGTGGTCCGCGGCTGTGCTCAGCATAAGCCAGCGTGACGCGCATGCCCAACCCTTTGGCCAATTCCGATTCCAAGCGCGCAAGATTGGAATCCTGGGCGGGTGATGAGGGCGCGATCTCGACTGTCGCTGAGGTGTTCTTTTCCTGTTGTTTGCAGGCTTTTTCGAGGGTTTCCACAGGGTATCGTTTTGACTATGACTTACTTATATAGTGAATTATATCATCATATAAATTCATCTCACCAACCTAACATTGGAAGTTGAACCCCAATGTACGCTAATGCATCAATCTGGCGAATAATTTCCTTGTTTTTTCCCGCACCGTACGGGATCTTGGCCTAAACGAATATTTAATCCGTTCCCGCCCTGGCGGAATTCATGGATTGCAGGGAAAACGACACCTTTGCGGATAACCCAGGCTTTAAACATGAACGATCCGGAACCCTCTTCCGATTCCATCACCGCGACGATTCTGCAGCGTCTGGCGGCGATTGAACGCACCCACACGGTGCGCATCCTGTATGCCTGCGAATCCGGCAGCCGCGCCTGGGGGTTCGCCTCGCCGGATAGTGATTATGACGTGCGCTTCATCTATGTCCGGCCCCGTGATGAGTATTTATGCATTGACCTGGAGCGCCGCCGCGATGTGATTGAATGCCCGATTGAGGGGGTATTCGATATCAATGGCTGGGACTGGCGCAAAGCGTTGCAGTTGATGTGCAAAGGCAACCCGCCGCTCTTTGAATGGCTGCATTCGCCAATCGTCTATCGGGCGCAACCCGGATTTTCCCAGGCGATGCAGACGGTAACGCCTCATTACTATGTGCCATTACCTTGCGCCTGGCATTACCTGCATATGGCGCGGGGCAACAACCGCGAGTACCTGCACGGTGAGCGGGTGCGGTTGAAGAAATACTTGTATGTGCTGCGCCCGCTGCTGGCGGTGAACTGGCTGGAAAGCGGGCGCGGCGTAGTCCCCATGCGCTTCCGCGACTTGGTAGAGATCTTGATCCCGTCCGGGGCGTTGCGTGACGCGATTGACCGGCTGTTGCAACTGAAGCAGGCGGGTGAGGAAGCGGCTTGGGGGCCGCGTCTCCCCGCGTTGAATGACTGGATCGAAGCGGAATTAGCGCGGTTGGCCCAAGGGCCGGCGCTGGGGTCGGCTGATCATCCGGGACCCGAACCGCTGAATGCGCTGTTCCGGGTGTGGTTGCCGGAAGCCGTGTAGGCGTTGGCAAGCCGGGCGGTTTCGGGCCGCGCCTGCCGCCGGATCAGGACATCATATGCCTCGTCCTGGAGCAATTCCTGATCCACGATCAGCTGCTGGCGAGTGGGGAAGCCGTCCATAACGTTCTCCAGCGCCGGCATCTGTGTAAAGACGGCAATTGAAGCAAGCCATGGCCTCCAAGTGCAAGGCAAAACAGGCGCTGGCCTTACCAGCCAGGATCGGCAGCTATTTGCGCAATTTCCGTCAGGTGCTGGCCTCGTCCGGATGGAACAGCCATGAAGTCTCGTGGCTTTGCATATAGCCGTAGCCCCCGCGAAATCCACAATCCATTCTGTTCCAGCTCCAGAAGAGGCTCTAAAATCGCCCGCTCTTTATCGCTTACATCGCTTGCGTGCTCCGTGTCCTCCCTCCGTAGAAACTTCAAGTACCGGCACTTCAATCTGCGAAACTTAAGACTTTGTAAACAGGCCCTAATTCATGCTGATAGATGATCCTGCATGATTTTGCATGAACCTTGTAGCTCTCCCTGCAAAGAGGTCTATTTTTAGAATGGGTGTTTATCCGGAAAGACTTGTTATGCCTTTATCCGGCCTATAAACCTCCCTGACTTCCATTCAGACACCCGTTAATTTCATTGATATTAAGCAGCAATTCGATTTGCTGTCCGGTAAATATTGACCCTGCGTTAGACAGGGGCGCTTTTTAGGTATTGAGGAGGAACCATGTCGGACGAGACGGCTGCACATGCGAAACATATTTTGTCTGTGTTGCAGGGAACCGGGAATCCATCTCTACTTGAGGCCAGTATTGTGCGTTCCTGGAACCGCTGTGTTAATAACTACGGTATTGATGCCGTTCATTCCCATCAGCCTCAAGTGCTTGAACAGTTCCGTTTGCGAGAACACCGGGAACGCTTGGATGACTTTCTGGAAATCGCCCAGATCGAAGTGAACAACCTCTATCAGCAAATTGCCGGTTCAGGCTTTGCCGTGATCCTGACTGATAGTGACGGGGTCATCGTCAATTGGATTTGCGACGCCAATTTGAGCAGACCTTTTGAACAAGTTGGTCTATGGCCAGGTGCTATCTGGAATGAGGAAAATGAAGGAACCAATGCCATTGGTACAGCCCTGGTCGAGCAACGCGCCCTGACCATTCACCGTAATGAGCATTTTCGCAGCCGGCATATCCATTTAACCTGTTCGGCGGCGCCAATTTTCGATCCTCAGGGCTGCTTGCTGGCGGTGCTGGATATCTCCGCAACCAGTTCTCAGGATTCCAAGCAAAGTCAGTTTCATACTCTCGCGCTGGCCGGCTTAGGCGCCCGGATGATCGAACACGGGTTCTTCCTGCGGGTATTCCGCCAGCAATGGATACTACGTTTCCATCACCAGCCGGAGTTAGTTGGCCGAAGCAGCGAGGGTTTGCTGGCTTTTGGTAACGATGGCCGTATCCTGGCCGTTAATCAAAGCGCGGCAGATCAGCTCAAACAAACACGTTATCAACTCGTCGGCCAACACATCAATACGCTTTTTGCTATCACCGTAGAAACCCTACCCGGCTACGCCGCCCGTAGCCAGCCTAAAGCGCTATGGCCGGTCATCGATGAGGCGGGTAACCGGTTTTTTGCGCTGCTCCATGGATCTGGGCAACGGTTACCCAGGAACCCGCCGCTTTTAGCAACATGCGAAACTAAGCCTTTGCCTTTACCTATGAAAACCTTGGAAAGTCTGGCTGGGAAGGATCCGTTGATGCGTTACAACGCCGATTGTATCCGGCGGGTCATGAACAAGCGTGTCAACATTCTGTTAACTGGCGAAACCGGCACCGGCAAAGAAGCATTCACCCGGGCCATTCACGACGCCAGCCAACGGGCGGGTAAGGCTTTTGTCGCGGTCAATTGCGCTTCGATCCCTGAAACCCTGATCGAAAGCGAATTGTTCGGTTACAAATATGGGGCGTTCACTGGTGCGCGTCAGGAGGGCCGGCGCGGCAAGATTCTGCAAGCACATGGCGGCACGCTTTTTTTAGACGAGATCGGCGATATGCCGCCGCCGTTGCAAACCCGGTTGCTCAGGGTTCTGGAGGAAAAGGAAGTATTGCCGCTCGGCAGTGATACGCCGGTGCCGGTAGATGTGTTCCTGATCAGCGCCACTCACCGCAATTTGCAAGAGCATATGGCGACCGGAGCGTTTCGGGAGGATTTATATTACCGGTTAAATGGCCTGGAGTTGCGCTTGCCCGCTTTGCGCGAGCGCAGCGACCGGTTATTGTTGATTCGCAGCATATTGGCGGCGGAAAGCGAGGGTGCCAGCCTGCGTATCGCTGAGGACGCGCTAATGGCGCTGAACACTTATTCATGGCCGGGCAATATCCGCCAGTTGCGCAGTGTCCTGCGCACAGCGGCGGCATTGTGCGATGACCAATGTATCCGGCTGGAAAATCTACCGGCGGAGATCACCGGGTCTACACCGCATGACCCGGCCTGGCACGCCTTGCGTTATGGCGCGGCGATGTCAAGAGCCGCACAGGGCCTCGCGCAAGCTGAACGGGAAGCCCTGTTAAGCCAATTGGACCATCATGGCTGGAATATCACCAATACCGCCGCGCACTTGGGGTTCAGCCGCAATACGCTGTACCGCAAGATGCGCAAACACGGTATTCAACCGCGTGAATATCCGGTCCCTTGAGCCACTGCGGCGCTTGCCGTCAAAAGACCCATTCGTTCCAATTGCCCGGCGGCTTTAACCAGTGTCTCGCTGGCAGACGGCGGCATGTTGCGCGAAGCCAGGAACTCATCCAGAATCTCCTGCAGAGAACGGCGGCCATCCAGGCAGTTTATGAACTCGACCGCCTGATGGGAATGCAGAAAATAGAGGCGGCGGTTGTCGTAACGATACACCAGACCGCCGAAGCGTTCCGGGCGGATCGCCACCCCCGGCGCCAGCCGGTAACAGGCTGTCAATTCGACGGTTGCATTCATTTGAGCATCCTGCCAGCGTCAATATTAAGCTTCTGTCCCGTCACATAGCGGGCTTCGCCAGAAACCAGCCATAATGCCGCATTGGCGACATCTTCCGCGTCGATCAGTTTAACCGGCAGGGCGTTGCCGTGGCGGATGAATTCGACTAAATCCTCTGTCGCCATATCAGCGGCCTGTGCCATACCGGTGATGATGTCGGTATCGACAGCAGTGGGGTGCAGCGTGTTGACGGTAATATGGTGCGGAGCAAGTTCATGGGCCAGCGAATGAGCTAATCCGACGATGCCCCATTTCGAGGCGCAGTAATGAGCCATGCCCGGTTCGCCGCGCAATCCAGCCACGGAAGACGTCATCACGATACTGCCGCCGGTCTTTTGCGCCAGCATCTGCGGGACGACATATTTCACTGCCAGCCAGTAGCCCTTGAGGTTGACATCGATCATCATGTCCCACCATTCCTCAGTGATATCCCAAGTCAAGGCCATATCGGCGATGCCAGCGTTGCAAATCAGAATGTCAATACGTCCAAAGGTGGCGACCGTTTGTGCAACGGCGGCGGCCATTGCCGCACTGTCGCGGACATCGGCGACCAGTTCCAAGGCCTGGCGCCCGTATTCCCGTACCTGCCGGGCGGTTTCCTCCAAGTCGCTGCGCTTTGCCAGTGAATAGCGCGGATAGGGAAGATCGCGGCAGATATCCAGCGCCGCAATATCCGCCCCCTCGCGAGCCATCAGCACCGCATGCGCCCGGCCTTGGCCGCGCCCCGCGCCGGTAATCAATGCTACTTTGCCTTCCAGCTTACCCATGAGTCCCGCCTTGCCCGGTTTTAGCCGGCTTTAACATGACGAACTGCGTTGATGGCAACGGTATGGCTCACCGGCCTCTCGGAGACGGGTGAGCGCTGGCCTCAATAAACGCCGCACATGCCGTCGATGCTGACCTCTTCGATCAGTAACTCTTCCATCACTTCCGGCAGTTCTGCTGGCGGTTCAGGCTGCTGGGCGGCTATCCCGGCCATCGGCGCGGCTTCGGCCATTGGCTTCGCATGGAGCGCCGGTGTTTCGGGGCGTTGTTCGACAGGGATAAACATCGGGATGATCTCCTTCAGGTTGACGGTACATTAGAGATACGGCAAGAGTAAAACACGGCGAAGGCCGGCCATAGCCGGTTATCTCCGCCAGAGCAGGCGCGGCCGCAGCGGCCGCAACGTGCGCTGCTGCCAACAGCCGCGCCAGAGTCCCACTTGATACGCGGCCAATTCCAAACCATACAGGCCGATAAAAACCGGTCGTGAGAGTCGAGGTTGCAGCCGCCGGTGATCAGCCAGCGGCGCAGCTATCAGCAATACGAGGATGGCCAGTAACCAGTGGGGTTGCGTCCCGCCGGCGGCAAGCAGCGGCAGACTGTAATAGCGAATGGCGCTGGCGCTCAGATGATACAAAGCCGCGGCATGTTCCCGGCTCAGCGCCACGGTGACTTGGCGGCTGGATAATGTAATTCCAATACGCCGCAACTCGCGCTGCTTCTGGATCAACTCACTGCCGAACAGAGCAGCGGCGGCGGCGGCGGGCCCCAAGCTCCAGAAACCGGACCATGGCGTTAACGCCACCGTCAATAAGAGCAACAGGCTGACGCACGGCAAATACATCAGCCGCCGGCCTTCGGGATAGCGCTGTTGTAAATCGGCTTCGGAGGAACCGTAGTCAGCGCGGCGGCGCAGCCAGTCGCTCCAACGCACCCGATGGTCATGCATGACCCGGCCCGTGGGGACATACCAGGCGCGCTTTCCACTGCGCAGCGTGCGCCAGATAAAATCCACATCCTCGCCGACCCGCAGCGTCACATCAAAGCCACCCTGCGCGAGCAGCACATCGCGGCGCACCAGCAGATTGCACGCTGGCAGATAAGACACAGCAGCGTTTGGGGTGACTTCCGTTTCCACTGCGCCCATATCCAACGGCGAGCGCACCGCTTCGAACGCCGCTACCATGCCTTGCGCCGGTGGAGCAGTGACCCGGCCACCCACGATGGCCACTTCTGGATCGCCTAGATAGGGCAGCAGGCGGCGCAGCCAGTCAGGCTCGGCCACACAGTCATTATCGATAAACGCCAGAATCTCGCCATGGGCCAGCATCGCTGCCCGGTTACGCGCAGCAGACTGGCCGGTGTTGCAGTCTTGGCGCAAGAGTTGAACCGGCAAGTCACATAGCACCTCGGCCAGCGGCGGTGCGGATGCGTCGTCGACCACGATGATTTCACGCAGGTCAGCGGGATAATCCAGCGCCAGCAGCGATTGCACGCAACGGCGGGTGGCCGCGGCGCGGCCGTGCGCCGGAATAATGATCGAGACCCGCGGCCAAACTGTTATCCCTGCTGGATGCCAGGCCAGCAGCCGGCGGCGTACCAGGCGGTCCAGAAATGCGATAGTTGCCGCGGGCGTCATGCCGGGAGCCTGGGCGGCCAGTTCAGCAATACTGTGAGGCCGCTGCAATGCGCTGAGCAATGCCGTGGCCTGTCGATTCAAGCGCAGCGCCAGCAGCGGGCGTAGACACAACAAAGTTCCGCCTTGCTCATCCGCCATGATGGATAGATGGGGCTGCAAAGCGTAGCGCGCGGGTCGAGTCAATAGCGAAGCCGGCAGCGGCGCAACCGCAACCGCGCTGCTATCGCCAGGCCGTTCCGTCTGCTTCATGTTCTGCTGGACTGGGTGAGCCATTGCCGCCACGCCGCCTCATAACATGCGGCTTGCGCCGCCAGATAACGCTCGCCCCGGCGTGCGTCTGCCGCACAGGGATCGCCGATGACACCGGCCGCCGTTAAGGCTCGCGTCCCCTTTGCGATCAACGTCGCTAACGCTGCGTCCATATCACCCGTATGACCCGGCGCGGCTTGCTCCATGCGCACCTGTTCCGGGTGCAGACTCAGCAGTTCCGAGGTTTCCCATTCGCCAGCGTGCAGGCCCATTGTGTTGAATGGCAGCCCCGCTTCGGCGGCGATGGTCAGCACCGCCTCGCCACAGATCGCCATAGGGCTGGGAATCCACACAGCCAACGCTGGTAACACCTGATGCAAGCGTGCCTCGGCCAACGCCAGCGCTTGCCCGTTGCCGCCATGCGCCGTCAGCACTATTAACCGTTGCACACCCCAACCGGCCATATGCTGGGCGCAATCCACGATCACGGCCGCTAGCGTTTCCGCCTCCAGACTCAGCAAGCCGGCAAATCCACGATGTTCGCTGGAACAACCGATCGGGATAACGGGCGCGACCAGCGCTGGCAATCGTTCCGCCAACCGTCCGGCCAGCGCCGCCGCCCGGCAGGTATCGGTGCCCAAGGGCAAATGCGGGCCGTGTTGCTCGGTCGCGCCCAGCGGTAAAATCACCGTCGTGACGCCAGCAGCCACGGCTTGCGCCACATCGGGCCATGTCAATTCAGTCAGTTGCTGAGTATTCAAGTCCGGTGTTCCAGAAAACCGCGTTGATGCAAAAACTCGATGATGGCGTCGGCTTGTTGTTCTGGTGTGCCGCTATCCAGAACTTTTCCAGCTTTACCAGCAGCGCCAGCAGACATGATCTGGGCGATCCGCTCCGGGACAGGCGCGGAGGCGTCAGGGGTAAACATCGCCTGCGCCCGTGGACGGGGTGGCATGATTTCATGCAGTGTCATCGCTGGGAAGTGCAAATCCTGTGGCGATAGTCCCAGATCTTCCAGCCCGTACAGCGGAATCGGTGTGTGTTTGACTCGCATCAGGCTGGGCAGGCTTGCTTGGCGCAGATGCGCCAATCCGGTTTCCAGTCCCAAAACCGCTGGCAGGGTGATTTCACTTTCGGCCCGCGCCCCGCGTGCTAGCCGCCGCTGTACACGGATCCGCCCGGATTGCAATACAAACTGCGTCACATCGGTGGCGACCGGCCAATCCAGATGCTCGGCCAGCAGCGCGGGCACCGTGCCTGATCCGCGATCCACGCTGTGTCCGCCGCACAGCACCAGGCCGGGGAGTTCCTTCATGCGCAGTGCTGCTGCTAGCAACGCCGTGGTGATGATCGGTTTGAGGCTGCCGAGCGCGTCATCCCACACGCGCAGCGCCGCGTCAGCCCCTGCTGCCAGTGCTTCCTGCAATAGGCGATCTGCCTCAACCGGTCCGACGCTCAACACGGTCACGGCTCCATTGGGCGGCCGCAACCGCAACGCCAGTTCCAGTGCGCTTTCATCGGCAGGGTTCATCATGTACAGCACACGGCCAGTATCGATCGATCCGGTCAGCGGATCGGCTTCGATAGTGCTGGGATCGGGGACGTATTTAAGACAAACCGCGATATGCATCAATCAATCCTTCATGATTCCCGGAAGGTCACGCCATAACCGCCGTCTGGATAAGCCCAGCGAATGGCTCCTTCCTGGTTGCAAGCGATATAGCAGGTCCCGCACTCGAAACATTGTTCGTAGTTGAACAGGATGCCACCGTCGTCCAGCGGGACGAACAAATTGGCCGGACAGACATAGACGCAGGCATGGACCGTGCATTGGTTGCGGCAGATATCCGGGTTCACCACAATATGCGGGGCCGCTGCCACCCGGAAGCGCACTGTGCGCATCTTCTCTTCATGGGTGGTCATCACCATAGATAAGTCCTCGCCACTTGGTAGACATCGCGGAGCAACTGCCCCGGCTTGATCGAAGATTGGCGCACCATCCGGTAAGCCAGCGGCAGAATCTTCCGCTTGGGCGCGCCGTCGACCCGGAAGATTTGTTCCATCCCCTGCGCGACTATCTCCGGATAAAGATTTTGCAGGCGCGGCCCATTGACAAAAGATGGCGCATGGCGATAGGCGCGAAAATCGGTGGAAACGTGGCGCTGCTTCAAATGCTTTTGATAGACCGCCAAAGTGCGCGCCGAGAAATTGCCTTTTTGACAGGCGAGTATCGCCGTTTCCGCCGCCGCCAGTCCGGACTGCATCGCGTAATTCATGCCCTCCAGATACAGGCCGGCGGCCAGGCAGAAACCGGCAGCGTCGCCAGCCACCAGCATGCCATCGGTGTAAAGCTTCGGTTTCATCGCCCAGCCGCTTTCGGGAATCAGGTGCGCCGAGTACTCGCGCAGTTTGCCGCCGCGCACCAGCGGCGCGACCGCCGGGTGGGCCTTGAAGCGTTCCAGTAGTTCGTAGGGCCGCTTGCGCCGCTCCACGAGCGACGAAATTTGACCGATCAGCCCCAGCGACAGCGAATCGCGGTTGGTGTACAAAAATGCGCCGCCATGAACATCTTCGGTGATCGCCCCCAGGTACTCGAAGGCGATTCCATCGTTGCCGGTGAGGTGGAAACGATCCTCGATTACTGCCGGGTCAAGCCCGATCACTTCCTTGACCCCCAGCGACAATTCATGCGGATGAAACTCGCGTTGCAGACCGGCTTTTTTGGCCAGGAAGGAATTCACGCCGTCGCAGGCGATCACCACCTTGCCGTAAATGTCGCCCTGCTCACGGCGCACCCGCACGCCGGCGATGCGGCCTTTTTCCCGTAAGACATCATCGACGACCGCCGAGGTCAGCACGAAAGCGCCCGCGGCTTCCGCCTGTGCGGCCAGCCAGCGATCAAATTTGGGCCGCAGCACAGTGAAGCCGTTATAGGGTGCGGTGGCATAACCGGGTCCGGCGCAGCGGAAATCCAGCGCCACCGCTGTGGCTGGCGACATGAAAGCAATATTGCGGCGGCAAATGTGGCGCTCGACCGGGGCTTGCTCCCACCAGCCGGGAATCAGCTCATTGAGAATGGCGCTGCCGTAAAATACCGCGCCAGAAACATTTTTAGCGCCGGGATATTCGCCGCGCTCCAGCAGCAGCACTTTAAGTCCAGCGCGGGCAGTGAGCAACGCAGCGGCGCTGCCCGCCGGCCCTGCGCCAGCGATGATGACATCGAACTGTTGGTTAGCGGGATGCGTGGTCATGGCGTCATCTCCAAAGTCCGGTCAGCGGCGGGTGAACCGGCTGACACCGCCGGTTCAACAGGGTGCGTGGCGTTGACTGCCGCCCGCGCCTGTAATTTGCGGAGCAAGACCGGCAAGATTTGGTGCAGGTCGCCGACGATTCCTAAATCCGCCCGTTTGAGGATTGGCGCAGTGCGATCGCTGTTGACGGCAATGACCGTCTCGCTGGCGGTGATGCCCGACAGATGCTGGCCCGCGCCGGACACGCCGAACGCCATGTACAGCTTTGGAGCGACGATCTGCCCGGTCGAACCGATGAAGCGTTCCACCGCCAGCCAGCCGCGATCCGCCGCAACCCGGGTGCCGCCCAGCGCTGCGCCGATCTGTCCGGCCAGTTGCTCCACCAGCGCCATGCCGTCAGGCCCACCGGTACCGAAGCCGCCCGAGACGATCCGTTCAGCCTCGCTCAAGCTGACGGTGCGTGGATCAGCGGGCAGGGTCCGCAAGGTGCGGTCACGAAAACAGGCAGGGTCAAGTTCCGGGCGCACCACGGTCACTTTAGCAGTGCGTTCGTCCCGGCGCGCATTGATTCCACGCACACCGGGTGTGAGCATCGCGCAAATCAGCGTAGCGTAAGGCCAGATGAGCCGTTCCTGGCAGGCGCCGCCGTAGGTGTGACGAATCACTTCCGGGTAGCCGTCGCCCACGATGCTGATGCGCATACAGCAGCCAACCAGCGGCGATCGCCAGCGTACCGCGAGCCGGGGCAGCCAGGCGCGCACTGAGCCGCTATCCGGGGCCAGCAGCAGCGCCGGATGGGCCTGGAGCAACACCGGGGCAAGGGCTTGCAACCAGCCGTCGGCGCTGAAGTGTGCTAGCGCTTCGTGTTTCACAACGGTCACTTGATCCGCGCCATGCGCTGCCAGCGTCCCGGCCAGCGGCTCGACCTCGCTGCCGCATAGAACAGCCTGGACCTTGACATTGAGGCGGTCTGCCACATCGCGGCCTTCTTCCACACATTCCAGGCTGGCGAGCGTCAATTCGCCGTGTTCGCTCTCCACGATAACCACAACAGGCTTGTCCATTACACCGCCCTCCCGGCGCGTTCACCCTCGATAATCGCAGCATGCGCCCGGCGCGGCGCGACGCAGTCGCCGATCCGGTAGAGCGCCGGTACCCGCCCTTTCAGCGTTTGGTAGAGATCCTCGTCGACTTCGCGGACTTGCGAAAGCATACGAGCAGCGCGGGCGTTATCTGCTTTCAGGGCTTGATACAGACTGTCGTCGGCCTGCCGGTGCACCGCCAGCACCACGGTGTCCACTGGCGGGAAATGCACTATCTGGCCGCTGTAGTTGTGCAGCGCCATGACCACGCCGTTGTCGATACTGAGAACCGAATGGTCCGGCGTGCAGCGGATGCCCAGCCGCCGGGCCTGGCGGTACCAGTTCTCCAGATCGAGGGTGACACCCAGATCCTGGCCGGCATATAGAGTCGGGGTCACCACCTCCACTTCGCAGCCCTGTTCTGCCAGAAACTCGGCAGTGCTGGTGGCTTCATGAAAACCAAGCCGGTCGATGATCAATACCTTGCGGCCTGGCGTGACCTTGCCGGACAGAATATCCACTACATCGGCCACGCTGGGGCTGTCGCTGCCGGGAATAGCGGCGCGGTTGGGAACCGAGCCGGTTGCCACGATCACCGCATCTGGCTTGGCCGCCAGCACTGAATCCAGCGTCGCGGTGGTTCCGGTGCGTATCTCGACATCTAGCTGCTCGATCTCATGTAATAGATTGCGCACGATATCGCCAAATTCAGCACGCCCGGCCACCCGCACTGCCCACACCACTTGGCCGCCCAGACGGGCTTCTTTTTCCAATAAGATGACGCGATGCCCTCGACGGGCGGCAACAGCCGCAGCCTTCAGTCCGGCGGGACCGCCGCCGATCACCAGTACGCGCTTGGGTGCGGCGACGGTTGACAGGGTGCCAATGCCGTAGTGCTTTTCTTGACCGGCCGCTGGGGTTTCAATACACCCCATCCACCGGTTGAGTCCCATCCGTCCTACGCATTCCTGGTTGCAAGACAGACAGAGCCGGATATCGCCGGTCCGGTTTTCCCGCGCCTTGCGGGCGAATTCAGGATCAGCGATCTGGCCGCGCACGATGCCGACCAGATCGGCATGGCCTTCGCTCAGGACACGCTCAGCCTGAATGGGGTCCTTGATCCGGCCAACGCCGATCACCGGCAAACGCACCGCCTTGCGCAGGGCCGAGGGAATGAACAGCGCATAATCCGGGCGGATCCGCATCGAGGCTTCGATCATGTACAAGGTCTGGGTGGCGGTGCCGATACTGGTATTGATCAGATCAATCAGTCCGTCCGCTTCCAGAAGCTGGGCCACAGCGACCGTTTCATCCAAGGTGATGCCGTCGCGGATCAGCTCGTCGCCGCACAGCCGGACGCTGATCACGTAATCGCGGCCCGTCTCGTTACGAATAGCAGCGATGATCTCGCGCAACAGCCGGGCGCGGTTTTCCAGGCTGCCGCCGTATTCGTCGGTGCGCTGGTTGGTGTTGCGCGATAAGAACTGACGGACGATGGAGGAATGGGAACATTGCAACTCCACGCCATCGAAACCGCCCTCGCGGGTGTAGGCGGCTACACGCGCATAACCCTGGATAATCTCCAGAATATCCTCGTGTTCCACCGCTTTCGCCACTTCGCGGAACAGGGGGTCGGCCAGCGCCGACGGCGCCCAGGCCGGTAGCCGGGTGAACATGCTACTGCTCTGGCCGCCATTGTGGTTGATTTGCGCCAGGATCGGCACGCCTTCGGCGTGAACCGCTCCGGTGATGCGCCGGTAATGCGGAATGACCCGGCGATGAAAAGCGTGGATCAGTTTTTCGTAAGGATGATCGGTGGGGTGCGTGGATTGTTCTTCGGTGATGATCAACCCGGTCCCGCCGCGGGCTCGCTCCCGATAATAGTAAAGGTGCCGCTCGCTGGGCAGGAAATCTTCGGCGTAGTTGGTCAGATGCGCCGAGAACACAATCCGGTTTTTGACCGTGATGTTGCCGATCTTCAGCGGGGTAAACAGCAGGCGTGGACGATGGCTCATAGCTTAGACCTCCCGTCCGGCTCGATAGCCTTCTAAAATCGCATGACTGAGATAACGCGGCGCGACGCAATCGCCGGCCCGGAATACCCGTAGACCGCTCGCCTTAAGCGCGAAATACAGGGTTTCGTCGGGCCGTTCCGGCGACACGTCCACCACCAGATCGATTTCGTCGAGGCGGATTTCCCGGTCATCGAAACGGTCCGTGCCGATCACACTGTGCTCAGTGACTTCCAGGGCATCGAACTGGGGACGGAAGGCGATGCCGCGGACGGCGGCGCGCTGGTTCCAAGCGGTCAACTCCAGCGATGCGGTCAAGCGCTGGCCGGCGAACATGTCGCTGGTGGCCACTTCGACGTGCCAGCCGCGTTCGGCCAGCCATTCGGCAACGGCCATGCCGGCCGGATCGCCCAGGGTGTCGAGGACCACGGCGCGGCCGGGCGTGGCTGGCACATCGCCGCGCATGACGTGCCGGGGATTGATCACCGGCGCGTTCGGGTGGAAACGGACGCTGGGGTGATGACCGGGTATTCCGCCTGCCGCCACGATCGCCGCATGGGGGGCTTGCTGACCAATCTGCCCGGCGGTCATTTCCACGCCAGTGTGTATTTCGATCTCCAGCTTGCGGACTTGCCGCTCCAGCCAATCGACGGCCAGCGCCAATCGTTCCCGGCCCGGCGCCGCAGCTGCTAGCCGGACCGCGCCGCCGAGTTGCGGTTCACGCTCATACAAGGCCACTCGATGGCCGCGCAGCGCTGCGACCCGCGCCGCCTCCAAACCAGCAGGCCCGCCGCCCACGACCAAGACCCGATGGGGCATCCGGGCGCGTTTCAAGGGGGCGAATTCGGCCTCACATTCGTAGCCAGCCGCCGGATTGTTGGCGCAATTCAGCCGGGGATTCTGCACCAAGCCGATGATGTTGTCCTGGTTGGCAAGCAGACACGGGCGGATATCGTCAGCGTAGCCCCGGCGCAGCTTGGCGGGGAGTTCGGGGTCCGCGATCAGGGCGCGGGTCATTTCCACGGCGTCGGCTTTCCCGTCAGCCAGCAGTGCTGCCGCCATGCCAGGATCGGCGATGCTGCCCTGGGCAAAGACCGGTAGCGTGACCGCCGCCTTGATCCCCGCCGCCAGAGGGACGGCGAAGCCAGGCGGTTGATACAGGCCGGGCCGGGTCAGGTGGCTGGTATAGATGCTACCGCTGGTGACGCTGATGAAGTCGATGAGTCCATCACTCGCCAGACAACGGGCGATCTCCGCCGCGTCTTCCGGCTTGATCCCGGCCCAGGGCGCATGTTCGTCGCCCGACAGGCGCAGCCCGACGGCCAGGCGATGACCCAGCTCGTCACGCACCTCTTTAATGATCTGGCGGGCGAAGCGTAGCCGGTTGTCCAGCGAGCCGCCGTACTCGTCGTTGCGCTGATTGGTCAGCGGTGACAGAAACTGGCGAATCAGGCTGTCCTGACCCGCGTTTAGCTCGACCCCATCCAAACCACCGTCGCGGGCGTAACGGGCTGCCTGCCGGAAGCCTTCGACGACGGCGGCGATATCTTCAGGGTCCATGGCCTGCGGCAACTCGCGGCTGTTGACTTCCGGAACCGGCGATGGCGCCCACAGCGGCAGCTGGGAATAATGACTGCTGCCCTGCATGCCGCTGTGTGTCAAGTGCGCCAGCACCAGGGCGCCATGACAGTGCAGCGCGTCCGCAACCTGGCGATAACCATCCACCACGGTGGCCTCGTAGCCAAATATCGCATACTCGTAGGGCCAGTCCGAAGGGTGGACGACGCTGCCTTCCAGAACGATGGTTCCTGCGCCACCGGCGGCGCGGGCTTCGTAATAGGCGGTGTGCCGTCCGGTGAAGCGGTTGCCGGTGGCGAAGTTGGTCTGGTGGGCGGCGAACACGAAACGGTTCGGCGCAGTTTTTCCACCGAGTGACAGCGGGGCGAAAAGCCCGGCATAACGGTCTTGCGGTTTGCTCATGACCGGGCCTCACGCACGGCGGATTTCACGCATGGCTTGGATCGGACTCATGACCGGGCGCCTGCGGGTTGTGATGCGGCTTTCACCGGTACCGGAAACGGTGCCGGTTGCTGAAACACGCAGTCCGGGTCGGGCGCATCCAAGGATCGCTGCGTGAAATGTTTGACCGCCATGCAACCGCCGTGGCACTTGCTGTACGCATTGCAGGTCTGGCAACTGCCGCCGGCTTGCCATTCCCGCAGGTGCGCAAACAGCGGCGAATGGCGCCAGATACCGGCGAATCCACCCGGTTGACGCACGTTACCGCCGGAAAACTCCGGGGCCAGCATGAACGGACAGGCGTACACCTCGCCGACCGGGTCCACGCAACAGACGATACGCCCGGCGCCGCACAGGTTCAGCCCGTCCATCGGCTGCCCGTAAGCCGATAAGTGAAAAAAGGAATCGCCGGTCAGCACGTCGCGATGATTCAAGAGCCATTCGTACAACCCGCGATTTTGTTCATGAGCCGGGCGCAGGTCTTGCCATACTGCGCCACCACGACCGGTGGGCCGCAGCCGCGTTAGCCGCAACCCGGCTCCATAACGTTGGGACAGGGCGTATAGCTCGTCGAGCTGCGGATAGTTGTGGCGGGTGACGGTGGTGTTGATCTTGAATGGAAACCGGTGCTTGGCCAGCCGCTCCATTGCCTGCCGGGCGCGGTCGTAGGAACCGCTGCCGCGGATGGGATCGCTGGTGCCGGCGGTCGCGCCATCGATGCTGATCTGGACATCCAAATAGTCCCGCGAGGCGATCCATGCGGCGGCATCATCATCGATCAAGGTGCCGTTGGTGCTGAATTTGACGCCAATGCCACGCGCCAGTGCGTAATCCATCAATTCGCGAAAGTCTTTCCGGCTCATCGGCTCGCCACCGCCGGTGTTGATGTAAAACACCTTCATCTCCGCCCATTCGTCGATCAGCCGCTTGGCCTCGGCGGTGGTGAGTTCATCGGGCCGGCGCTTGCCAGAGGAAGACAGACAATGCACACAGTGCAGGTTACAAGCGTAGGTGATTTCCCAAGTCAGGCAGATCGGCGCGTCTAGGCCCTGCCGGAAGATTTCATAGCTCATCGGCTGATCCTGCGAACGGTAGTAAGGCGAGTCGTTAACCTTCAGCGGTGGCCGGATCGATGTCCGCCCGGATTTCCGAAATGCGGTTAGCCGGGAATCCGCCTTGCTCAGCGTGTTGCTTCACCAGGTCGGCGTTGGGCGCGATGTAAACGCAGTAAATCTTGTCGTCGGTAACGTAGCTTTGCACCCATTGGATCTGGGGTCCCAACGCACTCAGCACCCCGCAGGACTTTTGCGAAATGGCTTTCAGATCGGCGGGGGACAGCTTGCCCGCGCCAGGTAATTCACGTTCGATGAGATACTTGGGCATGACGTTAAACCTCTTTGGTGGATTTAATGGTTTTTTATAGTGTGGTTGTTATCTAGGTGCGTTCTGCATCCAGGTCTGCTTGTTCTTCATCGGTGAACAACCGCGAGCGGGTTAAGAAACGTAAACCTTCCGGGCCTTCCAGGGAAAACATGCCGCCCCGGCCAGGGATGGCATCGATGATCAGCTGGGTATGCTGCCAATACTCAAACTGGGCAGCGCTCATGTAGAACGGGCAACCGCCGATTTCGCCTAATCGCACATCGCTATCGCCGGTGATCAACTCGCCTTCCGGATAGCACATCGGCGAACTGCCATCGCAACAGCCGCCGGACTGGTGAAACATCAGCGCGCCGTGTTTCGCCTTGAGTTTGGCGATAAGCGCCAAGGCGGCATCGGTCGCCAAAACGCGGGAAACGGTGGCCACGGGTTCCTCCTTACTCCATTTCAAAGCAGGGCGTGTTAGCCGCAGAGTACGCATTGTGTACCCTGCCTCTCTGCGGCAGCGGGTTACGGCTCACACCGGACTTGCCGGCACGGTTGCACGGTTTATGGTTAGAAGAACCCCATGGCTTTGGGGTTGTAGCTCACCAGCAGATTCTTGGTCTGCTGGTAATGGTCGAGCATCATCCGGTGAGTTTCCCGCCCGATCCCGGATTGCTTGTAACCGCCAAAGGCAGCGTGCGCCGGGTAGAGGTGGTAGCAGTTGGTCCATACGCGTCCGGCTTTGATGCCGCGGCCCATCCGGTAGGCCACATTCATATCGCGGCTCCACACGCCCGCTCCCAGCCCGTACAGCGTATTGTTGGCGATGGATAACGCGTCGTTCATGTCTTTGAAGGCCGTCACCGCTAGCACCGGTCCAAAGATTTCTTCCTGGAACAAGCGCATCCGGTTATGGCCCTGGAACACGGTCGGTTGAACGTAATAGCCATCGCGTAGTTCTCCTCCCAGTTCAGCCCGCTGCCCGCCGGTCAAACATTCCGCGCCTTCCTGGCGGCCAATGTCCATGTAGCTGATAATTTTTTCCAGCTGCTCGGAGGACGCTTGCGCGCCGATCATGGTGGAGGTGTCGAGTGGATGGCCTTGCTTGACCGCTTTCACCCGCGCTACCGCCCGCTCGATGAAGCGGTCATAGGCGGATTCTTGAATCAGCGCCCGTGATGGGCAGGTGCAGACTTCGCCTTGATTGAGGGCGAACATGGTGAAGCCTTCCAGAGACTTGTCGAAGAACTCGTCATCCTGGGCGCAGACATCGGCGAAGAAGACATTAGGCGATTTGCCGCCCAGCTCCAGCGTTACCGGAATTAGATTTTGCGCGGCGTACTGCATGATCAGCCGCCCGGTGGTCGTCTCGCCGGTGAAGGCGATTTTGGCGATGCGCTTGCTGCTCGCCAGCGGCTTACCGGCTTCCAGCCCGAAACCATTGACAACGTTAACGACGCCGGGCGGCAGTAAATCCTGAATCAATTCCATCAGCACCAAGATCGATGTCGGCGTCTGTTCAGCAGGTTTCAACACCACGCAGTTGCCTGCCGCCAAGGCGGGCGCCAGCTTCCAGACGGCCATTAGAACCGGGAAATTCCAGGGAATGATCTGGCCGACCACGCCCAGCGGTTCATGGAAGTGATAGGCGACAGTGTCGTCATCGATTTCCGACAGTGTGCCTTCCTGGGCGCGGATGCAGCCGGCGAAATAGCGGAAGTGATCAATCGCCAGCGGCATGTCAGCGGCCAGGGTTTCCCGCACGGATTTGCCATTGTCCCAGGTTTCCGCCACTGCCAGCATTTCGAGATTGGCTTCCATGCGGTCGGCGATGCGGTTGAGGCAATTGGCCCGTTCCGCTACGGACGTGCGGCCCCAGGCGTCAGCGGCGGCATGGGCGGCATCCAGCGCCAGCTCGATATCCTCAGCGCTGGAGCGGGGGATTTCGCAAAATCCCTGGCCGGTGACCGGGCTGATATTCTCGAAATATTCGCCTTTGACCGGCTCGACCCATTGGCCGCCGATGAAATTTTGATAGCGAGGTTTGAAGCTGATCTTGGAACCGGGTTGTCCGGGTGATGCGTATAACATCGGAGTTTCTCCTACGGTTTGGTGGTTCTTGGCGCCGGGCTTATGCGGCGCCATTTTTTCAGGCGGTGAGTGGCGATCTAGCCTGCCGCCCTTTCGAGTCAGGCCGGTCGACGACCAGCCAGCCGCCGTGATATTCGAAATACGCACAGCACCCGCCTAATCTGTGCCCCAGCGCCCGCAGACGGTCACGATCGAACACTTGCCGATGGCCATAGCGGGGATCGGGCGTGGCTTCGAGCGGCACGGCGATAATCAATCGCCGGGCGGTGAGCTGCCAAAGATGGGTGACGGCCTGTCCGGTTTGCTCGAATTCAAGATGCTCTAGCAGATGTAACGCGGTCACCACATCGAAGCGCGCTGGGAGCGGTGCGAGTTCCCGTTCGATGTCATCCGCCAGGATGTCGGCGACGCCGAATTCGACCTGAGCCAGACCTTCCTGAACGGCATAATCATTGGCAAATCCGATCAGGGCCGGATTCACATCACAACCGGCAATGCCGCCCAGCATCCGGTTCGCGGCGTTCACCCGCGCCAGCAGCAATGGGAAAAAGCCAAAACAGGTCGCTACATCGAGTACGGTTGGCGGTGACGCGACGGCGGGCAGCGCCTCGATCAAAGTCAGCGCGTAGCGGTAAATCACGCCGAACAGGCCGATGAAATCACTGGCGGTTCCGTCGGGTTGCCCCCATGGGTGCGTCAAACCGGCGCTGGCCTGGGTCGCATTCAGCGTATTGGCGTAGAACAGCCGCCAGGCGCGGCGCTCGTTGCCAGCCATAGAACGGACGATGTCGCCCACCGAACGCTCGAATTCATCCTGTTCGCTATAACCGCTATCGATGTGCTGCCGCTGCCCGGCCAGCAGCGGCAGCAGCTCGGTTGCCACGAAATAGCCGAGGTTGTTATCGATTTGCGCTGTGCTGAAGGCATGGACGATGATCAACTCATCGGCAGGAGCGGTTAAAGCTGCCGGAGACATCAGCGGGTAAAGCTGGAAATGCGCACTGGCAGCCAGCGGGGCGGCGCGTTGCTCCAGACCGTCGACCAGCAGTGCATGGCGGTGGCGTGATAGCATCATAAGACCAGGCGCTCCATGATCAGTGCCAGGTGACCGGACGCCGCAACAGGGCTTCGGTCACCTGACCGAGTTGTTGCAGGTTACGGACGACTTCGGTCTGGTGGCAGACCGGCTCGTACAGCGGCATGTCGCAACTGCCCAGCGGCCAACTGCCACGCGGTTCCGGCGACAGCCACAGCAATTGTCTGGCGCGGCGGCGGATCGCCTCCAGCGCCCACACGTGGGGCGGGTTGCGGTTGCCGCGCCCGTCTCCAAGAATGATCACGGTGGTTTGCCGGGTCACCGCCGCTAAATAGCGGTTGTGAAACAGGCTGAGCGCGCGGCCATAGTTGCTGTCCGCCCCGGTATCGAGCAGCCCGCCGTTGAACACGGTGGCGATGGCGTCATCAATGCTCTGTTGATCGAAAGAGGAACTGATTTCCACCAGATCGCTGACGAAGGCAAAACTGCGCACTTGGCCGAACAGGTTTTGCAGGTTGTAGACCAGGTGCAGCATAAAGCGGGCCGTGTTGCGCACTGACAGACTGATATCACAGATCACCGCCAGCCGGGGTTTGTCATCGCGGTGATGGGTCATGACCGGCTGAAACGGGATGCCTTCATACTTCATATTGCGGCGCAAGGTGAGCGGCACGCTGATCCGGCCCCGCGGGCTGATGTGCCGGCGGTAGGAGCGCGCGCCGCGCATCCGCCGGCACAGCCGCTGCACGATCTCGGCCATCTCCCGGCGTTCCTGTTCCGGGAAGCAGTCGTCGTGCGCCCTGCGGCGCGGCGGAACGGAAATTTCCGGAGGCGGTTGCAACGCCAGTTCCCGTTCGAGATAGCGCTTGAGCAATTCCGGCAGATGGGCCATGCTGCCTTCCAATCGCCTGGCCAGGCGCTGGACCAGCAGCTCATCAATATCGAGATCGTTCAGCTCGTCCAGCAACTCCGTCACCGCATCGGCGATCAAATCCGCATCCAGCGCCGTCAGCGCCTCGCTGAAATTCAATTCGCCCGCGCGGCCGGCATTCTTGACCCGCTGGACCTTGAGCTGTTGCACCGCTTTCTGCAAAACCTGATCGAGCAATTCCTGGTGACGGCTCAGCAGCAGGTTCTGGCCAAATCCGGCCAGACGGAGGTCATGGCTATCTTGATGCGCGTTGAAATGCGTGACCATGTCCCTATCGTCGAAATAATCCTGGATGTCGAGAGGGTCTTCGTGAGCATGATCGTCGTCAGCGTGGCCGCTGGCAAGATTCGATTCGGCAGCGGCTTCCGGGGGATAGGGTTCCGTTGCATGTGGCGGTTGCGGTTCCGCCGTTGCTTCAGGAGAGGGCGACGCCTTGGGCAAGCTGAAAAATTGTTCAAACAGCTCCTCAAAGAGCGGCAGGTCGCGCAAGTCCTTAATTAAAGTGCTGCGCAAGACGATACGCACCGTGTCGCGATCGTGCAGCGTGACCCACGTCAGCGCTTGCATCGCGTCCAGCGACTCAGCGGGCGAAATTCGCACCCCCTGCTTTTTCAGCAGGAACACAAAACGGTTAATCGCGGCATCCATCATCATCCACCGGTGCGGCCATCGGTACGGCCCCGATAGCTGGTGAAATAGCGGGCTGTGTGTTCTTGGCGGCGCTGTTCCAGGTGGTTCACGTCCAGCCCGGCGGGCCGGGCCGGTGGATGCAGCGAAATTTCGGTGGCCGAGGGAATCGCTGGCGGATTCTGTGCTTGCAGCGGCTCGCCAATCCACGACAACTGGTCATTGACCTGCTGGGTATCGCGCTCGTATTTGATCAACAGATGGAGGGTTTCCTCCAACAGTGCTGGGGTCAGCGCGCCGGCGTTGAGCAGCACCAGCGCCTGCGCCCAGTCCAATGTCTCGCTGATGCTGGGCGCTTTGCGCAAGTCCAGAGCGCGTAACCGGCGGATCACTGCAACCACTTGCGCTGCCAGGGTTTCTCGCAACGCCGGTACTTTCATCCGCAGGATATCCAGTTCTCGCTGCTCGTCCGGATAGCCGATGAACAGATGCAGACAACGGCGTTTGAGCGCATCACTCAGATCGCGTGTGTTGTTGCTGGTGATGATGACGTAGGGAATAGTCATGGCTTTGACCGTGCCAAGTTCCGGTACCGTGACTTGAAAATCGCTCAGAACTTCCAGCAGGAAAGCTTCGAACTGTTCCTCGGCACGATCGAGTTCATCGATCAGCAGCACCACAGGGTCAGGGGAACTGATCGCCTGGAGGATCGGGCGGCGCACCATGAAGTGCTCCGAGAAAAACACATCCTCGTGCAGATGCAGTTGCGCGACCGCCTCATGCAGATCGCTGACGCCTTCGAACAGACGGCTGATCTTGTCGCGCAGAATCTGCGTGTAAAGTAATTGCTTACCGTATTCCCACTCGTAAAGCGCGTGTGCCTCATCCAGCCCGCCATAACATTGCAGCCGGATCAGCGGACGGTTCAAAGCAGCCGCTACCGCTTTCGCCAGTTCGGTCTTGCCGGCGCCTGCCGGTCCTTCGATCAGGACCGGCTTGCGCATTTGCAAGGCTAAAAAAGCCACGGCTGCCAGTTTACGGTCGCACAAGTACTGCTGATCGCGCAATTGCGCGATGGTTTGCTCGATCGATGCGAACATGCGCCAACTCCGTGCCTGAATTCCCGGTGGATACCGGGTGTCCAGGCCATCAAGGGGAATGCTCAAGCCTGCGCTTGGAGCCCAAAGGGCGCTTGTTCTAGTAAACGCCGGCTAAGGAATGGCGCACGACAGGCGCGACCGCCTCATAGGTGCATTCGCGCGCATTGCCCGGCGTTGACCCATCACCGAGGACATGATGGGTAATGCGGTCGATATCCCGGTCATCGGCAGCGATCTTCGCGCTGCTTAATTCAGCATAGCGTCCTTGCCCCATCCGCGATTTGGTGTAAGAGCCGATGCTGGCGAAGTTGGCTGGAATATTCAGATCCTTGCTGAGCCGGATTGCCGCCTCGACAGCCCGTTCCGCGGCAGAAACATCGGACAGGCCATCGACGTTTTCGCCCATTGCCTTGGCAATGTCGCGGAAGCGTTTGTAATTGGCCGGCATGTTGTATTCCCAGACCCGGGGCAGGGCAATCGCGTTATTCAAGCCATGGTGCGAGTCGTAAAAGGCGCTGACTGCGTGAGAAATGGAATGAATGATACCCAGGCCGCCGCTATTGAATGCCTGTGCCGAGACATAGGAGGCATACATCATGTTGGTGCGCGCTTCGAAATTCAGCGGCTCTAGCACTGCGCGGCGCAGATTCTGCGCCACCAGCTCGATCCCCAGCAGCGCGCTGCCAAGACTGGGTAAGAAGTCGATCCGGGAGACATACGGCTCGGAGGCATGGGCCAGCACGTCGAAACCGCAGAAAGCAGTCAAGTCCTGTGGCATGGAAAAGTGCAGAACCGGATCATTGATGCTCAGCGTTACCGGGGTGTTTTCGTCCAGCCCCAGCCATTTATACGGCGCTTTTTCCGAGGTGGTGTCGGTGATCACATAGGCCCAGCTGGTTTCGGAACCGGTGCCCGCCGTGGTATTGATGGCGATGTGCGGCGGATTATTGGGGTTCTCGGATTTGTTGAAACCATCGAATTCGTTGATATTGCGGCCATCGTGGGAAACGACGATGCGCGCGCCCTTGGTGGCGTCGGTCACGCTTCCGCCGCCGACCGAGATAAAGCTGTCGCATTTCTCGCGAGTATAGAGGTCAGCAATGTCCATGACGTTGTAGTCCTTGGGATTGGACTCGACTTTGTCATAGACCACGACGTCGATATCCCGGTATTTGAGTTTACCAACGATGTCTTCAACAATGCCGGTGCCGCGCAAACCGGAAGTGGCGAGTACGCAGCGCTTGAATCCAAGCTTGTTGGCTTCCAGCCCCACCATCTCATAGGCGCCGGGACCAAGCAGACCGCGCGGAATACGATGAAATTCTTTGATTGGAAACTGCCAGAGTTTGTGTGCTTCCACAGTTGATTCCTCTTCACTTTGGTAGTCATGCGCGGATGGAATCCGCATTATTTTCCCTATCGAGAGATAGGGGCATTGCCTTTTGAGCTGATCGAATTGCGTTCGAGGCCGCTTGGCAATCGTTTTCCGGCCAGGAAGAATTTCCTTGGCGTGTTGACTTAGTAAAGAGTCTTACAACAAGTGAGCCAATATCATAAATGTTGTTACTTTTTTTATATATGTTTAATTATTAAACGGTTTTTTTGTAAGATGGATTGCTAAATTCGTTTAATCCAGAACCAAATATAATAATTGTGAAAAAAACGTGACATGCACTGTATCAAACTGTCACGGCCCCTGTGACACAGGGTCTTACCACCTCTTACCACCTATCAGTTCTGAGTTAGACTAGGATTATGAGTTTAATGAACATCATGAGGGGATCATGGGAACGGTTCGACAATTGGCGACAGCAATCGAAGCAGGATTGAG
>Ga0209607_1000810_pt1 | contig 26967 bp, 20 predicted proteins | sample AD_UKC117_MetaG_FD_184413 | JGI IMG/M metagenome (GOLD analysis project Ga0209607, IMG submission 184413) | Active sludge microbial communities of municipal wastewater-treating anaerobic digesters from Hong Kong - AD_UKC117_MetaG (SPAdes)... | ecosystem: Engineered > Bioreactor > Anaerobic >... | reverse complement strand
CACCACGCTCATCGCCATCCTCAAGAGCGTGGCCTACGGCTGGAGGCAGGAGGCCCTGGCGGAGAACGCGCGGCGCATCAGCGAGCACGGCGCGGAGATGCACAAGCGCATCGCCGCGTTCCTGGGGCACATGACCAAGATGGGCAAGGGGCTGGAGGCGGCGCGCCGCTCCTACAACAGCGCCGTGGGCTCGCTGCAGCGCAGCGTGCTGCCGGGCGCCCGCCGCTTCGAGGAGCTGCACGTGCAGATCAAGTCGGAGCTCACCGAGCCGCCCACTCTGGATGAAGAGGTGCGCGCCCTGGAGGCGCCCGACGCCCCCGCGGCCGATGCCGCCGAAGGCTCCTGATTCCGCACCGCCGCCGCTACGCGGAAGGGGCGCTCCCTGCGGAGCGCCCCTTCGTCTTGGGCGGATGGGTCGTGGAGGCGGAACCGGATCAGCTGATGATCTGCAGGATCTCCAGGGCCTGCTCGGTCTCGGCCATGATCTCCTCGTGGTGCGCCACCGCGTCCTCCCACGTGATGCCCAGCTCCTGCAGCGCGCGCGGGTCGCAATCCGCGGGGTGCAGGCTGGCCGGAGAGCCCATGCCCAGCTCGTAGCTGAGGCGGTTGCACACGTTGATCAGGGCCACCATGTCGGGGTAGGAGGCGCCGGAGCTCATGGCGTGGTGGAACTGCACGGCCTCGATCAGGTTGGGCGGGAAGTTCCAGCTGCGCAGCACGGCCTTGGCGATGCTGCAGTGGTTCACGCTCAGCAGCTCGTCCTCGGCGGCGCTCCAGCTGATGCCCTTGCTCATGGCGTGGTTGCAGATCTCGTCGAAGTCCTCCTCGAAGTACTTCTTCATGATCAGCTTGCCCACGTCGTGCAGCAGGCCGCAGACGAAGGTCTCCTCCTGCTGCTTGATGCCCACGTGGCGCCCCACCACCTTGGCCGAGCTCGCCGTGCAGAGGCTGTGCTTCCAGAACTCCTCGATCTGGAAGTTGGGGTTGTCCGACATGCCGGACACGTAGTCGAACACGCTGATGGCCAGCGCGGCGTTGCGCACCGTGCGGAAGCCCAGGATGACCATGGCGCGGCTGATGGTGGTGATCTCCTTCTTGTAGCCGTAGAAGGCGGAGTTCACCAGCTTGAGGATCTTGGTCGCCAGCGACTGGTCCTTGGACACGATCTCGGCGAGCTGAGGCACCGAGACGTTCGGGTTGCTCATCTTGCTGAAGAGCTGCTGGTACACGATCGGGAGCGTGGGGATCTCCTTGACCACCAGCTTCAGGTCCCGAGGGTGGATGTTCTTCAGCGACAGCGTTGTGGTCGACACGGGCGTCCTCCTCTGATCCTTGACCCTGCGGCGTCGTTGCGACCTCTTGCGAGCCGATGCCGCGGGACGGCCCCTCGCGGGCGCCGTTTCCTGCAGGAGGTATCGTCGTGGGGGGAGTCGACTTGAGGCCCGATTGAACGCTCAGTCGAAAATAATCCGCGGCCCGCCGGGGACTTCCGCCAGCACCTCGCCCACGATCTGGGCGCAGGGCGCGCCGGCGGCCAGGGCGGCCTCGCGGCAGGCCTGGACGCGGTCCGCGGGCACGGACGCCAGCAGGCCGCCGCTGGTCTGGGGATCGTGCAGAAGGCCCGCCGTGGCGGCGTCCACCGCCGACAGGTCCAGCTCGCCGCCGGTGTAGCCGGCGTTGGCCTTGGTGCCGCCGCAGGTGAAGCCCTCGCCGCAGAGGGCCACGGCGTCGGGCAGCAGGGGCAGGTCCGCGGTGCGGAGGCGCAGCTGCACGCCGGCGCCGCGGGCCATCTCCAGGGCGTGGCCGCTGAGGCCGAAGCCCGTCACGTCCGTGCAGGCGGTGGCGCCGGCGGCCGCCAGGTCCGGGCCGCAGCGGTTCAGGGCGGTCATGGTGTCGATCAGGGCGCGGGCGTGGCCGCCGTCGGCGGGCAGGCGGCCCTGCTTCAGGGCCGCGGCCAGGGCGCCGGTGCCCAGGGGCTTGGTCAGCAGGAGCACGTCACCGGGGCGGGCGGTGCTGTTGCGCAGCAGGCGCGACGGGTCCACCAGGCCGGTCACGGCCAGGCCGAACTTCACCTCGGCGTCGCGCACCGTATGGCCGCCGGCCATGGCGCAGCCCGCCTCGCGGCACACCTCCGCCGCGCCGCGCAGGATCTCGCCGATGACCGCCGCCGGCAGCTCGCCGTCCGGGAACCCGCACAGGTTCAGGGCCATGATGGGCCGGCCGCCCATGGCGTACACGTCGCTCAGGGAGTTGGCCGCGGCCACGGCGCCGAAGGCGAAGGGGTCGTCCACCACGGGCGTGATGAAGTCGGCCGTGGAGACCACGGCCTGGTGCGTGTCCAGGGCGTAGACGGCGGCGTCGTCCGAGGTCTCCCAGCCCACCAGGAGCTCGGGACCGCGGATCACCGGCAGCGTCTTGAGGATGGCGTCCAGACCCGCCGGACTGAGCTTGGCCGCTCAGCCGGCGCTCTTGGCGTAGCGGGTCAGGAAGACCTTCTCCCCGGGCAGCATGCGTTCACCCCCTCAGAAGTTGAACGAGTCCATGAACTGGAAGGCGGTGCGGCCGTCGTCGGTGCGCGCCACCTCGAAGCGGAACTGGTGGGCCGAGATGTTGATGTGCGCGCCCGCGCCCCAGTCGTGGCGCGGGGAGGCGCTGCCGCCGTCCCACCAGTTGGCGCCCTGGTCGTAGAAGGCGTGCAGGCCGATGCCGATGACGCGGCCGTCCGCGGAGATGGGCATCAGGAAGATGGGCCAGCGGTACTCGGCGGAGAGGAGCCAGCCCTCCTCGCCCTCGAGCTGGGCGTAGTGGAAGCCGCGCAGGGTCTCCGGGCCGCCCCAGAAGAGCATGTCCTCGGGCGGCACCGGGCCGCTCACGCGGCGGCCGCGGGCGTGCAGGGCCAGCACGTGGCCCCAGGGGGTGGGCACGAACTCGCGCAGGTCCGCGCGGAGCTCGGTGAAGTCGGCGAAGTCGTCGCTCACGTGGCGGCGCAGGCTCAGGGCGTGGTAGCGACCGCGGGTGGGGTACCAGGCCAGGTCGCGCATGTCCAGGCCCAGCGTGCCCTCCAGGATCCAGCGCGTGCGTTCGCCGGCGGACCAGTCCGAGGGGGCGCCCAGGAAATCGCCCTCCTGGCGGAAGAAGGCGCGCGTGGCGCCGGCCTCCGCGAACCACGTGCCCCGGGGCTGCCAGCGTACGTGGGCGCGGGCCTGCCAACGGCGGTGGTCGAAGTCGCGGTAGACGAACTCGGCGTCCTCCCACATCCCGTCCAGGCCCCAGCTCAGGCCGCGCACGCCGAAGAGCCAGGGGTGCGACCACGACGCCGTGTAGCGGTGCGGCGCGTGCCAGATGCCGGTGATCGAGAGCTGCTCGCCGCGGCCGCGCAGGTTCACGTCGTAGGCGCGGGCGCCCAGCAGGATGTCCCAGCGGCGGTCGTAGTCGATGACCGGGTAGTAGCGGAAGGTCTGGTCCTCCTCCACGGTCACGGTCACGGGCACGGCGTCGGCCATCTCGTCGTCCAGGGAGATGTCCACGAAGGCGAACCAGCCCAGGTCCTCCAGGTGCTCCCAGGTGGCGTCCACCAGATCCATGTCGAAGGCGTCGCCGGAGGCGAAGAGCAGCTCGTTGCGGATGAGCCAGGCGCTGGTGGAGGCGTTGCCGCGGATGGTGATGTCGCCGAAGGTCTGATCCTCGGCCCAGGCTTCGGCTGGCCATTGGGCGGCGGCGGGCAGGGCGGCGAGCAGGGCGGTCAGCAGCACGAGCAGTCGGGTCATCGCGGGCCGGGTCCCTCCGTTGCGGCATGCGTCAGCCCCGGGATGCCGGGGCTGCGGGTCCGGCGCGCGGCCGGCGTCGGGTCAATGTAGCACCGGGCGGAGCGGGGCGGCAAGAAGGGCCTCAGCGGCCCGCGCCCACGGGCAGCAGGGGCTCGCTGAGGGAGCCGGACGGCGGCTGCAGGGCCACGGCGTCGCAGGCCAGGCCGTAGGGCGCGAGGTCCGCGTCGAGGTCGCGCGGGTCCAGCGACGCCACCGCGGCGGTCAGTCGCGCGTCGTCCTGCAGATCGTCGCCGCAGCGGGTGAGTCGGATGGCGAGGAAGGTGGGCAGCAGCGAGGCCAGGCGCGTGCGCAGGGCCTGCTCGTCGCAGGCGCGGCCGTCGCGGAGGAAGGCGGCGTGGAAGGCGCACGGCTCCACGATGCGCACCACGAACAGGCCGGCGGCCGTGCGCGCGCCGCCGCGCACGGGCAGGGGCCGTTGCCAGGTCAGCACCAGGGGCCGCTCCAGCTCCACGATGTGCAGGCGCGCGCCGCGCAGCAGCGCGTCGGGATGGAAGAGGTCCAGCATGTGCAGCCCGCTGAGCAGGACGCACTGCAGCGGGCCGCCGTGGTCGAAGAGGGCCACCTGCCGCCGGTCCAGCACCAGGTCCACCAGCTTGCCGTGCAGGCCCTGCACGTCCAGGGGACCCTGCACCACGCCGCGGTCCGGATCGGCGCTCCAGGCGAAGCGGTCCTGGACGGCCGGGCGCAGCTCGAAGGCCCGCGGCGTGCGGAAGCGGTGCAGGGGGCTGCCGCCGGCGCCGGTCACGTCAGTTCTCCGATCCTTCGCCCAGACGGGTGGACGGCTTCCAGCCGAACTCGGATTCCCAGCCCAGGCCCAGCAGGCGGTTGCGCTCCTCGGCGAGGCGCAGGAACGACTCCAGGCAGGCCGCCACGGTGCGGCAGGCGGCGTCGAAGACGGGGCCGTCGTGGGAGAAGAGGGCGTCGCCGTTGGCCCAGAGGTGCTCCAGCATGAGCATGAGCTCGGCGTCCACGGTCTGCAGCTCGGGGATCACCGTCTCGGGGTCCCCCTCCAGCGCGATGGCGCCGGAACGGTTGAGCAGCTTGAGCACGGTGGTGATGTCGTCGGTGAGCAGCTCCACCACGTGGTGCTGCTCCTCGCTCAGCAGGTGCGCGCGGGTCTCGGCGCCGTCCAGCAGGCGCTGCCCCAGGTCCTGCAGGCGCTGGCCCAGGGCCAGGCGGAAGGTGGCCTCGTCGTGGTTGGCGTTCATGCGGCGGTGATAGCCGTAGTACTGCGGCAGCGCGGCGAACAGCTCCAGCATCCAGGACTGGGTGAGCGTGGCGGCGTGCATGGGCAACCCCTCGGGTTCCCGGCGGTCGGACGACCCGCACAAGGGGGCCGCGCCGCACGCGCCGGACCGGCGTCAAGCGAACGGGACGCGTTCAGGATCGGCCGGTCCGGAGGGGACTTGAGGCGTTGGACGCCAGGAGGTTGGCGAAATCCGTCAGATGGCCGTGACGGGGTTGGTCAGCGTGCCGATGCCCTCGATCGTGACCTCGAGCACGTCGCCGGGGCTCAGGAAGATGGGCGGGTCGCGGAACACGCCCACGCCGGCCGGCGTGCCGGTGGCCAGGATGTCGCCCGGCAGCAGCGTCATGTGGCTGCTGATGTGCTCGATGAGCACGTCCACCGGGAAGATGAGCTGGTCCGTGTTGCTCTGCTGCATGACCATGCCGTTGAGCGAGCCGGTGATCTCCAGGCCGTGGGCCAGGGGCGGCAGCTCGTCCGGGGTGATGATCCAGGGGCCGCAGGGGCCGCCCGTGTCGATGCTCTTGCCGCGGAAGAACTGGCGGTCCGCGTACTGGGCCTCGCGGTCCGAGACGTCGTTGAAGCAGGTGTAGCCGGCGATGTGCTCCGCCGCCAGCTCCCGCGGGATGCGCCGCCCCGCCTTGCCGATGATCACGGCCAGCTCCGCCTCGGCGTCCACCTCGTTCAGATCGTCGTCCAGCTCCACGGGGCCGCCGTGGGTCTGCAGGCAGGTGGTGGCCTTGCTGAAGAACATGGGGCGCGCCGGCGGGGTCTTGTTCTGCTCCGCCGCGTGATCGCGGTAGTTCAGGCCCACGCACATGATCTTGCTGGGTGCGGGGATGGGCGGCAGCAGCGGGTACTTGCCGGCCTTGAACAGGGGCACGCCGTCGATCACGCCCTTGCGCGCGTGGTAGCGCTCGGCCAGGTCGTTCACCTGGTCCATGTGCGCGAAGAGGCCGGCCCAGGAGCGCGGCAGGTCCGGCGCGGCGGCGGCCACGTCCAGGCACAGGCGCTCGGTGAGATGCAGGCCCGGTCGGGGGCCCGTGGGATGCAGGAAGGTGAAGAGTTTCATGACCGGATCATAAGGCAAGGCCGGGACTTTTGTCCCGGCCTTTTCCTTGCTGGAAATCCTACCGTTTCAGGGGGTTACTTGATCTCGATCTTGCGGGCCACGGCCTGCTCGTTCTTGGGCAGGGAGACCGTGAGCACGCCGTCGTTCAGGGCGGCGCCGATGCCGTCGCGGTCGATGCGCCGGCCCAGCTCGAAGCTGCGCTCGAAACGGAGGTCGCCGCCGCGCTCGCGGCGCAGGAAGGTGTAGCCGTCGGCGCCCTCGGCGTGCAGCTCGGCCTTGATGGTCAGCGTCTCGCCGTCCAGCTCGATGGCCACGTCCTCGCGGGCCACGCCGGGCAGGTCCAGGCGCAGCAGGAACTCGCGGTCGCTCTCCAGGATGTCGGTGCGCGGGGTCAGGGACGCGGCGCGCCGCATGGGAGCCGGCAGGGCGGGGGTGAAGACGGTGTCCAGCAGCTCGCCCAGGGGGATCATCTTGGTGGTCATGGAGGGAACCTCCTGTTTGCGGTTCTTCGGGTTCAGGCCGCGGAGCGGCTCGTTGGATCCTGCGTTCGGCTCCCCTATTCCAAGCTTCGTGCCAAGGGCGCGGGCGTGCGTTGCGATTGCGGAAAACCTTGGATTTCCAAGGGGATGCGCAGTATGCTGATCCAGGTGACGGACGCGCGGGCCCACGGCGGGCGGCGGGCTGTCATGACATCGTGACACAGATCGCGACCGGGAGTATGGAGCTGTCATGACACCCTGGCGTTTCTTGCTGATCCTCGGGCTCCTCGGCCTGGCCGCCCCGGCCGGCGCGGAGGTGTCGGATCTGAGGGTGGGCGAGGTCCGCGTCCGGGTGGTGGACATCTATGGCGTCGAGGAGCTGGAGGACGAGGGCGGGCTGGTGGCCACGGCCCACCGTCTGATGAACGCCATCCACCCTGGCACGCGCCACGCGGTGATCCGCCGCGAGCTGCTCTTCCGCGAAGGTGACCCCCTGGATCCGGCCCTGCTGCGGGAGACCGAGCGCAACCTGCGTTCGCTGGGCTTCCTGACCAACGTGTCGGTGGCGCCCGCGGACACCCTGGACGGCGGCGTGGTGCCGGTGCAGGTCACCGTGCAGGAGACCTGGTCCCTGCGCACCACCTTCTCCTACTCCCGCGCCAGCAACGCCGACCGCTGGCTGCTGCTCCTGTCGGACAGCAACTTCCTGGGCTACGGGCTGCAGCTCGAGGCCGGTCTGGGCCAGGACGAGGACCGCGACTGGAAGCAGCTCCGCTACGAGAGCCGGCGCCTGCTGGGCTCGGACTGGCGCCTGAAGGTGGAGGCCGCGGACCTCAGCGACGGCCTGACCCGCGGCGTGGAGCTGGAGCGCCCCTACTACGCCGACGACGATCCCTGGACCGCGCGCCTGGCCGGCTGGGACGTGAACTACAAGCCCCGCTATTATCTGGGCGACGCCACCAGCACCGAGGCCAACCTCTACGCCAATCCGCACCTGCGTTGGGAGGGGATGTCCGTGGAGGGCGGGCTGAGGCTGTCGCCGCGGGGCGACGGGCGCCTCTGGCGCCTGGGCCTGGGCTTCACCGGCGAGCACCGCGCCTACGCCTTCGACGCCCTCACCGAGCTGTCCGACGACCGCGTGCTGACCCGCGAGGAGGCCGAGGCCCTGGCGGGCGACCCGCTGCGCCGCGAGTCGGGCCGCACGGCGGAGGTCTATCTGCTGCTGGAGACCCAGGGGCGGCGCTGGGCCACCGACCGCTTCGTGCGGCGCTACGGGGCCGAGGAGGACATCCCGCTGGACCCTGTGCTCCTGCTGCGCACGGGGCCGGCCCTGGAGGCCCTGGGCAGCGACCGGGGGCGCTGGCGCTTCGAGGCCGTGCTCTCGGACTGGTCGCGGCTGGGCCGCGGCTGGTGGCTGGTGCGCGCCGTGACCCAGGGCGCCCTGGGAGGCGAGACCGGCGGCTGGCACGCCACGGACCTCATCACCGGCTGGACGGCCCACCAGTGGGGCGGCGTGACCAAGATCTTCGCGGAGGCCGCGGTGGCGGCGGAACCCGGAGGAACCGACGTGCTGGCCCTCGGGTTGACACGCGGTCTGCGCACGTCGGAGTATTCCGGCATGGTGGGCGACCGCCTGGCGCGCTGGACCGCGGAGCACTCCGTGCTGCTGCCCCAGGAGCTGCTGGGCTTCTACCGCGTGGGAGTGGCCGGCTTCTACGCCGGCGGCTCCGCCTGGTGGCACGGCGGCGCCCGCGACCTGGGCGACGCCCGGCACGAGGCCGGCATCGGTCTGCGCTTCGGCCCCACGCGCTCGGCCCGCGCGGAGGTGTCGCGCCTGGACGTGGCCTGGCCCCTCGACGGATCGAGCGGCCCCAAGATCACCGCGGCCACCGGCGGCTACTTCTAGGCCCGCCGCGCCGCGCTCCCCGCTCCGGACGGAGTCCGCACCCGTGAAAGCCTCCCGCTTCGTGGCCAAGAACGCGGCCCTGCTGACCCTGGGCCTTTTTTCAGGCCGTCTGCTGGGCTTCTTCATCTTCCGCCGCCTCACCCAGATGGAGGGGCTGGCCGGCACCGGCGTGTGGTCGGCGTCCGTGGACATCACCAGCATCTTCATCGTGGTGGCCAACTTCGGGCTCGGAGCCCTGGTCACGCGCGAGATCGTCAAGACGCGGGAACGCACGGCGGGCATCTTCTGGGCGGCGGTGAAGATCCGCCTGGTGCTGGGACTGCTGGGCTACGCGGTGATCCTGGCCTACGTGAACCTCACCGGGTTCGACCAGCTCACGCGCGACGCCATCCTGGTCATGGCCCTGGGCATCCTCATCGAAGCCGTGGCCATGGCCTGCGACTCGGTGCTGCAGGCCCATGAGAAGGTGGAGGTGCAGACGGTCAGCCAGATCGTCAGCGCGGTGGCGTACTTCGGGCTGGCGTGGTGGTGGCTGGACGCCGGCTTCGGCGTGATGGGCATCCTGTGGGCCAACGTGGCGAGCCGGCTGGCGCGCCTGCTGGTGATCGGGCCCATGATGATCCGCAGCACGGGGCCCTGGCGGCGGGGCGGCGAGCCCGTGTCCACGCGCTGGCTCATGTCCATGGCCGTGCCCATGTTCCTGGCCACCACCTTCGGCATCATCGCCTACAAGATCGACACGGTGATGATCCTGGAGATGCTGGGCGAGGCGGGCGCGGGCATCTACGGCGCCGGGCACCGGCCGTTGGACCTGCTGATCATGCTGCCCAACATCTTCGCCACGGCGCTCTTCCCCTCGCTGCAGCGCTACCGGGAGACGGGGGAGACGCCGCTGCGCGACATCGAGCGCATGGCGGGCCGCGCCTCGCGCTATCTGCACCTGGTGATCTTCCCCATCACCCTGGCCTGCGTGCTGGGGGCGGCGCCGCTGATGAGCCTGCTGGCGCCGGAGCCGGAGTTCGCGCCGTCGGTGGGGGTGTTCCGCATCGTGATCCTGGGGCTGGTGCTCAACGCGGTGAACACCATCGACAACCGGGTGCTGCTGGCCATGGGGCGCGAGAAGGTGTTCTGGAAGCTGGCCACGGCGGTCATGGTGACCAACGTGGGGCTGAACCTGGTGCTGATCCCCGTGTGGCAGTGGTACGGGGCGGCGGTGGCCACGGTGGCGAGCCAGCTTGTGAGCCGGGCCCTGCACGAGCGCTACGTGCGCACCACCGGGCTGCATGTGCCGCGGCTGAAGGGCATGGCCCTGGGCAGCCTGGCCCTGGGGGCGGCGTGGCTGGCGGCGTCGGGGCTGCTGCAGACGGCGGCGCCGGGCTGGGGCGTGGGCTGGACCCACCTGCCGGAGCACCACTGGATCGGGTTCGTCGTCACCGCCCTGGTGACCGGCGCGTTCTACGTGGCGGCGGCCTTCGGCCTGAAGGCCGTGCGGCCCGAGGACCTGACCATGGTGCGGGAGATGCGGCGGGGCTAGGTCCGGGTCCCGCTCCCGGGGTGGTCAAACGCGACGATTTCGCTTTTAATGTGCCGGTTCCCCCGGACATTCCATCCCCATCTTCCGAGAGGAGTCCCCCGCATGAGCGTCCCCTTCCGTCTCGAGGGTTTCGATCACGTCGGCATGATCGTGGGCAACGCCAAGCAGGCGGCCGTCTACTACCAGGAGCGCTTCGGGTTCGAGCCCATCGCCTACAAGGGACTGGAGACGGGCAGCCGCGAGGTGACCTGCCATGTGCTGCGTCAGGGACGGGTGCTGCTGGTGCTGGAGACGCCCATGACGCCGGACCATCCGCACAACGCCCACCTGGCCAAGCACGGCGACGCCGTCAAGGACCTGGCCTTCACGGTGGACGACGCCCGCGCGGCCTTCGCCCACACCACGGGCAAGGGCGCGCGCCCGGTGCGGGAGCCGGAGGTGCTGGAGGACGAGCACGGCACGGTGGTCATCGCCACCATCGCCACCTACGGGGACACCACCCACACCTTCGTGGAGCGCAGGGGCTACAAGGGCGACTTCCTGCCGGGCTACGAGCCCCGGACCTCGCCCAAGGCCACGCGGAGCTGCGGCCTGGAGTTCATCGACCACGTGGTGGGCAACCAGGGCGACCGGGAGATGGAGGACGTGGCCCGCTGGTACGAGGAGATCTTCGATTTCCACCGCATCTGGACCGTGGACGACAAGGACGTGTCCACCGAGTTCACGTCGCTGCGCAGCGTGGTGGTGGCCAACGAGAACGAGTCCGTGAAGATGCCCATCAACGAGCCGGCCGAGGGCAAGAAGAAGTCCCAGATCCAGGAGTACGTGGAGTCCAACTACGGTCCGGGCGTGCAGCACGTGGCGCTGTACACCAAGGACATCGTGGAGACCATCGGCAGGCTCACCGAGAACGGCGTGGAGTTCCTGCAGGTGCCGGACACCTACTACGAGGCCCTGCGCGAGCGCGTGGGGGACATCGACGAGGACATCAGGGAGCTGCAGAAGTTCGGCATCCTGGTGGACCGCGACGACCGCGGCTACCTGCTGCAGCTCTTCACCAAGCCCGTGCAGGACCGGCCGACGCTGTTCTACGAGATCATCGAGCGCAAGGGCGCGCGGAGCTTCGGCAAGGGGAACTTCAAGGCGCTGTTCGAGAGCATCGAGCGGGAGCAGGCGCTGCGGGGGAACCTGTAGATGAAGCTCTGCAGCTTCGTCTGGCGTGCGGGCGACTACCCCCGCCTGGGGATCGTGCGCGGCGACCCGGCCGCGCGCGTGGTGGACGTGCACGTGGCGGCCTCGCTGCTCAACGTGCAGGCCGGGCTGCGCGACTGGGCCGGCGTGCCGCGCACCATGCGCGAGGCCCTGGAGGACTGGGAGCGCTGCGGGCCCATGCTGCGCACCCTGGGCCAGGCCAGCGCCATGCTGGACCCGGAGAAGGCGCGCGAGGGGGAGAGGCCGGCCATCCTGCGGCTGGAGGACGTGCATCTGACGTCGCCGGTGCCGCGGCCGCCGTCGTTCCGCGACTTCTACGCCTTCGAGCAGCACGTGCGCACGGCCCGCGGCCACCGCGGCCTGGAGATGGTGCCCGAGTGGTACGAGATCCCCGTGTTCTACTTCTCCAACCCGGCCGTGATGTGCGGGCCCGAGGCCGAGGTGCCGGCGCCGCCGGGCTGCGCGTGGCTGGATTACGAGCTTGAGGTGGGGGCGGTGATCGGGCGCGCCGGGCGGGACCTGGATCCGGAGTCGGCGGAGGCGCACGTGGCCGGCTACTGCGTGCTCAACGACTGGTCCGCCCGCGACCTGCAGCGGCAGGAGATGAAGGTGGGCCTGGGGCCGTCCAAGGGGAAGGACTTCGCCACCGGCCTGGGGCCGTGGCTGGTCACGCCGGACGAGCTGGCCGACGCGCGCGCGGCCAAGGGCTACGACCTGGCCATGACCTGCCGCCGCAACGGCGCGGAGCTGTCGCGCGGCAACTGGAAGGACGTGCACTGGAGCTTCGGGGAGATGCTGGCCCACGCCTCGCGCGGGGTCATGCTGCACCCGGGCGACGTGATCGGATCGGGCACCGTGGGCACGGGCTGCATCCTGGAGCTCACGCCGGAGCAGGCGGGCGGCTGGCTCGCGCCCGGCGACGTGCTGGAACTGGAGATCGAGCGGCTGGGCGTGCTGCGGCAGACCGTGGCCTCCGGGCCTCAGGAGGATTGATGGCGTTCTACGTGAAGCAGGGCCAGGTGCCGGACAAGCGGCACATCGTCTTCAAGCCCCACGGCAAGCACACCTACGAGGAGCTCATCAGCCGCAAGGGGTTCTCCGACGTCTATTCCAACGTCTACCACCTCTACCCGCCCACCACGGTGAAGGCCGTGGGCGGAGCGCAGGCCCTGCCGCGCGAGGCCCTGTCCGACGTGGCCCACCGCCACCGCCACCTGCGCACCACGGCCCTGCCCAAGGGCGGGGACTGGCTCCACGGCCGCCGCGAGCTGTTCTGGAACAACGACCTCACGGTGAGCACGGCGGAGCCCACGGAGACCGTGGCATGGCACTACCGCAACGCGCTGGCCGACGAGCTGATCTTCGTGCACCACGGGTCGGGCGTGCTGGAGAGCATGTTCGGCGATCTGGCCGTGCGGCCCGGCGACTACGTGGTGATCCCGCGCGGCGTGATCCACCGTTGGCGCTGGGACGCCGGGCGGGTGAAGCTGCTGATCGTGGAATCGGCCGGGCCGGTGGAGACGCCCGCCCACTTCCGCAACCAGTGGGGCCAGCTCCTGGAGCACGCGCCCTACTGCGAGCGCGACCTGCGCGCGCCGGTGCTGGGCGATCCGGTGGACGCCCGCGGCGAGTTCCCCCTGAAGGTGAAGGTGGGCGAGCGCCTGCAGACCATCGTGCTGGGGCACCATCCCTGCGACCTGGTGGGCTGGGATGGCTTCTACTACCCCTGGGCCTTCAGCATCCACGACTTCATGCCCGCCGTGGGCAAGATCCACCTGCCGCCGCCGGTGCACCTGACGTTCACGGCGCCGGGCTTCGTGATCTGCAGCTTCGTGCCGCGCCTGTTCGACTTCCACCCCGAGGCCATCCCCATCCCGTACGCCCACTCCAACGTGGACAGCGACGAGATCCTCTACTACGTGGCGGGCAACTTCATGAGCCGGCGGGGCATCGAGAGCGAGTCCATCAGCTTCCATCCCATGGGCCATCCCCACGGGCCGCAGCCGGGGCTGCTGGAACCGGCGCTGGGCGCCGCGGAGACCCACGAGCTGGCGGTGATGATCGACACCTTCGCGCCGCTGCACCTCACCACGGCGGCCGGCGCCGCCGACGATCCGGACTATCCCCTGAGCTGGACCACGGGAGACGACGCATGATCATCGACCCCGCCGAGCAGGACCTGCGCGCCAACTACAAGCTGCTGATCGGTTCCGTGCTGCCGCGGCCCATCGCCTGGGTGTCCACGGCCGACGCGGAGGGGCGGCCCAACCTGGCGCCGTTCTCGTTCTTCACCGGCGCCTCGCCGCAGCCGCCCATGGTGGTCTTCTCGCCCTTGCGGCGCTTCAGCGACGGGCAGGAGAAGGACACCCTGGTCAACATCCGCGCCACCGGCGAGTTCGTGGTCAACGTGGTGACCGAGGAGCTGGTGGAGCAGGCCAACGACACGGCCGTGGAGTTCGCGCCGGGCGTGAGCGAGTTCGGCGAGGCCGGGCTGACGGCGGCGCCGTGCGAGACGGTGCGCGCGCCGCGGGTGGCCGAATCGCCCGTGAGCATGGAGTGCCGGCTGGTGCAGGTGGTGGATCTGGGGCCGCAGGCGGCCGGGGGTGGCGCCGTGGTCATCGGCGAGGTGCTGCGGTTCCACGTGCGGGACGACCTGATCGACGACGGGCGCATCGACACGGAGGCGCTGCATCCGGTGGGCCGGCTGGCGGGGGCGGAATACACCACGCTGGGACGGCGGTTCACGTTGGAGCGGAAGCGCTGAAACCGGTTGCGGAGCTGAGGGTTCGACGGGCGGTCGCGGGTGCGGCCGCCCGTCTTCGTTGCGGGGGTGGCCGAAAACGCTCAATTCCGACCGGTTCGTGCCGATGATTCCCCCCGACATCGGACCCGCCTTCCTGCGGTCCGATCCGTCCCTGTCCGGGAGATCGCATCGTGTCCATCCTGCAGACCAAGACCGTGGGAGGCCGCCTGGCCTTCAGCTTCAGCCTCATGGCCGTGCTCGTGGTGGTGGTGAGCCTGGGCGGGTTGCAGAGCAACCGCCAGATCCAGGCCGCCCTGGACGACGTGTACGGCGTGCACCTGCCCGCCCTGGACTACCTCATCGAGGCCGACCGCGACCTGCAGCAGCTGCTGGTGGCGGAGCGGTCCCTGGATCTGGTGGAGCCGGGCTCCAAGCAGGCTGCGACGTTCCATGAGGAGGCGACCGCGAACCGCGGCCAGGCCTGGACGCGGTGGGGCAAGTACAAGGCCCTGCACAAGGAGCCCGAGGAGAGGCTCCACGTGGAGCGTTTCGAGGCTCTTTGGAGCGAGTGGAAGCCCATCTCCGAGCGGATCGCGGCTCTGCAGCTGAAGGGACGGCCCGAGGATCTCGACGCGGCGCGCGAGCTGTCGCTGACCAAGGGAGCCGCGGCCTTCGAAGCCGTGCGCGACGAACTGGACGCCCTGCAGGAGATCAACCTGCAGCTGGCCGAGGCCAGCCATGCCGCGAGCGCCCGGGTGCAGAAGCGGAACGCCATGTTCCAGGTCGCACTGGTGGTGGCGTCGTTCCTGATGGCCGGCGGCATGATCTGGGGGCTGCGGCGGACCATCGTGACGCCGCTGCAGCGGATGATCGCCTCGCTCTCGAGCTCGGCCCAGTCGCTGGGCTCGGTGGCGGACCAGGTGGCCTCGTCCAGCGAGAACCTGGCCCAGGGGGCGTCGGAGCAGGCGTCGTCCATCCAGCAGACCTCCGCGGCGCTGGTGGAACTGGAGGCCACGGCCAAGGACAGCGCCGACGGCGCCGAGGGCACCAGTTCGCTCATGCAGGAGGTGGGCGCCACGGCCGGCGAGGCCGACGGGGTCATGCAGGCCCTGGGCGCGTCCATGCAGGAGATCGCCGCGGCGGGCGAGGAGACCCAGCGCATCGTCAAGACCATCGACGAGATCTCGTTCCAGACCAACCTGCTGGCCCTGAACGCGGCGGTGGAGGCCGCGCGGGCGGGCGAGGCGGGCAAGGGCTTCGCCGTGGTGGCGGAGGAGGTGCGCAGCCTGGCGCAGCGCGCCGCCGAGAGCGCGGGCGTATCCTCGCAGCTCGTCTCCGACATCATGCAGAAGATCCGCAACGGGTCCGACCTGGTGGAGCGCTCCGTGGGCGCCTTCACCAACGTGACCGCCAAGACGGGCGAGGCCGGCCAGAAGATCGACGGCATCGCGCGCGCGGCCCAGCAGCAGGCGGACGGCGTGCAGCAGATCAACCGCGCCGTCAGCGAGATGGACGGCGTGACCCAGCACACGGCGGCCGCGGCCGAGGAGTCGGCGGGACACGCGTCGGACCTGTCCCATCAGGTGCGCGTGCTGGCGGACACCATCCTCTCGCTGCAGGCCATGGTGGGCGGCGACGGCATCAACACGCCCGCGGCGCGGCAGCCGGTCCGCAAGACGACGGCGTTCCAGCCGCCCGCGCGCAAGGCCGCGCCGGCGCCGGCGCCCAAGTCCAAGGCCCGCTCCACGTACCGCGACGAGGTGTTCGATCTGGACAGCCTGGACCTGGACTCCATCGCGGTGGGGGACGGCTGGGACGACTGAGCGGGTCCGCACAGCCTGGAAACGGAGAGGGCGGCCGTGGTCAAGGCCGCCCTCGTTCATCCGGGTTCGTGATCGATCAGTCCCGCTCCCAACAGGACACCCGCCCGCTGCGCGCCGACCCGCCCGGTGCGTCCCACGCGACCTCCCACGCCGGCGCCCACACCAGCGCCACCAGATCCGCGCGCACGTCGGTGCGGCGGGGGGTGACCGGCAGGGTCTCCAGGCCGTCGGCGGCGGCGTCCCAACGCGCGGAGATCTCCTGCGCGTCGCGTTCCAGCTCGGTCTTGAGCTCCGCGATCTGCTCCTGCAGCTTCTCGATCTCCTGCTCGGACTCGGCGATGCTCATCTTGGCCGTGCTGGTCATGCGCCGCTTGGTGGCGGCCTTGGAGAGGCCGGTGGTGCTGCGCCGCTTGCCGAAGAGGCCCAGCATGCCGATGAGCGTCTCGCCGGCCGACAGCAGCTCCTCCTTCTTGCGCGAGTCGTACTTGGCCTGGTCCTCCTCCAGCTCGCGCTCCTCGCGCATGAGGCGGGTCTCCAGGCGCTCGAGCTGCGTGGCCACCTTCTCGCGCAGCTTGTCCACCTCGGCGTCGCGGGCCTCGCGCGCGGCGGCCTTGGCGCGGGCGCGGAACTCGGCCTCCGATTCGCCCGGCTCGCCGCAGAGCTTCAGCGCCGGGCAGCTCCACAGGCTCAGCTCCTGCTCGCGGTAGAGGTGGTCCTTGAAGTCCTTCTCCAGCGACGCGAAGGTCTTGGCCTTGGCCAGGTCCTCGGGTACGGGGAGGTAGGCGGCGTCGGGCTCGCCGGCGCGGTCCAGGTCGTCGGCGCCCAGGTCCAGGGGGCGGCCCTCGGCCCAGCGCACCACCGTGCCCACGGCGTCGGATGCGAGCAGGCGCGCCACCGTGCGCTCCTGGTCCACGTCGAGCTTCTTGTCCACGAAGCCCACGCGGCCGAAGGCGCCCACCGTCGGCTCGTAGACCAGCCGCACGCTCCGGGGCTCGATGCGGCCTCCCTCCTGCGCCTCCAGCGCGGTCAAAGCGGCGGAGCGGCTGCGGCGGGCGGGCAGCCAGGCCTGGGGCACGCCGGACGGCAGCACGGGCGGACCGGCGGGCAGGTCGGGAGCGGCGGCGGGTGCGGGCGCCGCGGCGACGGTCACGGGCGCGGCCGGCGCGGCGGCCGGCGTCGGCACGGCGGCGGTCTCCTCGCGCGGCGTCAGCCTGCGGATCTGCTCGCGGGTCAGCGGCCCGCGCAGGTAGCTCATGGCCCAGCGGGTGTGGAAGAGTTCGGGGCCGTCGTCGTGCACGTTGTGCTTGAGGAAGACGCGGGAGCCCAGGCCGCTGAGCAGCGCATCGGCCTGCTTGCGGTCGATGGAGCCGTCGGCGGCCGCCAGGCCGTCCAGCACGCGGGCCTTGTCCTGCTCCGTCTGCAGCTTGCCCAGGAACCAGGTGCCGGCGTTGCTCAGGGCCTTGTAGTCCAGGTCCACGGGGTTCTGCGTGGTCAGCGCCACGCCCACGCCGAAGGCGCGCGCCTGCTTGAACAGCGTGAGCAGTGGCTTCTTGCTGGGCGGGTTGGCCGTGGGCGGCAGGTAGCCGAAGACCTCGTCCATGTATACCAGGGCGCGCAGGCTGCCGGTGCCGGGCTGGCGGCGCATCCAGGCCACCGTCTGCTCCAGCAGCAGGGTGGTGAAGAACATGCGCTCGGCGTCGGACAGATGGGCCAGGCTGAAGATGCAGTGGCGCGGCTTGCCCTCGGGGGAGTAGAGCAGCGAGGCGATGTCCAGCGGGTCGCCCTGCAGCCAGGATCCGAACGACGGCGCCGCGAGGATGGCGTTGAAGGCCATGGCCAGGCGGAAGCGGTCCTTCTCCGGGAAGAAGGTGTCCACGTCGAAGACGCCGATCTTCCGCACCGGCGGCTGGGGCAGCAGGGTGATGAGGCGGGCCAGGTCCAGGTCGCGGCCGGCGCGCCACTCGTGCTCCACCAGGGTGCTCAGCAGGATGTGCTCGGGATCGCGCAGGGGGTCGGCCTGCACGCCGGCCAGGCTCAGCAGGGCGCTCACGGTGCCGGCGATCTGCTCGCGCAGCTCCTCGTCGCGCGAGCCCCAGCCGCCGGGAGGGGCCTGGAGCGAGGCCAGGATGGAGACCTGGCGGCCGGCGTCGGAGCCGGGGGTGTAGAGGCGGAACTCGGCCGCCTGCTTCAGCATGGCGATGCGCTCGGGGCCCTGCCCCCACTCGGCCAGGCCGTTGCGCCAGAGGGCGGCCGTCTTGGCGGCGTACTCGGGCACGGTGGCGTTCTTGCGGCGCGCCTCGCCGGGGTCGATCCAGGGCTCGAAATCCTCCGGGCGCAGCTCCGGGAAGGTGAGCAGCAGGTTGGCGATGTCGCCCTTGGGGTCCAGGATCAGCGCGGGCACGCCGTCCAGGGCCGCCTCCTCCAGCAGGCCGATGCAGAGGCCGGTCTTGCCGCTGCCGGTCATGCCCACGCAGACGGCGTGGGTGCAGAGGTCGCGGGCGTCGTACATGAGCGGCTCGGGGCTCACGGCGCCGGTCTGAGGGTCCACGGGGCGGCCCAGGTAGAAGGCGCCCAGACGCTCGATGGGTTGCATGTCGGTCCTCCGGATGGTTCCATGCTGATCAGGATCAGCCCGCACTCTACCCGCACGCGCCCCTCGGGGCAAGGAGCCCGTCCGTGAACCGACGCCTGCAGCGCAGCCTTCTGATCGTGGTGGTGGCCCTGGCGGCCTACTGGTTCCAGTCGCGCCAGGAGACCGTTCCGGCGGCCGGGAGCGGCGGGGTGGAGGCCCCGGCCGCCGATGGGCGCGCGGCGGTGGCCGCGGCCTTCCGCGAGCGCCGCGGCGACGTGCCGGTGGAGGTGGCCGGCACCGTGCAGCGCACCCTGCCCGACGACCGCGAGGGCTCCCGCCACCAGCGCTTCATCGTGGACCTGGGCGACGGGCTCACCGTGCTGGTGGCCCACAACATCGACCTGGCCCCGCGGGCGCCCCTGCGGGCGGGCGACGCCGTGCGGATCCGCGGCGAGTACGAGTGGAACGACCGCGGCGGCGTGATCCACTGGACCCACCACGATCCGGGCGGACGGCACGCAGGGGGCTGGATCGAGCACGCCGGCGAACGGTACCAATAGTCCCAAATCCCGAAAATCGGGATCAAGACTGCCCGGAACGCGCCGATCCAACAGCGGAGACCCGCAACCGTGTCCCGTTGCCAAGGATCCGTGCGCATGGATTACGACGTTCGCCCCACCCGCGTCCTGGCCGTCGACGACGACGCCTTCAACCTCGACCTGATCGAGATGGCGTTCCAGCGCGACGAGAGCATCGAGGTCATCCGCGCCGTCAACGGCGTGGAGGCCCTGGAGGCCCTGGCCAAGCACGATCCCGACGTGGTGCTCCTGGACCTGCTCATGCCCGTGCTGGACGGCTTCGGCGCCCTGCAGCGCATCCGTGCCGACGAGCGCTACGTGAACACCCCGGTCATCGTGGTCACGGCCAACGCCGAGGAGAAGCACAAGGCGTTGGAGATCGGCGCCAACGACTTCATCAGCAAGCCCGTGGACGTGCGCGAGCTCAAGCTGCGCACCCGCAACCACGCCAAGATCAAGGCCTTCCACGACTTCCTGCAGAACACCAACCACCTGCTGGAGGTCAAGGTGCGCGAGCGCACGCGCGAGCTGCACGACGCCCTGGAGCTGGCCCACGCCACCGAGCGCGAGGTGGTCCTGCGGCTGGGCCGCGCGGCGGAGTACCGCGACGTGGAGACCGGCGCCCACATCCAGCGCGTGAGCCGCTACGCGGAGCTGCTGGGCCGACTGGTGGGCCTGCCCGACGCCGAGGCCGAGCTGCTGCGCAACGCGTCCACGCTCCACGACATCGGCGAGGTGGGCATCCCCGACGCCATCCTGCTCAAGCCCGGCAAGCTCACGCCGGAAGAGTTCGAGATCATGAAGCTGCACGTGACCATCGGCGCCAAGATGCTCCAGGGCACCGAGCGCTACCCGCTGCTGGCCAGCGGCCGGATCATCGCCATGCAGCACCACGAGAAGTACGACGGCAGCGGCTACCCCCTGGGCCTCATCGCCGACGACATCCACGTCTACGGCCGCATCGTGGCCCTGGCCGACGTCTTCGACGCCCTGGCCTCCGCCCGCATCTACAAGCCGGCGCTGCCGCTGGAAGAGGTGCTGGGCGTGCTGCAGCGGGAGCGCGGCAAGCACTTCGACCCGCAGCTGGTGGACCTCTTCCTGGATAACCTGGACGGCTTCCTGGAGATCAAGGAGACCTACCGCGACGAGGACCACGAGCCGCCGCACCTCAGCGATTTCCTCAGCCTGGAGATCCACAGGTGAACCCGGCCGTCCTGGATCTGCGTCACGAGCGCGTTCCGGTGTTCTCTTTGGCGGGACTGGCCGTCCTGCTCTTCTTCCTCATCCAGAACGTGAGCCTGGGCCACGAGGCCCTGGCCTGGGTGGACGCCGCCTGCCTGGTGCTGGTGGCGGCCTGCTACCTGGTCTTCAAGCACACCGAGGCGGGCCGGCTGGCCAGCGGCACCGGCCTGGCGTTCATCATGACCGCCCTGGTGCTGCAGATGCACCTGGCCGATCCCAACGCGCTGCTCTGGGCGCTCATCTTCCCGATCCCCATCTTCAACATCCTGGGCCTGCGCCCCGGGCGCATCTTCATCGGCACCTGGTGGCTGGTGGTGACGCTGTACATGGCGTTCGGACCGGCGGTGGCGGAGGTGTCGCCGGGGCTGAAGATCGAGGTCGTGCTCTGCTTCCTGGTGAGCTGCGTGCTCTCGCACCAGCAGGAGCTGCTGCGCGAGCGGCAGGTGCACAGCATCAACAGCCTGCGGCAGGAGGCCCAGGCCGCCAACCTCTCCAAGGACCGCTTCCTGGCCCAGGTGACCCACGAGCTGCGCACGCCGCTGAACGCGGTGCTGGGCTTCTCCCAGATCCTGCAGGAGCGCGAGTCCCTGACCGACGACGACCGCATGGTGGTGGACAAGATCCATACCGCCGGCTCCAACCTGCTGCAGCTGGTGAACCGCGTGCTGGACTTCTCGCGGCTGGACGCCGGCATGATGGCCTTCCGCCCCGAGCGCTTCCGCCTGGACGAGCTGGTGGGCGAGGTGCTGCTCATGGCCGAGCCCCAGGCCCTCAAGCGCGGCCTGAGCGTGGTGCGCGACTGCGGACCCGGCGCCACGGTCTACGCGGACCGCGAGCTGCTGCGGCTGGCCCTGACCAACCTGCTCTGCAACGCCGTGAAGTTCACGCCCCGCGGCGGCGTGATCACCGTGTTCGGGCGGCGCGGCGAGGGGCTGGAGCTGGGCGTGGCGGACACGGGCACCGGCATCCCGTCCGATCAGGTGGAGCGCCTCTTCGAGCCCTTCGTGCAGCTGGAGAACGCCCTGGAGATGGGCGCCAAGGGCACGGGGCTGGGCCTGAGCATCGTGAAGATGGCGGCGGACCTGCACGGCGCCGACGTGCTGGTGGAGAGCGAGCCCGGCGTGGGCTCCACGTTCCGCCTGCGCCTGCCCGCATCCATGATCGTGGGCGAGGGCGAGGCCATCCCCACCGCGGCGCAGCCGCCCGTCCTGGTCTGATTCCTCCGCTCCTTGCCGATCCCTCGCGCCTCCGTGTATCCTGGAGCGGATGTCTCCCGATCCCCGGAATCCCGCGCGAGGAGCCCCATGACCGCACCTCAGGACCTCGCGGCCAAGCTGGCCGCCGCCCGCATGCTGCCGCATGCCCCGGACCCGGCGTCGTTCCGCGACCACGCCTCCATCCCCGCCATGCTCGCCGCCCAGGCCGCCGCGCGCCCGGACCAGGAGGCCCTGGTCTTCCTGGACGACGACGGCGGCCGCGCCGCCTGGACCTACGCCGGGCTGGCCGACGCCGTGGCGCGCGTGGCCGGCTTCCTGCGCGACCGCGGCGTGGCCCGCGGCCACCGCGTGGGCACCATGGCCCACAACCACGCCGACACCGTGCTGCAGATGCTGGCCGTGTGGAGCGTGGGCGCCGTGCTGGTGCCGGTGAACGTGGGCGAGGACGACGACCGTGTGACCTACATCCTGGACAGCTCCGGCGCACGGCTGGCCTTCGTGCGCGACGAGTACCTGGCGCGGCTGGAGTCCCTGCGCGGTTCGCTGCCGCAGCTGGAGACGCTGGTGGTGAGCGGGGAGGCGGCGCCCGGACACGTGTCCTTCGCGGACGCCCTGGCGCACGCGCCGGCGGCGGACCTGGCGGCGGATCCCGACGACGAGGCCCTCATCGTCTACACCAGCGGCACCACCGGCCACCCCAAGGGCGTGGCCCTGACCCAGGGCAACCTGCTGGTGGACGCCGCGCAGATCACGCGCTGGCATCGGCTCACGCCCGGCGAGCGCATGATGTGCGTGCTGCCCATCCACCACGTGAACGGCACGGTGGTCACCCTGGTCACGCCGTTCAGCTACGGCGGCACCGCCGTGCTGCACCGCCGCTTCCGCACGGAGCGCTTCCTGCCCGCGCTGGCCGACGAGCGCATCGGCGTGGTGAGCGTGGTGCCCACGCTGCTGTCGTTCCTGCTGCAGGCGGGCGCGTCCACGGACGGCCTGGACCTGAGCGCGTTCCGCCACATCGTGTGCGGCGCGGGACCGCTCACGGTGGAGCTGGCGCTGCAGTTCCAGGATGCCCTGGGCCTGCGCATCGTCCATGGCTACGGGCTGAGCGAGACCACCTGCTACTCCTGCTTCCTGCCCATCGATCTGGACGATGCGACGCACCGCGGCTGGCTGGGCGATCACGGCTTCCCGTCCATCGGCTGCGCGATCCCGAGCAACGCCATGGCCATCCACGATCCCGAGGGCCGCCCCGTGCCCGACGGCGAGCGCGGCGAGATCGTGATCCGCGGCCACAACGTGATGACCGGCTACGACCGCAACCCCCAGGCCAACGCCGACGCCTTCGCCCACGGCTGGTTCCGCAGCGGCGACGAGGGCTTCGTGCTGAAGGGTGACGACGGCAACGACTACTTCTTCATCACCGGCCGCCTCAAGGAGCTCATCATCCGCGGCGGCGTGAACGTGTCGCCCCTGGAGATCGACGAGGTGCTGATGAACCTGCCGGGCGTGCGCGCCGGCGTGTCCGTGGGGTTCGAGAACGACATGTACGGCGAGGAGATCGGCGCCTACGTGGTCCTGGACGACGGGGCGACGGAGGATGCCGACGCCGTGCTCGCCGCCTGCGCCGCGGCGCTGCCGCACCACAAGCGGCCCAAGGTGGTGGTGTTCGGGACGGAGGTGCCGGTGACGAGTACCGGGAAGTACCAGCGGAACAGGTTGAAGCCGCTGTTCCGGGAGTGGAGGGGGGCGCAGTTCCGGAAGTCAGGGTAGACGACGGGTTGTCCTGCTGGCCCAGAAGTTGCGAAATCGTTGTTCGATCGCCATCTTTTCAGGGCCCAATCCGCCGAGGAGTGACCCGACCATGACCCTTCGCCTCCTGCTGCTCGCGGCCCTGGCCGCCCTGCTGACCGTGGCCTTCGGTTGCGGCCAGACCACCACCACGCCGCCGGGCGGGGACGATCCCGATCCCGATCCGGTGGTCCTCTTCGGCGACCTGGAGTTCGGCGACGACGCCACCCTGGACGTGGTGACCTGGAACCTGCACAACTACCCGTCCAACGGGCAGACGTCCGTGCGCTACGTGGCCGCCGCCGTGCGCGCCATGGACGCCGACGTGATCGCCTTCCAGGAGATCGCCGAGGGCCCCTACTTCGACAGCCTGCTGGACTCCCTGGCCGCCGACGGCTACGCCGGCGAACGCGCCCGCACGGACCGCTACATCAACCTGGCCTACGTGTGGAAGACCGCCACGGTGAGCGGCGTGGACCTCTCCGAGCCCCTGCGCGACGGCTCCGTGCACCTGCGCTACCCCTACGTCATGGAGATGACGTACCAGGGCACGCCCCTGACCATCATCGACAACCACCTCAAGTGCTGCGGCGACGGCCTGCTCAGCCAGACCGACACCGAGGACGAGGAGTACATCCGCGCCGCCGCCTGCGCGGAGCTCGACGCGTGGATCGAGACCCACGCCCCGGACCGCGGCGTGATCCTCCTGGGCGACCTCAACGACCTGCTGCTGGACCCCGCGGTGCACAACGTCTTCCAGGTCTTCCTGGACGACCCGGACCACTACCGCTTCGCCGACTACGACCTGGCCACGGCCGACAACCAGTCCAGCTGGTCCTGGAAGCTGCAGAGCCACCTGGACCACATCCTGGTCTCGGACGAGCTGTTCCCGGCCCTGGAGCGCGACGGCAGCGAGGTGCGCACCATGCGCCTGGACCGCCTGCTCGAAGGCGGCTTCAACGAGTACCTGGACAACCTGAGCGATCACTTCCCGGTGGGCGTGCGCCTGGTGGTGCAGCCGGCGCCGTAGGGAGTCGGGTCGCGGCGACGGCGTCGCCGACGGTTCACGCGGAAGGCCGCCCTGGGGGGCGGCCTTCGTCGTTCCGGGCGCGGACGCTGGTCAGGCCACGGTCACGGCCACGCCGCCGGGCGGGTGCGTGAACAGCAGCACCAGCTCCACGCGGCGGCCGGGGAAGGCCGCGGCCAGGGCGTCGCCGTAGGCCCGCATCTGGGGCGTGTAGTGGGCGGCCAGCTCCGGCAGGTCCTCGGCGCGGGCCCGGTTGGTCTTGTAGTCGATGACCGTGACCGTGTCCGGCCCGATCAGCAGGCGGTCCGCCACGCCCAGCAGGCGGGTGTTCCTGGCGTCGTCCAGGCGGTGGATGAGCGGCGCCTCGTCGTAGGCCGGCACGCCGGGGGCGGGGTGGAAGACGGCGGCGTGGGCGGGGTTGGCGAAGACGGCGGCGGCCTCGGCGTGCTCCGCGCCGGTGCCGGGCGGCATGGCGCCGGCCTCGCACGCGCGCTGCAACCAGAGGTGGATGCGGGTGCCGCGGGCCATGGCGGCGTCGCGGCCGCCGCCGGCCGCGGCGGGGGCGTCGTCGTCCGGGTCGGGCAGGGGCGGCGGGGCGTCGTCGCTGGCGCGCGTCACGGCGCGCAGGGGCGTGGAGCCGCCGACGGGGGCGGGGGCGTAGGCGTCATGGATGGCGTCCGCCGCGCCGTCGTCCGGAGGCGGCGCGGCGTGGTCCGCCGGCGGATCCCGGTCCGCTTCCTGCAGGGTGGGCTCCAGCCAGGCGCGCATGTGGTCGGACCTGGCCCGCGGGCCGCGCACGGCCAGCACGTGGAGCTCGTCCTTGGCGCGGGTCATGGCCACGTAGAGCAGGTTGGCCTCCTGGCGCGTGTTCTCGGCCAGGGCGGCGTCGGCGGCCGTGGTCAGGGGCGTGGGGGCACAGCCGTCCGGCAGGTCGCGGTGGGCCTTGGTCAGACGCTGGACCACGGGGCCGTCGGCGCCGGGCGGGCCCAGCACCACGCGGGGCAGCTCCTCGCGGAAGCCGCCGGCGGCGTTCAGCAGGATCACGAAGCGGGCCTCCAGGCCCTTGGCGCCGTGGATGGTCATCATGCGCACGCGGCCGCGGTCCGTGTCGGGCAGGGTGCCCTCCTCGTGCTCGCGGATCTCCTGGGCGCGGTCCAGGGCGCGCACGAAGCCGCGCAGGCCGGGGAATGGCGTGGCGTCGTGCTCCAGGGCCAGATCCAGCAGGCGCAGCAGGTTGTAGCGGGCCTGCTCGCCCAGGGCGGCGCCGCATCGCTCCAGGGCGTCGGTGTCGCGGTACACTCGGCGCAGGAGGTCGTGCACGGAGTCCAGGCCCACGCGGCCGCGCCAGGATTTCAGGCTCGCCACGACGGCGTTCCAGGCGGGGTCGTCGGCCCGCGCCTGCAGCGCGCCCCAGAGGCCGGCGCGGCGGGTGGCCAGCAGATCCTGCACGGCGGCCTCGCCGCGGCGCAGCAGGGGCGAGCGCAGCACGGCGGTCAGGGCGATGTCGTCGGCCGGGAAGGTGAGCCAGCGCAGCAGGGCCGTCACATCGCGCACCTCGCGCGTGTCGGCCAGGGCGCCGCGGCCGGCGGGGGTGAACGGGATGGCGGCCGTACGCAGGGCGCGCTCGTAGGCCTCCAGGCCGCTGCGGCTGCGCACCAGCACCAGGATGTCGCTCCAGCGCACGCCGTCGCGCGCGCCCAGCTCCCGCACCAGGTCCAGGAAGCGGGCGGCGCCCAGGTCGTGGGCGGCCTCGGCGCTTTCGTCCGATTCGTCCACCGGATGCAGGACCACGGCGCCGGGGTCGTCGTCGCGGTAGGGGAGCTGGCGGGCGCCGTCGGGAAGCAGGTCCCTGAGGACCGGATGCTCGAACGCATCGCCCACGCACCCCACCACCGACGCCAGGCTGCGGAAGTTGGTGGGCAGGGTGGCGGCGGCCTCGCCCGTGCGCGCGGCGAGCCAGGCCTCGGTCTCCTGGAAGATCTCGGGGCGCGCGCCGCGGAAGCCGTAGATGGACTGCTTGCCGTCGCCCACGAAGAACACCGTACGCGCGCGGTCGCCCTCGCCGCGGGCGGCCAGGAACTCCTCGGCGAAGGGGCGCAGCAGATCCCACTGGTCGCGGTTGGTGTCCTGGAACTCGTCCACCAGCAGGTGGTCCAGCCGCGCGTCCATGCGGTAGAGGATCCAGGGGCCCACGTCCTGGTCGGTCACCAGGCGGCGGGCCAGGGTCTCCAGGTCGTGGAAGTCCAGCACGCGGTCGCGGCGCTTGAGTTCGGCGTAGCGGTCCAGCAGGCGGGCGCCCAGGCGCAGGTGGGCGCGGTTGAGCTGGAGGAGGTCCAGCAGGGCGCGGGCGCGCCAGAGCTCCAGCACGGGCCGGGTGGCATGAACCAGGGCGGCCTGCGTGTCGTCCTTGGCCGCCTTGTTGCCGCCCAGCGAGCGGGGCTCGGCCTTCAACGTCAGCACGGAGGCGAGCAGGAGGTCCCATGCGTCGGCGTCGCCGTCCGCGAAGGCCGCGGCAGCTTGCAGGGCCAGGGCGCGTCGCTCGGCGAGCTTGGCGGGGAACTGGGTCTTGGCGGAACGGTCGGCGTCGGCGGCCGCCACGGCGTCCAGACCCGCGGCGGCGTACGCGCGCAGGGCGTCGGCCATCCGCGTCGCCAGACCGGCGGGGCTGGGATCGTCCGCCAGCAGCGTGCCGGCGGACGAT
>Ga0209607_1000807_pt1 | contig 27048 bp, 26 predicted proteins | sample AD_UKC117_MetaG_FD_184413 | JGI IMG/M metagenome (GOLD analysis project Ga0209607, IMG submission 184413) | Active sludge microbial communities of municipal wastewater-treating anaerobic digesters from Hong Kong - AD_UKC117_MetaG (SPAdes)... | ecosystem: Engineered > Bioreactor > Anaerobic >... | reverse complement strand
ATGGGCACGCGCTGCTCGGGGCGGCCCTCCAGGTTGGGCGCGGCGGGCGCCTGCACCTGCGGCAGCATGGTGGTCGGCACGCCGGTCGGGATTTGAGCGGTTTTCTGGGCTGCAGCCGGCGCGCCGGCGGAAGCAGCTCCGGATTGCATAGCACCCAGGACATCGCCCTTGGTCACGCGGCCGTTCTTGCCGGTGCCAGCCACGGCGCCGGCGGCGAGGTTGTTGTCGGCCATCAGCTTGGCAGCGGCGGGCATGGCGATGTCCGACTTGCTGCCACCGGAAGCCGGGGCAGCAGCGGCCGGTGCCGGGGCAGCCGCTTGCGCCGGAGCCGCGGGCGCGGCAGCCGGCGCGCCAGCCACGGCTGCGGTGTCGATGCGGGCGATCAGCTGGTCGGCGGCGACGGTGGCGCCGTCGGCCTCGACGATCTCGCTCAGCACGCCGGTGGCCGGCGCGGGCACTTCGAGCACCACCTTGTCGGTTTCGATCTCGATCAGGATTTCATCGGCCTTGACGGCCTCCCCGGCTTTTTTCTTCCATTGCAGCAAGGTGGCCTCAGCCACGGATTCAGAGAGCTGCGGCACCTTGACTTCGACGATGGCCATTTGAATCTCGATTGACAGTTCTTGTTGGGTTGATGAGGACGGACGCGACGGCGTTTACTTGTGGAGCACGAAGCCCTTCAGGCGGGAGAAGGCAGCGTCGACCAGCGCCTTCTGCTGCTCCTGGTGCAGGTGGGCGTAGCCCACGGCCGGCGAGGCCGCGGCCTGGCGGCCGGCGTAGCCGAGCTTCTGGCCGGCGGACATGTTCTCGTGGATGTAGTGCTGCACGAAGAACCAGGCGCCCTGGTTCTGCGGCTCGTCCTGGCACCACACGATCTCGGTGGCGTTGGGGTACTTCTTGAGTTCCGCACCGAAGGCCTTGTGCGGAAACGGATAGAGCTGTTCCACGCGCAGGATGGCCACGTCTTCGGAGCCCTTTTCCTGGCGCTTCTTGGCCAGGTCGTAGTACACCTTGCCGGAGCAGGCGATCACGCGCTTGACCTTCTCGCCCTTCAGATCGCCCTGGTCGGCAATCACGGTCTGGAAGCTGCCCTTGGTGAAATCGGTGAGCGGGGACGTGGCGTCCTTGTTGCGCAGCAGGCTCTTGGGCGTCATGATGATCAGCGGCTTGCGCAGCGGGCGGATCATCTGGCGGCGCAGCAGGTGGAAGATCTGGCTGGCCGTGGTCGGCTGGACCACCTGCATGTTCAGATCTGCCGAGAGCTGCATGAAGCGCTCCAGGCGCGCCGACGAATGCTCGGGGCCCTGACCCTCGTAGCCGTGCGGCAGCATCAGCGTGAGGCCGTTGACGCGGCCCCACTTGACCTCGCCGGAGGCAATGAACTGGTCGATCAGCACCTGCGCGCCGTTGACGAAGTCACCGAACTGCGCCTCCCAGATCACCAGGGTGTTGGGATCGTTGGAGGCATAGCCGTACTCGAAGCCCAACACCGCTTCTTCCGACAGCAGCGAGTCGATGACGGTGAACGGTGCCTGCTTGTCCGACACGTGCTGCAGCGGCACGAAGATGCCTTCGTCCCATTTCTCGCGCTTCTGGTCGTGCAGCACGGCGTGGCGGTGTGTGAACGTGCCGCGCCCGCAGTCCTCTCCAGACAGGCGCACCGGGAAGCCGGAGGCCACCAGCGAGGCGAAGGCCATGTGCTCGCCCATGCCCCAGTCGACGTTGACCTCGCCACGGCCCATGGCTGCGCGGTCTTCCAGCACCTTCTTGACCAGCGCGTGGACGGTGAAGCCCTCGGGCACGGTGGTGATGCGCTCGGCCAGGCGCTTCCATTCGGTCAGCGGGATGGCGGTTTCGGCCGAATCGGTCCACTTGGTGTTCAGGTAGGGCGACCAGTCGACCGCATACTTGCTCTTGAAGTTGGTCAGCACCGGGTCCACCGTGTGGCGGCCGGCGTCCATGGCGGCGCGGTAGGCGGCCACCATGTCGTCGCCCAGCGTTTCGCCCAGGCCCTGCGCGCCCAGCTTGTCAGCGTAGAGCTTGCGGGTGCCGGGGTGCTGGCCGATGCGCTTGTACATCAGCGGCTGGGTGAGCATGGGGGTGTCCTGCTCGTTGTGGCCCAGCTTGCGGAAGCAGACGATGTCGATCACGACATCCTTGTTGAACTCCTGGCGGTACTGCAGCGCCAGCTGCGTGCACAGCACCACGGCTTCGGGATCGTCGCCGTTCACGTGCAGCACGGGCGCTTCCACCATCTTGACCACGTCGGTGCAGTACAGCGTGGACCGCGTGTCGCGCGGATCGCTGGTGGTGAAGCCGATCTGGTTGTTGATGACGATGTGCACCGTGCCACCGGTGTGGTAGCCGCGCGTGGCCGACATCGCCAGCGTCTCCATCACCACGCCCTGGCCGGCAAAGGCGGCGTCGCCGTGCACCAGCACGGGCAGTACGGAGTCGCCTTCGTCGTCGCCGCGGCGGTCCAGGCGGGCGCGCACGCTGCCCTCGACCACCGGGTTGACGATCTCCAGGTGCGAGGGGTTGAAAGCCAGGCTCAGGTGCACCGGGCCGCCGGCCGTGGACACGTCGCTCGAGAAGCCCTGGTGGTACTTCACGTCGCCACTCGGCAGGTCTTCCGGCGCGGTGTGGTCGAACTCGGCGAACAGCATCGAGGGCATCTTGCCCAGCGTGTTGACCAGCACGTTCAGGCGGCCGCGATGGGCCATGCCGATCACGATTTCCTGCACGCCGGCTTCACCGGCGCGGTTGATCAGCTCGTCCATGGAGACGATGAAGCTCTCGCCGCCTTCCAGCGAGAAGCGCTTCTGGCCCACGTACTTGGTGTGCAGGAACCGCTCCAGGCCCTCGGCGGCCGTCAGGCGTTCCAGCACGTGCTTCTTCTGGTCGGCCGTGAGCTGCGGGTTGGCGCGCACACTCTCCAGCTTCTGCTGCCACCAGCGCTTTTCCGTCTGGTCGGTGATGTACATGTACTCTGCGCCGACGGTGCCGCAGTAGGTCTCGCGCAGGGCGTTCAGCAGGTCACGCAGCGACATCACGTCCTTGCCGAAGAACGTGTTGCTGGTGTTGAACACCGTCTCCATGTCGGCGTCGGTGAAGCCGTAGAAGGAAGGCTCCAGTTCCGGGATCGCCGGGCGCTCGCTGCGCTTGAGCGGATCCAGGTTGGCCCAGCGTGCGCCGATGTTGCGGTAGGCGGCGATGAGCTGCTGCACCGCCGTGCGCTTGCGGCCTGCCTCGGAATCGGCACCGCTGGGCTCGGCCGCACGCATGGGGCCCTGCTTGGCCAGCTGGGCAAAGGCGTTGACGACCGGCATGTGCGGCACATCGCGCGCCTCGCTGCCGTCGACGGCCGGTACGTGCTGCAGCGCATCGAAATAGCTGCGCCAGCTGTCGGGCACGCTGCCAGGGTTGGCGAGGTAGTTTTCGTACATCTCCTCCACGTACGGCGCATTGCCGCCGAAGAGGTAGGTGTTGCCTTTGTACGTGTCGTACACGGAGCGGGTTTCGCTCATGATCGCTGGCCTCCGCTCCCCTTCAGGGAGCTGTGAGATTGGTGAAATGACCTTCCGCGGCCCCGGCTGAACCGGTTGGCGGACGCGACTCGGGCTGGGAAGGGCCTAATGCTTCGCGCTCCAATTGTGCCACCGAAAGCTGACAGGGTGGCACCGGCGGGGCGCAGTCCGCCGGACAGGTGTTGCGTCACACCTTCACCAGATCGCGGATCTGCTGCAGCGCGGCCGGGTCTTCCATGGTGGTCAGATCGCCCGGATCGCGCCCCTCGCACACCGCCTGCACGGCGCGGCGCAGCAGCTTGCCGGAGCGGGTCTTGGGCAGCAGCGAGACGAAGCGCACGCGCGCCGGCCGCGCCACCGCGCCCAGCGAGCCGTCGACGATCTTCATCACCTCGCCTTCCAGCTTGAGCAGCGCCTGCGGGTCTTCCAGCGGGCTGGCGTCCTTGAGCACGGCGAAGGCCATGGCCACCTGGCCTTTGAGCTGGTCGGCCACGCCGACCACCGCGACCTCGGCGATGTTGGGGTGGCTGGCAATGGCTTCCTCGATCTCGCGCGTGCCCAGGCGGTGTCCGGCCACGTTGATCACGTCGTCGGTGCGGCCGAGGATGAAGTAGTAGCCGTCTTCGTCGCGGATGGCCCAGTCGAAGGTGCTGTAGACCATCTTGTTCGGCACGCTCGACCAGTAGGTGTTGACGTAGCGGGTGTCGTCGCGCCAGACGGTCTGCAGGCAGCCGGGAGGCAGCGGACCCTCGATGGCCAGCACGCCCTTCTGGTTGGCGCTGGTGAGTTCCTCGCCGGTCTGGTCGTCCAGCAGCTTGACGTTGTAGCCGTAGACCGCCTTGCCGGGCGAGCCGAACTTGGAGGGCGCCTTCTCCACCCCGTTGCAGATGGTGAGGATGGGCCAGCCGGTCTCGGTCTGCCAGTAGTTGTCGATGATGGGCTTGCCCAGGGAGCCGCTGATCCACTGCGCCGTGGGCTCGTCGAGCGGCTCGCCGGCCAGGAACAGCGCACGCAGGCTGGAGAGATCGTACTTGCTCAGGAAGGCCGGATCCTGCTTCTTGAGCACGCGCACCGCGGTGGGCGCGCTGAACATCACGGTCACCTTGTATTTTTCGACCAGCTGCCACCAGATGCCGCCGTCCGGCCGCGTGGGCAGGCCCTCGTACATGATGGTGGCCATGCCGGCGATCAGCGGGCCGTAGATGATGTAGCTGTGGCCCACCACCCAGCCGATGTCGCTGGTGGAAAAGTAGGTCTCGCCGGCGCGGCCGTCGAAGATGTGCTTCATGGAAGCGGCCAGCGCCACGGCGTAGCCACCGGTGTCGCGTTGCACGCCCTTGGGCTTGCCGGTGGTGCCGCTGGTGTAGAGCGTGTAGCTGGTGTGGGTGGCGTCCACCCACTCGCAGGGTACTTGGGCGTTCAGGTGCTGCTCGCGCAGCGCGGCCCACAGGTGATCGCGGCCGGCCACCAGGTCCATGGGCACCAGGCCGCGGTCCGCCAGCAGCACGGCCGGCGGCTTGTGCTTGGACAGGCGGATGGCTTCGTCGAGCAGGGGCTTGTACGCCACCGCCTTGCCGCCGCGCGACCCGGCGTCGGCGCTGACGATCACCTTGGGTTCGGCATCCTCGATGCGGCTGGCCAGCGAACCCGAGGCGAAGCCGCCGAACACCACCGAGTGGATGGCGCCGATGCGCGCGCAGGCCAGCATGGCGAAGGCCGCTTCCGCAATCATGGGCATGTAGATCAGCACCCGATCGCCCTTGCCCACGCCCAGCGACAGCAGCGCAGCGGCCATGCGCTGCACCTCGGCCTGCAGTTGCCTGAAGGTGTAGACCTGCTCGGTGTCGGTTTCCGTGGAGATGGCGATCAGCGCAGGCTGGTCGCCGCGCGTGGCGACGTGGCGGTCAACCGCGTTGTGGCACAGGTTGGTGGTGCCGCCCGCGAACCACTTGACGAACGGCGGCTTGCTGTAGTCGCAGATCGTCTGGGGCGGCGTCTGCCAGTCGATCAGCGCGGCCTGTTCGCGCCAGAAGCCGTCGCGATCCTCGATGGAACGGCGGTAGAACTCTGCATAGCTGCTCATGGGCTTGTCTCCTCGGCACTTTCGGCCGCTGGTTCTCGGGCACGAACGGGCGCGTTCAGCTCAAGGCGCACACATGCAGGCGCGCCGCGCACTCGCTACTCGGGAGTCGCCATTATGAAGTTGGCGCTTGCGACAGACTGACGGGGCCCTGCCCGACCCGCCGCTCAGCGCTTCTTGCGCGTCAGCGGCGTGCGGGCCAGGCGGCGCGAGTTGGCTGCGGCGCGCTGGCCCACGGGGCGCACACCACGGGTGGCCACGTCCAGCACCGAGCCCCAGGCCTTGCTCACGTCGTTGGCCACCTGCCGCTGCATGGCGCGCGGGCGCAGCCAGGCACCACCCAGCGCCGCCTGCCACCAGAAGTGCATGGCCTCCAGCGCCCATTGCTGCTGCAGGGCCATGGTGCGCGCACCCATGGCCACCCAGGCCTCCTGGAAAGCCGCCAGCTTCTCGGCCCCCATGAGGGTAAACTCGCGCCGGTCGCGCGCGCTGGGCTGCGGGCCGGCCAGCATCATGCGCGTGACGCGGTGCGCCACCACCTGCGGCGCCGACCAGCTCAACTGGGCCGATTCGCGCAGCAAATCCGCCGAATGGCGCGTCCAATCCATGTTCATCGCTTGTTCCCCTGGCAATGGAGCCTGAAAAAGCTCCTGATTCGATAGCTGCCTGCGCCCGTCATGACTGGGCCAGCGGCCCAAATCTTCATCAAACTTCCTGACAGCCGCGTTACTTGATCAAGGCCTGCACCGCCTTGAACTTCGGGTGTTCCGCGCTGCCGAGCCATTCGAACAGCACCATCTCGGTGGTCACCAGTTCGCAACCCGCGGCCGCCAGGCGGTCGAAGGCGGCGTCGCGGTTGCGTTCGGTGCGCGAGCCACAGGCATCGGTCACCACCCACACGTCGCCGTCCTGCTCCAGCAAGCCGAGCGCGGTCTGCAGCAGGCAGACGTGCGCCTCGCAGCCGGCCAGCAACCAGGTGGAGCGCTCGGGCTCCGCCGGCTGCGGCTGGCGCAGGTGCCGGGGCAGGCTGCGCGCGTTGCCGCCGCGCGGGCGCGGCGTCGGCTCGGCCACCGCTTCCAGCATGGGCAGTAGTTGCGGTGCGGCGCTGAAGCCCATCTTGGGCACCACCTCGTCGCACAGCGCACGCAGCGCCTCGTCGGTGGCTCCGAGCCCAGCCGGGTTCTGCTCGGTCGCCCATACAGGCACACCCAGTTCGCGGGCCGCGCGCGCCAGCCGCAGCGCGTTCTGCAACACCGCGGCGCCGTCGTGGACGACAGGCATCAGGCGCGCCTGGTAGTCGATCAGGATCAGGCGGGACAGGTCGGCCTCAAGCAGCATGGCGATGTTGGAAGGAGCGATCGAAGCCGCAGGTTACACCCGGCGGGCGGGGCACAGGCAAAAGAAAACGGCCTGGCTCGTGGGAGCCAGGCCGTCTGGATCTGGTGGGTGATACATGGATCGAACATGTGACCCCTGCCGTGTGAAGGCAGTGCTCTACCGCTGAGCTAATCACCCGGTTTCGCACCAGCGTGGCCGATGCGAAGCCCGTGATTATGCCACAGCTTCGGCCGCTGGGCGATCGGCTGCCGGCCAGACAGTCTTACCGCCGCTGGCCTTGTCGATCTCGGCCAGCACGCGGGCGTGCGCGGCCAGTTCGGCCTCGCTGGCGGCCAGCACCGGCAGATCGAAGCCGCTCAGGTCGGCGCGCGTGGCGCCCTCGCCTTCGGCGCCGACCGAGCCCAGGTCGATCAGCAGCGCCTCCTGGCCGCGCGTGAGGTTGATGTAGACATCGGCCAGCAGCTCGGCGTCGAGCAGCGCGCCGTGCAGCGTGCGGCCGGAGTTGTCCACGCCCAGGCGGTCGCACAGCGCGTCCAGGCTGTTGCGCTTGCCGGGATAGAGCTCCTTGGCCATGGCCAGCGTGTCGGTCACCTTGTCCACGAAGCTGGCCAGCTGGGGCCGCCCCAGTCGCTCCAGTTCCTTGTCGAGAAAGCCGACGTCGAAGGCGGCGTTGTGGATGATCAGCTCCGCGCCTTCCAGGTAGCGCAGGATGTCGTCGGCCACCTCGGCGAACTTGGGCTTGTCGCGCAGGAACTCGTTGCTGATGCCGTGCACCTTGAGCGCGTCTTCGTGGCTGTCGCGCTCGGGGTTGACGTAGAAGTGCAGGTTGTTGCCGGTGAGCTTGCGCGCCATCAGCTCGACGCAGCCGATCTCGATGATGCGGTCGCCGCTCTCGGCCGACAGTCCGGTGGTTTCGGTGTCCAGAACGATTTGTCGCGACATGGCGAGCGGCCCTAGTGTTTCTCTTTGGCGTGGTTGATGGAGTAGCGCGGGATCTCGACCGTCAGGTCTTCCTTGGCCACGATGGCCTGGCAGGACAGGCGCGACTGCGGCTCCAGGCCCCAGGCGCGGTCGAGCAGGTCCTCCTCCTCTTCCTCGGGCGGGTTGAGCGAGTCATAGCCCTTGCGCACGACGACGTGGCAGGTGGTGCAGGCGCAGCTCATCTCGCAGGCGTGCTCGATCTCGATGTCGTGCTCGAGCAGCGCCTCGCAGATGGAATCGCCCACGTTGGCCTGGATCTCGGCGCCCTCGGGCGCATATTCCGGGTGAGGCAGGATCTTGATGACGGGCATGGCGGGTTGCGAGCTTACAGCGTGGAAACGTTCTTGCCGGACAGCGCCTTCTGGATGCTGGCGTTCATGCGCGCGGCGGCAAAGGCCTCGGTGCCTTGCGCCAGCGCCTTGGTGGCCGCTTCGATGGCGGCGGCGTCCTCGCTGTTGGCGGCAATGGCGCGCAGCGAGAGCATCAGCGCATCGATGTCAGCGCGTTCTTGCGGCGCCAGCAGCGCGCCATCGGCTTCCAACGCGCTCTGCGTGGCCAGCAGCATGCGGTCGGCCTCCACGCGCGCCTCCACCAGGGCGCGCGCGGCCACGTCGGCCTCGGCGGTGGTGAAGCTTTCCTGCAGCATGCGCGCGATGTCGTCGTCGGCCAGACCGTAGCTGGGCTTGACGTCGATCTGCGCCTCCACGCCGCTGATCTGTTCGCGCGCGCCCACGTGCAGCAGGCCGTCGGCGTCAACGGTGAAGGTGACGCGGATGCGCGCGGCGCCGGCCGCCATGGGCGGTATGCCGCGCAGCTCGAAGCGCGCCAGGCTGCGGCAGTCCTGCACCAGGTCGCGCTCGCCCTGCACCACGTGCAGCGCCAGCGCGGTCTGGCCATCCTTGTAGGTGGTGAAATCCTGCGCCATGGCGGTGGGGATGGTCTGGTTGCGCGGCACGATGCGCTCCACCAGCCCGCCCATGGTCTCGATGCCGAGCGACAACGGGATCACGTCCAGCAGCAGCAGGTCGCCGGCGGCGTCGTTGCCGGCCAGCTGGTTGGCGGAAATGGCCGCGCCCAGCGCCACCACCTCGTCCGGGTTCAGGTTGGTGAGCGGCTCGCGACCGAACAACCCCGCCACCGCCTGCCGGATCTGCGGCATGCGCGTGGCGCCACCCACCATGACCACGCCCTGCACCTCGTCGGGCCGCAGCCTGGCGTCGCGCAGCACCTGGCGGACGGTGGCAACGCAGCGGCCGGTGAGCTGGGCGGTGGCGGCCTCGAAATCCGATCGTTGCACATCGAATCCGGCTCCGGCCGGCTCCCAGAAGGCGCCGACAGCTACAGATTCAGTAGTGCTCAAGGCTTCCTTGATGGCCCGCGCCGCGGTCTTGAGCGCCGCGCGCTCGGCGGCGGCGCCCGCCGTGCGGCCGCTGCGCTGCAGCAGCCAGTCGGCCAGCGCCTGGTCGTAATCGTCGCCGCCCAGGGCCGAATCGCCGCCGGTGGCAATGACCTCGAACACACCCTGCGTGAGCCGCAGGATGGACACGTCGAAGGTGCCCCCGCCCAGATCGAACACGGCGTAGATGCCTTCGCTGGCATTGTCCAGCCCGTAGGCAATGGCCGCCGCGGTGGGCTCGTTGATCAGGCGCAGCACGTTCAGGCCGGCCAGCTGCGCGGCATCCTTGGTGGCCTGGCGCTGCGCGTCGTCGAAATAGGCAGGCACGGTGATCACGGCGCCGTACAGGTCGTCGCCCAGCGAATCCTCGGCGCGCTGGCGCAGCGTGGCCAGGATCTCCGCGCTCACTTCCACGGGCGATTTCTCGCCCTGCACGGTGCGCACGGCCACCATGCCGGGCTTGTCGACCAGCGTGTAAGGCAGCTTGCCGGCGTGCGCCACATCGGCCAGGCCGCGGCCCATCAGGCGCTTGGCGGAAGCGATGGTGTTCTCGGCATCCTGCGCGGCGCCCTCCAGCGCAGCCCAGCCGATCTGGCGGCCGCCGCCCGGCAGGTAGCGCACCACCGAGGGCAACAGCACGCGGCCTTCGGCGTCCGGCAGGCATTCGGCCACGCCGTGGCGCACGGCGGCCACGAGTGAATGGGTGGTGCCCAGATCGATACCCACCGCCAGGCGGCGCTGGTGCGGATCGGGTGACTGACCGGGTTCGGAGATTTGCAGCAGGGCCATCGGGAAAAAGGGGCAGAAAGTCGTTTCTTCTTGAGGCGCGGCACGCACGGGCCGCGCGGCTCGGGTTCAGTCCAGGGCGTCGCGCCGACGGTCGATGTCGGCAGCCAGGCGGTCCAGGAACATCAGCGCGCGCACCGACTGCGCCGCCGCCGGCCAGGCCTGTTCGGCGTCCGTCTGTTGCTCTATTTTAGAGAGCATGTCGCGCTGGAGCGAAGCCGACTGGCTGGCGATCTGCTCCAGGTCGTCGGCACTCGCCGCATCGTCCAGCGCCTCGCGCAGCTCCATCTGCTGCATCAGGAACGCGGGCGGCATGGCGGTGTTGTTCTCGGCATCGATGGGCGCGCCGTTCAGCTCGCACAGGTAGGCGGCGCGCTGCAGCGGGCTCTTCAGGCGCCGGTAGGCCTCGTTGATGCGGGCCGACCATTGCATCGCCACGCGCTGCGCGGCCGCGCCCTGGGCGGCGAACTTGTCCGGGTGCACCTGGCGCTGCAGCTCCTTCCAGCGCACGTCGAGCGCACCCGCGTCCAGCGCAAAGCGCGGCGGCAGGCCGAAGAGTTCGAAATCGGTGGATTGCAGGTTCATGTGCAGGGTTCGAGACAAAGTGGACACACCGTCTGCCCAAGCGAGCAGCGTGCCAAGTGTGCGGGCCTCAACCTTCGCCGCCGGTGGCAGCGGAAGGCGACCACATCTCGGACGGCAACTGGGCCAGGGCTTCGGCGGGTGCTTCCACGTCCCAGATGTCCACGCAGCAGCCGCAACCCTGATTGTCGGCGCAGCGGATGCGCGGGCCCCAGCGCTGGAACCAGGCGTTGACGGCCACCACCTCGCGTTCGTTGTCGATGGTGACGATGACCGTGGCGCGTGCCATGCGCAGCCGCTGACGAAGGGCGCCTCAGACCCGGAACGACTCGCCGCAGCCGCAGCGGTCGCGCTCATTGGGGTTGTGGAACTTGAAGCCCTCGTTCAGGCCCTCGCGCACGTAGTCGAGCTCGGTGCCGTCGATGTAGGCCATGCTCTTGGGATCGACCAGCACCTTGACGCCGTGGCCCTCGAAGACGATGTCCTCGGGCGCGATCTCGTCCACGTATTCGAGCTTGTAGGCCAGGCCCGAGCAGCCGGTGGTCTTGACGCCCAGGCGCACGCCCACGCCCCTGCCGCGCTTGGCGAGGTACTTGCTGACGTGGCGGGCGGCGGATTCGGAAAGGGTGACGGCCATGACGGGCAGCGAAAGGAATTCGGTCAGACAGAACAGAGAACGACGGTCACGAGCACCGAAGCGGCCTGAATGGCCCGCAGCGCATGTGCCACGCCACCCTCGACGAACAGCAGGTGGCCGGCCGGCAGCGTGGTCACGGCGCCGGCCACCTCCACCTCGACCACGCCCTCCAGGCACTGGATGGTGATCTCGCCCGCCACCTGGTGGCTGGGCATGCGGTGGCCGGCGGGGAACACCAGGCGCATCACCTCCAGCTGGGCCGACTTGAACAGGGCGATGGACTGCTCGCCCGTGATCGCGCCGCCGTAGGGGCGTACGTCGATCACTTCACCTTGCTCGGCGTGGTGCAGGGCCATGCTGGCGGCTCAGTTGGCGTGCTTTTTCTTGTAGTCGTCCACCGCGGCCTTGATGGCGTCTTCGGCCAGGATGGAGCAGTGGATCTTCACCGGGGGCAGCGCCAGCTCTTCGGCGATCTGGCTGTTCTTGAGCGCCGAGGCTTCGTCCAGCGTCTTGCCCTTGACCCATTCGGTCACGAGCGAGCTGGAGGCGATGGCCGAGCCGCAGCCGTAGGTCTTGAAGCGCGCGTCCTCGATGACGCCGGTGGAAGGGTTGACCTTGATCTGCAGCTTCATCACGTCGCCGCAGGCCGGTGCGCCCACCATGCCGGTGCCCACGCTCTCGTCGCCCTTGTCGAAGCTGCCGACGTTGCGGGGGTTTTCGTAGTGGTCAATGACCTTTTCGGAATAAGCCATGGTTTTACTCCTTGTTTGATAGCTGCCTGCGCCCGTCTCTCATGGGCTGCAAGCCTGTTTCATTCAAAAATCAGTGGGCTGCCCACTGGATGGTGGACAGATCGATGCCCTCCTGGTGCATCTCCCACAGCGGGGAGAGCTCGCGCAGCTTGGCCACGTTCTCGCGGATGGTCTTGACGGCGTAGTCGATGTCTTCCTCGGTCGTGAAGCGGCCGATGGTGATGCGCAGGCTGGAGTGCGCCAGCTCGTCGCTGCGGCCCAGGGCGCGCAGCACGTAGCTGGGCTCCAGGCTGGCCGAGGTGCAGGCCGAGCCGCTGCTCACCGCCAGGCCCTTGATGCCCATGATGAGCGATTCGCCTTCGACGAAGTTGAAGCTCAGGTTGATGTTCTGCGCCACGCGCTGCGTGGGGTGGCCGTTGAGGAACACTTCCTCCACGTCCTTCAGGCCGTCGATCAGGCGGTGGTGCAGCGCCCAGGCCTTCTCGTTGTCCTTGTCCATCTCTTCGCGGGCGATGCGGTAGGCCTCGCCCATGCCGACGATCTGGTGCGTGGGCAGCGTGCCGCTGCGCATGCCACGCTCGTGGCCGCCGCCGTGCATCTGCGCTTCCAGGCGGATGCGCGGCTTGCGGCGCACATACAGCGCGCCAATGCCCTTGGGGCCGTAGGTCTTGTGGCTGGCCAGGCTCATCAGGTCGATGGGCTGCTGGCTGACGTCGATATGCACCTTGCCGGTGGCCTGCGCCGCATCCACGTGGAAGATCACGCCATGCTCGCGGCAGATGGCGCCAATGGCGTTCACGTCCTGGATCACGCCGATCTCGTTGTTCACCAGCATCACGCTGGCCAGGATGGTGTCGGGGCGGATGGCGGCCTTGAAGGCCGCCAGATCCAGCAGGCCGTCTTCCTGGACGTCGAGGTAGGTCACCTCGAAACCCTGGCGCTCCAGCTCGCGCATGGTGTCGAGCACGGCCTTGTGCTCGGTTTTCACCGTGATCAGGTGCTTGCCCTTGCCCTGGTAGAAGTGGGCCGCGCCCTTGATGGCCAGATTGTCGGATTCGGTGGCGCCGGAAGTCCAGACGATCTCGCGCGGGTCGGCGCCGATCAGCTCGGCCACCTGCTGGCGCGCCTTTTCCACCGCCTGCTCGGCTTCCCAGCCCCAGGCGTGGCTGCGGCTGGCCGGGTTGCCGTGGTGCTCGCGCAGCCACGGAATCATGGCGTCCACCACGCGCGGATCGACCGGCGTGGTGGCACCGTAGTCCATGTAGATGGGGAAATGCGGGGTCTGGCTCATGGGATCAGCACATCAGAAATTTTAGTGTTTCAGGCCACCAGCCCTTGAAGGGCGGGCGCAGGCAGCTATTTATTTAGAAGCAATTCCACCCAGCGCGAAGACCGAGTTGGGCGCCGTCACGCGGATCGGCTTGACCACCGGCGCGCTGGAAATGGCGCGCTTGGCGGCCGGCTTGTCTTCCACCTCCATGCCCTTGGCGAGCTGGTCTTCCACCAGGCTCTGCAGGGTCACGCCGTCGAGGAAGGCGACCATGTGGTCGTTCAGCGAGGTCCAGAGGTCGTGCGTCATGCAGCGGCCGCCGTCGCCATGGCAGTTTTCCTTGCCGCCGCAGTGGGTGGCGTCGATGGGCTCGTCCACCGACAGGATGATGTCGGCCACGGTGATTTCGCCGGCCTCGCGGCCCAGCGTGTAGCCGCCGCCCGGACCGCGGGTGGATTCCACCAGTTCCTTGCGGCGCAGCTTGCCGAACAGCTGCTCGAGGTAGGACAGCGAAATCTGCTGCCGCTGGCTGATGGCGGCCAGCGTCACCGGGCCGCTCTGCTGGCGCAGCGCCAGGTCGATCATGGCGGTGACGGCGAATCGCCCTTTGGTGGTCAGGCGCATGCAAAGACTCCTTGCGTGGGTGTTGTGCGCCCGCCACCCCGCGGCTGGCGGGTCGGCAGGCGGGGTGCCGCGGCTGGGCGGCACCTAATTCCGAGTATTTCTATCAAGTATACACGATGAAGGGGCTTTCAGCCTGACCCGGGCACCCCGCCGGGCCACGACGCGGCCTTCTCCTACAGCGGATTCAACGCCGGCCCACAGGCATGCCGCCAGCCGGGGCCTAAGGTGCGAACCACCCACCGGAGGGCGCCCGACGCGTTCCCCGTCCACCACCCAACCACGACCCACCTGGAGGATGCCACCATGAGCAACACCACCCATTTGATGCGCCTGAGCGCCCTGGCCGCCGCGGCCGCCCTGGCCATCGGCCTCGCCGCCTGCGGCAAGAGCGACGACGGCCAGACCGCCGGCCAGAAACTCGACACCGCCGTCGCCAAGACCGAAGCCGCCGCCAACCAGGCCGGCGACAAGGTGGCCAACGCCGCCGCCGATGCCAAGGACGCGGTCAAGGATGCCGCGGCCGACGCCAAGGACGCGATGAAAGACGCCACCGCCGACGCCAAGGACGCCGCCGCCAAGGCCGGCGCCGACGTGAAGGCCGCGGCCGCCGACGCCAAGGCCGACGCCAGCGCCGCCATGGCCAAGGCGGGCGACATGCTCGACGATGCCGGCATCACCGCCTCCGTCAAGACCGATCTGGCCAAGGACAACGAGTTGAGCGCGCTGGCGATCAACGTGGACACCAAGAACGGCGTGGTCACACTGAACGGCCCGGCACCCAACGAGGCCGCCAAGGCCCGCGCCGAAACCATCGCCAAGGCGGCGAAGGGCGTGAAATCGGTCGACAACAAGCTGGTCGTCAAGGGCAGCTAACGGCCAGCCGGGCGCCCTGCCCGGTGACCGCCTCGCTCAGGCGGCGCCGCGCAACTCGCCCGAGGCGCCCAGCACCCTTTCCTTGAGCGCGGCCAGCTGGTCGCGCGTGCGTGCGGCCTGCTCGAATTCCAGGTTGCGCGCGTGCTCGAGCATGAGCTTCTCGAGCCGGCGGATCTCCTTGGCCAGATCCTTCTCGGTCATGGCCTCCTCGATCGGCACCACGGCGGCCACGCCACCGGCGTCGCGCCCGCTCTTGTCGCTGTAGACGCCGTCGATCAGGTCGCGCACCTGCTTGACGATGCCACGCGGGGTGATGCCGTGCTCGGCGTTGTAGGCCATCTGCCTGGCGCGCCGGCGCCCGGTTTCGTCCATGGCGCGCTTCATGGAATCGGTGATGCGGTCGGCGTACAGGATGGCCTTACCGTTGACGTTGCGCGCCGCCCGGCCGATGGTCTGGATCAGGCTGCGCTCGGCGCGCAGGAAGCCTTCCTTGTCGGCGTCCAGGATGGCCACCAGCGAAACCTCGGGAATGTCCAGGCCTTCGCGCAGCAGGTTGATGCCCACCAGCACGTCGAAGGCCCCCAGGCGCAGGTCGCGGATGATCTCCACCCGCTCCACGGTGTCGACGTCGGAGTGCAGGTAGCGCACCTTCACGCCGTTGTCAGTCAGGTACTCGGTGAGCTGCTCGGCCATGCGTTTGGTGAGCGTGGTGATGAGCACGCGCTCGCCTTTCTCGACCCGCAGGCGAATCTCCTGCAGCACGTCGTCCACCTGGTGCGTGGCCGGGCGCACCTCGACCTCCGGATCCACCAGGCCGGTCGGCCGCACCACCTGCTCCACCACCTTGCCGGCGTGCTGCTTCTCGTAGTCGGCCGGCGTGGCCGAGACGAAGATGGCCTGGCGCATGCGCTGCTCGAACTCGGCGAACTTGAGCGGCCGGTTGTCCAGCGCGCTCGGTAGGCGGAAGCCGTATTCCACCAGCGTGGTCTTGCGCGCCTTGTCGCCGTTGTACATGGCGTTGAGCTGGCCGATCATCTGGTGGCTCTCGTCCAGGAACATCAGCGCGTCGCGCGGCAGGTAGTCGGTGAGCGTGGGCGGTGGATCGCCGGGCTTGGCGCCCGAAAGGTGGCGCGTGTAGTTCTCGATGCCCTTGCAGTGGCCCAGCTCGCTGAGCATCTCCAGGTCGAAGCGCGTGCGCTGCTCGATGCGCTGCGCCTCGACCAGCTTGCCCTCGTTGACGAAGAACTTGAGCCGGTCAGCCAGCTCCTGCTTGATGGTTTCCACCGCCGCCAGCGTCTTCTCGCGCGGGGTGACGTAGTGGCTGCTCGGGTAGATGACGAAGCGCGGCACCTTCTGCTGGATGCGGCCGGTGAGCGGGTCGAACAGCGCGATGCTCTCCACCTCGTCGTCGAACAGCTCGAAGCGCACCGCCAGCTCGGAGTGTTCGGCCGGGAACACGTCGATGGTGTCGCCGCGCACGCGGAAGCTGCCACGGGCGAAATCCGTGTCGTTGCGCTGGTACTGCATGCGCACCAGCTGGGCGATGGCGTCGCGCTGGCCCTGCTTGCCGCCCACCTTCAGGATCATCCGCATCTGCAGGTAGTCGTCCGGCGCGCCGATGCCGTAGATGGCGCTCACCGTGGCCACGATCACCACGTCGCTCCGCTCCAGCACGCTCTTGGTGGCCGATAGGCGCATCTGCTCGATGTGCTCGTTGATGGCGCTGTCCTTCTCGATGAACAGGTCGCGCTGCGGCACGTAGGCCTCGGGCTGGTAGTAGTCGTAGTAGCTGACGAAGTACTCGACGGCGTTCTTCGGGAAGAACTCGCGGAACTCGCTGTACAGCTGCGCGGCCAGCGTCTTGTTGGGCGCGAACACGATGGCCGGCCGCCCGAGCCGGGCGATCACGTTGGCCATGGTGAAGGTCTTGCCGGAGCCGGTGACGCCCAGCAGGGTCTGGAAGGCCTCGCCGTCTTCGATGCCTTCGACCAGCTGCGCGATGGCGGTGGGCTGGTCGCCCGCCGGCGGGTAGGGCTGGTAGAGCTGGAACGGCGAATCCGGGAAGCTGACGAACCGGCCCTCGGCGGGCGCGGGCGCTGCCACTGCCTGAGGCTGGGCGGTGGCGCGGGGGGCGGTCTTGGCAGGCGTTGGCGACATGGCTGGCAGATGCGGGCGGCCGGGCAAAAGGCAATCAAACACCATACCCGAAGCCGGCGGGGAGCGCTCGGGCACCGTTGCGGCGCGCGGGCCGGCCCGTGCAGGCGGGCCAGCGAAGCCCGTCGAACACTATGTTTTCAGGAGCTGCCTGCGCCCGCCACGCTTGGTCAGAACGCCTTTTTGGCTTGAAATTTCACGCAGTGAGGCCGTTCCGCCGTGGCCGGCTCACCCGGGAATCACCGGCTCTACCAGGTTGGCCAGCTGCAGCAGCGATTCCTGCCAGCCCAGGTAGCACATCTCCAGCGGAATCGCCTCGGGAATGCCGGCCTGCGTCACGCTCAGCTCGGTGCCGCACAGCACGGGCGTGAGGCGCACCGTGACCTCCAGTGTGCCGGGCAGGTTGGGATCATCGAACCGGTCGGTGTAGCGGATCAGCTCGTGTGGCACCAGCTCTAAGTACTCGCCGCCGAAGGCATGCCCGTTGCCGCTGCCGAAGTTGTGGAAGGACATGCGGAAACTGCCGCCCACGCGGGCGTCCATGTGGTGCACCTCGCAGGTCAAACCGTAGGGCGGCAGCCACCTGGCCAGGGCAGCCGGCTCGGTGAAGGCGCGGTACAGCTTCTCGGGCGTGGTGCGCAGCACGCGGTGGATGCGGACGGTGCGGTCGTTCATGGCCGGGCTCGCTTTCATGCTGGGTTGAGAAAGGATCATGGAAACTCCCGGCCGTCAGACACCCGGCGGAATCTTGGCGCGCATCATGCTGCGGCGGCTGATGCGCTCGCCGTCCACGATGAAGGTGCCGTCACCCACGGCGTGCAGCGTGCGCCGGTCCTTGCGCCGGTCGGCCACCCAGGCGGCCACGCCCTGCAGCACGACGATGCCGTGCGGCTCGATGATGTCGGTCACCCGGCATTCGATGTTGGCCATGCACTGCTTGATGAGCGGCGCCCGCACCTGGCCGCCAGCCATCGGCGTGAGCCCGAAGCGCTCGAACTTGTCGGTGTCGGCGCCCGAGCACATGCCCACGCCCACCACGTCGTCGATCATGTCCGCTGTGGGGATGGCGACGACGCATTCCCGCGTCGCCTTCAGCGCCGCCCAGGAATGGTTCCAGGGCCCCGTGGTGATGGCGAACATCGGCGTGAAGTCCATCACCATGGTCCAGGAGATGGTCATGACATAGTTCTTCTGCCCGTCGTTCGTGGTGACCCAGACCACCGGGCCCGGCTCCAGCAGGGTGAAGGCTTTTTCAAGCGGCAGCGGTTTCATGCCTGTGCTCCGGTCGGGGCATTCCGGCCAGTGCGCCACGCGAAGCGGCGCCGCGTGGCTGGCCGGGGCGTTCCATGAACGATACACCCGGGCGCGTCGCAGGCACTGGAACGCCCGCGGGTCGACAAGACAGGCCGTGCGCACCCTAAAATTAAGGGCTTTCATCCATTCCACCGCCGCTGGCGCACCACCATGTCCCTCTTCTCCTCCGTCGAAATGGCCCCCCGCGACCCGATCCTGGGTCTGAACGAACAGTACGCGGCTGATCAGAACCCCCAGAAGGTCAACCTGGGCGTGGGCGTGTATTTCGACGACAACGGCAAGCTGCCGCTGCTGGCCTGCGTGCGCCAGGCGGAAGCGTCGATGGGCGCCAACCCAAGCCCGCGCGGCTACCTGCCGATCGACGGCAACGCCGCCTACGACGCCGCCGTCAAGGCGCTGGTGTTCGGCGACGGCAGCGAGCTGGTCAAGGCCGGCCGCGTGGCCACGGTGCAGGCCCTGGGCGGCACCGGCGGCCTGAAGCTGGGCGCCGACTTCCTGAAGAAGCTGAGCCCTGGTGCCAAGGTGCTGATCTCCGACCCGAGCTGGGAAAACCACCGCGCCCTGTTCACCCAGGCTGGCTTCGACGTCGGCACCTACCGCTACTACGACAGCGCCACGCGCAACCTGAACTTCGAAGGCATGCTGGCCGACCTGAAGGCCGCCGCACCCGGCACCGTCGTCGTGCTGCACGCCTGCTGCCACAACCCCACGGGCTACGACATCAGCGCCGCGCAGTGGGACCAGGTGATCGAGGCCGTGAAAGCCGGCAAGCTGACGCCTTTCCTGGACATGGCCTACCAGGGCTTCGGCCACGGCATCGCCGAGGATGGCGCGGTGGTGGGCAAGTTCGTGGCCGCCGGGCTCGACGTGTTCGTGGCCACCTCGTTCTCCAAGAGCTTCAGCCTCTACGGCGAGCGCGTCGGCGCCCTGTCGGTGGTGTGCGCCACCAAGGAAGAAGCCGCCAAGGTGCTGAGCCAGCTCAAGATCATGGTGCGCACCAACTATTCCAACCCGCCGATCCACGGCGCCGCCATCGTGGCGCAGGTACTGGGCACGCCCGAGTTGCGCGCACTGTGGGAAAAGGAGCTGGGCGAGATGCGCACCCGCATCAAGGCCATGCGCAGCAAGTTGGTCGAAGGCCTGAAGGCGGCCGGCGTGAAGCAGGACATGAGCTTCATCACCGACCAGATCGGCATGTTCAGCTACTCCGGCCTCTCCAAGGAGCAGATGCAGCGCCTGCGCAGCGAGTTCGGCGTTTACGGCACCGACACCGGCCGCATGTGCGTGGCGGCGCTGAACAGCAAGAACGTGGACTACGTCTGCCAGGCGATTGCGAAGGTGGTGTGAGCACGCGCCTCCATGTTGCTTGCTCGCTCGGAAGAACCGCGACTCGTCGCGGTTTTTTCATTTCAGGATGACTCCAGCACCGAACTTTGCTGGACTACGCCGAAGCCCGATACAGCAGGTTTATCAATAACTTAGGCGCGTTCATCATATGCCGGTGCTTTCTGAAACCTGACCCGGCTTGTGTCCTCATGGCTCCCATGTGGCCCCTGCAAAACGGGTCTTTCAAGGAGTCATCATGGCAAAGATCAAGCTCACAAAGTCCGCAGTTGATGCGGCGCAATCCCAGGCGCAGGCCGTCGAACTCAGGGATACCCTGGTGCCGGGCTTCTTGTGCAAGATTACACCAGCGGGCCGCAAGGTGTTCATGCTCCAGTACCGGACGAACGCCGGGGAGCGCCGCAAGCCTGCCTTGGGCCTATACGGGGAATTGACCGTCGAACAGGCCCGCTCGCTGGCGCAGGAATGGCTGGCCCAGGTGCGCCGGGGCGGCGACCCGGCCGCAGACAAGGCAGCGGCCCGATCGGCCCCTACGGTCGCGGAGTTGTGCAAGAAGTTCATGGGGGATCACTCCAGGCAGCGCAACAAGCCCAGCACGCAGGTCGGCTACCAGAAGTGCATCGACAACAACATCATCCCGATGCTGGGCCGCATGAAGGTGCAGGACGTGAAGCGCCCGGACGTGGCGACGATGATGAAGAAGATGGCCCACAAGCCGGCCGATGCGAACCGCACGTTCAGCGTGATGCGCAAGATGTTCAACCTAGCCGAAGTGTGGGGCTACCGGCCCGACGGCACCAACCCGTGCCGCCATGTCCCGATGTACCCCAACGGCAAGGCCACCCACCTCATTAGCGACGAGGAAATGGGCAAGCTGTTCCGGTATCTCGACTATCTGGAAACCGATGGGCTGGGCCTGGATCATGCGGTTCTGCCGCTGGCCATCCGGCTGCAATTTGAGTTCGCAGGCCGCCGCTCCGAGATTGTTACGCTCCAATGGGATTGGGTCGATCTGGAGAACAGGCGTGTGGTCTGGCCCGACAGCAAGACCGGCGGTATGTCCAAGCCATTGAGCGAGGAAGCCTATCGGCTGCTGTCCACCGCGCCCCGCCAAGACGGATGCCCGTATGTGTTCCCGTCACCGAACCATCCGGGGCAGCACATGACCACGGGCGAGTATTACGGCGGCTGGACGCGCATCCTCAAGCGCGCCGACGTGTCCCATGTGGGCACGCACGGCATCCGCCACCGCTCCGCGACCGACATTGCCAACTCGGGCATCCCCGTCAAGGTCGGCATGGCGCTGACGGCGCACAAGACCGTGGCGATGTTCATGCGCTACGTCCACACCGAGGACAAGCCGGTGCGCGAGGCGGCCGAGCTGGTGGCGAACCGGCGGCAGGCGATCACGGGAGTCCGACGCAATGCTTTAGCACAAGCCACCGCGTCAACCGCATGAGCTATACCGGCCAGGAGCGCCACAAATCCCAGGCAGTGTCTGGGAAATCCGTCTCCTGCGAATTGACCAACAACTCAATGACGCTTTCCTATGCGCCGCCGACGCGGGAGCAGTTGCTGGAGGCACTTGCCATGCTGGAGCGAGTGCGTCCGGAGGACTGTAACGCTGCCGCACAAGAGGTTGTGGGGGCGGTCACATGAGAGATCCTTGCGCTATATATCTGAACGTATATAATCTATGACTGAGAAACGCAAGCTCTTGTACTGGGAAGGTTCCTCGAAGAAGGATTTCAAGGAGTTTCCCATTCCTGTCCAGAAGGACATGGGCGTCGTGCTGTTCGTCGTGCAGTTGGGTCAGACGCCTGATTCGGCCAAACCCTGGAAGGGGTTAGGTTCGGGCGTTTACGAGCTGGTGGAAGACCATCGTGGCGACACCTTTCGGGCGGTCTACACCGTTCGCATTGGCGATGCGGTGCATGTACTGCATGCGTTTCAGAAGAAGTCCAAGTCCGGCATTGCCACACCGCAGCCGGACGTGGAGTTGATTGAGAAGCGGTGGAAGGCTGTGCTTGCGCGTTACGGCGCGAGCGGGAGATCGTGATGACGCGCAAAGACCATTCTCAAGGCACCGACAACGTGCTGGCCGACCTCGGTTTGGACGACGCGGAAGAACTGTCGGCAAAGGCCGTCTTGGCAGTCAAGCTCAATGAGCTGATTGACAAGCGCAGCCTCAGTCAAACCGAAGTTGCGCACATCACCGGCATGACGCAGCCCAAGGTGTCCCAGGTGCGGCGCTACAAGCTGCAAAACATTTCGCTTGAACGGCTGATGCAGGCACTGGTGTCGCTCGACCAGCAAGTGCAGATCGTTGTCCGGCCGGCGCGGCGTGCGCATGCCGCTGGCATCACGGTGGCCGCATGATCTCTGCAGCAGTCATGAGGGTATGGATGATGGTCGCATGTTGACGGGCGGCCAGCAGCCTTGGTGGAACCAATTGAGCGATGCCGTGCGAGGCGTCGCTGTGGAGGGGCTTGTCTTCGTCAAAACTTACCGGCGTGACGGTCGCCCGCCGGAAGAGGTTGTTCTGATGGAGAAGGCGCGCGAGTACGGCGCGCAGGCGGTGTTCTTCGAGGCGGGCCGCAATGGCAAACGCTCGGTGCCGCAGGCCTTCGTGTTTGTCGCAGACGGTCCTGAGCGAGATCATGAGTTTGCGGAGATTCACAAGAAGCTCTGGAGTTGGGGTGGCGTACCCCTGATCTACCGAAAGCTGCCTGGTCAACTGCAACTCTTCAGGTGCGCTCACGGCCCTGACTTCGTGTCTTCATCCGGAGAGCTGGTCTGCAATCCAGTCCGCACTTTGGCATTGGCGTCCACGGTTGCCAGCGACCCATGGTGGAGTGCGGAGCAATTGCGCAACGGCACGCTATGGGATGACACGGCGGCCTGCAAGGTATTGCTGTCATCCAACAAGTCCGCGCACAAGGGTCTCATCACGGCGGTCAAGGAGATCAGCGACGACTTAAATACCGAAGGCATCCTGCCAAGACATTTGCGCCGCAAGCTGCTGATCCTGTCCTTGCTGATCGCATACTTGGAGCAGCGCGAGGTCTTCAAGGATGGTTATCTGGCGCGCTTCCTGCCAGGTGCAGAAAAGTTTTTCCAGGTGCTGGCCAATGGTCCAGCACTCGTGGCGCTGCTTGAGGATCTGGAGAGGCGCTTCAACGGCCACGTATTCTCCTTCAGTGACGCTGACCGCGAGCGCTTGAGAGGCAGCCAGCAACTGATCCGCTTTTCCCGGCTTATCGAAGGGCGCGAGGAGGTTGGCGGTCAGTTGACGTTGTGGCAGCTCTATTCGTTCAAGGACCTTCCCGTTGAACTGATCAGTCACATCTATCAGCTGTTCGTCAAGGATGCCGATAGTTCTGTCTATACGCCACCATTCCTGGTGCGCCTGATGTTGGAGGAGTCGCTGAACTGGGAGCGGCTTGACCGGCTGCAAGAGCGCGGGGAGATCATCCTGGACCCATCGTGTGGTTCGGGTGTGTTCCTGGTCGAAGCCTACAAGCGGTTGGTGCTTCACTGGCGCAGCCGCAACCAATGGCAGAAGCCTGATGTCGCTGTCCTCAAGGGATTGCTTCAGTACGTGCACGGAATCGATCGCGAAGAGGGTGCGATCGAACTGGCCGCCTTCAGCTTGTGCCTGGCTCTTTGTGATGCGCTGGAACCGGAGACCATCCGAGCCACCATCAAGTTGTTCCCACCACTGGCTGGTGAGACGTTGCACTGGTCTTGTTTCTTCGAGGCGAAGGAACAAGGCGTCATCACGGCACCGATAGGGGTCGTTGTAGGCAATCCGCCGTTTGCGTCGAAACTGACGACGCCTGGCGCTGTGCGAAGCTACGAGCGATACAACGCCACGCATGGCACCCTCCCCGACAAGCAGCTTGCCTACCTGTTCCTGCACGAAGCGATGGAGATGGTTGCCGAGGGCGGTGTGCTGAGCATGCTGCAGCAATACAACTTCCTCTACAACCAACAGTCGATTGCCCTGCGTCGGAGCTTCATCGGCAAATGGGATGTGCGTGAGATTCTGGACTTCATTTCAGTGCGTGGGCTGTTCCAGAGGGGCAAGGCCGACACGAAGGTCGTTGTCATCGTCGCCGAAGCCAGGACGGCGCCGGAAGACAGGCAGATCCTGCACGCAACGTTCCGACGCAGCGGACGCTCGGATGCCGAGCAGGGATTCGACATCGACTATTACGACCTGCATTGGCTGCCGAGAGAACTCGCGCTGGAAAACGATGCAGTGTGGAGAGCCGACCTGTTTGGTGGCGGCCGCACGCTGGGCTTTGTCGATCGCCTGAAGAACTATCGGACGCTGGGCGAATACGCGAAGAAGAAGAATTGGAACCACGGCGAAGGATTCATCGAAGGACTGAGTGGCAAGCGTGAGCCTGCGAAGCATATTTCTGGGAAGAAATACGTTCCATCGGACGCCTTGACTGTGGATGGGTTGGACCGCCAGCGCATTACGACTGCCAAAGGCACTCTCTTCAAGACCGCCTATACGAGTGGTCGCTACACACCGCCCATGCTTCTTGTTCGCGAGCAGATGGACCTCCCACATTGCTTGTGGACGGATTCGTACCTTACCTATGGTCAGCAGATCGTAGGGTTCTGTGCGGAGCAGAAGGACATTGCAGCCCTGCGCAAGCTCGACAAATGGATGTCGACATCGCGGCGTGCATTGCAAGCCCACCTTGCATTGGTGAGTCCGCGCTTGTTTGTGCAGAAGGCTACCGCGCTGCAGGCGGACGATGTGTTCTCCATCCTGTATCCTGCAGAAGGCACCCTCGACCTGAGTCCCAACGAATCGATTCTGGTGGACGACATCGTGGACCACTACCGCGACTTCATTCGACTGGGTGAAGACTCCGAGGTGATGAAGAACAGTGGTCTGTCCAGTATGTCGGCCTTCAACGATGTCTTCGTGCGCCAGATCAACGCCATTTACAAGAAGAAGTCGATAAAGGCGCTCGCGCCGCAAACGTGGCCAGGGGTTATTTGCCAGCCGTTTGTTTTTGGTGCTGGCAAGGTGGAATGGCAAGGTGCGGATGCGTTGAAGGACAGGTTGGCGTCGTTGCTGCAGGAGCGCCAAGGGCAATCGCTGCAAATCACGCGGATAGCGCGCATCTACGACGGAAACTTTGTCTTCCTGCTCAAGCCTGACCGCCTGCGCTTCTGGATGCGTTCCGTGGCACTGAGGGATGCGGACGAGATGCTGGCCGACCTTCGGGTGCAAGGGTTCTAACCGCCCGCTTATGCTCGCAGACTCTTCAGATCGCCACGTCCAGATTGGCTCTCTCGGGAAAGATGTTCATCTGTCTGCGGCATCGCTGGATGAGCTGATCGATTTCATCGCCGGCGAACTGCCGTGCTGGCGGGATCATCCCGATCGACCGGAAAAGACGGCAGAGACGGCGCTCACATCCCAGTTGTGTGGCCATCTCAACACGGTAGCCCGTCACTCTGCTGGCTGGGACATGCTGCAGTTCCGCATTGAGGAGCCCGATGAACAGAAGACGGGCCGCAAGATTGATTTGATCGCTTCGCCATGCGGGCCGACGATATGGATCGATGGTCGACGCTGTACCCAGTTCGATACCTTGCTTCCTATTGAGTGCAAGCGGTTGCCAACGCCGAAGGACAAGAATCGGGATGAGCGCGAGTACGTGATAAACCGCAAGGCGACAACGGGTGGCATCCAGCGTTTCAAGGCCGGGGATCACGGGGCGGCGCACTCCCGTGCTGCCATCATTGCCTACGTCCAGGCTGAGACACCGCAGATCTGGTTCGACCGCTTGAATGCGTGGATCACTGAATTGGATGGCTCGGAGCACGCAGGCTGGTCGTTGCAGGACCTGATCCGCAATGAGTCTGCTGCCGCAAAAGCCGGCCTCACCATGTATCGCTCGCAACACACCAGGGCCAGGGGACTCTCACATATCGATATTCGCCATCTCTGGATTGCGATGAAATGAGAGGCTGGGAGGATCGGTTTCCGGTTCGGATCGGTCGGATCACGCCTTCCCCCCCCTTACACATGACAGATTTGCAGATGGTCAGGTAGAAGTGGACTGCCTGTTCACGAATATCCGAAGTATGCACGCGCGTCCTCCAGGGGAAAGCCCGGGCTATCCCCGCCGCGCAGGCTTGGCGCTCCTGAATACTGCCGACAAGGCTGTGCCGGATCAACTGGCCAGCAGCATTGGGCGACGCGTCGGACTCATCCTAGAAAAAGGGCTGCCCATCCATGCCACGGCACCGCCTCGCCCGTGATTGCGAGCACGATCACGATGGCCACCTTGCGTACATCTCGCGCAACCAAGGCAAGCAATCGGGCGCGGTCGTCCTTGAATTCGCAGTACGGTGCAGCCGTCCATCGAGCCCATCGGCCGAGCAGGCTGTTTTCTTCTGGAGGGTCTTTGATCCGGGGCATCATCGTTCCTCCTTCACCCTTGAACGAGTCTTTGGCTTGGGCGTTGCGGAGGCACTGGCCGTCTTGGTCGATGCGTCCGCAGAAGCGGCAGGGCGCTTGGCAGCCTTCGGAGCTTTCGTCGCGACCTTCGCTTCGGCCTTCTTGCGATCCTCCAGGTAGTCGTCATAGTCTGTGATGTCGCTCTGCGCGCCGATGTCGATCAAGCGATCCCGGAAGCGTCCATAGAGAACCGTCTGTACTTTGTCCGCACGCCATAGCTTTTCGATGCCTACGTTGGGGTTGAGCAGCAATACGTAGTGGAAGTCACCGGTAGGCCCCTTCTTCGCCTCGATGAACCCGAGATCGCGCAGCGTGCGCATACGACGGCGCCAGGTATCGACCGCACGCTCACCATCGAAGCCCGTTTCCGCGGCAAAGGTGGCCGGGGCCTCAATTGTGAGAAAAGGGTGGTCAGGCGCGCGAATCCACAGGCACAACAGCGTGTGCCCCGCAGGCTGGCCCTTGGATCGAGCGTCGATGGCCTGCATCGCCAGCGGCAGTGTGCGGGGGATCGTTGAGTAGCCATCGTTCAGCTTGCGATGCCAGAGCAGTGCGTCCGGGTGGCCGGGGAACTGGATGTCCATCTGCTGCTTGGCGCGCTCGGCCATGTTGAGCCGCCGGTTCCGCGATTGCTTCTGCGTTGCCATGTCAGTCCTTCGAGTAATTTCGATAGACCGATTGGACGCTCGAATCCACGCAACTTCAATGATTGAATACGCTGTACATCACGCAGATTGGCTTGAGTTTCTTGGCATCAAGTAGCAGTCAAATAATGTTGGCGCCGATTCAAAATTGACCAGACGTGCCGATTGAATTTTGACCAGGGGCTTGCACCGGGTTTTTGATGCCCGGCTGTGGATAACTATACGGTCAAAGCTGTTTCTTGAATCTCCT
>Ga0209607_1000805_pt1 | contig 27098 bp, 24 predicted proteins | sample AD_UKC117_MetaG_FD_184413 | JGI IMG/M metagenome (GOLD analysis project Ga0209607, IMG submission 184413) | Active sludge microbial communities of municipal wastewater-treating anaerobic digesters from Hong Kong - AD_UKC117_MetaG (SPAdes)... | ecosystem: Engineered > Bioreactor > Anaerobic >... | reverse complement strand
ATCATGACCCAGCCCGCCAATCCTGCCCTGAAAAAGTCCCTGATGGACGTGCCGGTGCGCGTGGATGTGGTGCTCGGCGAGGTCCGGATGCCGATGGAAGAACTGGTCGCCATGGCCGCCGGTGACATCGTGGCACTGGAACGGCGGACCGACGAACCGGTCGAGATCTATGTTTCGGACCGGCTGATGGCCCGCGGGCGCCTGGTCGTGGCCGACGGACAGCTGGGCGTAACCCTGTCCGAGATCGTGGACTCCCGCGAAGCCGCCTGACGGCGGGAAATCCTATAGTTAACAAGGCGCTGCAGAGCACATTTTTACGCGCTGCACGAATGCCGGTCCGTTCCGCCAATCCTTAAGGCGGGGGAGGGATTTGTTAACCTTTCGGCCCCATTAATCGTCTCGGGAGAGTGTGACCCGTTCGCGTGGGGGCGCGGCAAGACGGGCCAGTACGATGTGTAAGGACGCCGCCGAATGCGTATGAAAATGTTCGCCGCCGAGACTTTCGAGGCTGCCAAGGCAATGATCTTCGCCGAGATGGGGGCCGATGCGGTCATCCTGTCCGAGCGCGAGATCGATGGCGGCGTTGAAGTGCGTGCAGCGGTCGACAAGATGGGCGGCAATGCCGGCTTTGTGCCGAACGAGCCCCTGTTCCTGCGCGATGCGCGCGGCGGGGCCGGGCATGGCCGCGGGGTCGAGAACCCGATTTTCAGCCGCGTGCGCGACGCACTGCTCTGGCACGGCGCTCCGCAGCGCTTCGCCGACCGTGTCGCTGCCGAAGGCGCCGGACGCAGCCAGGGCCAGTTCTCGGAGCCGGAAGAGGCGATCGCCGCCGGGATCGGCCGGATCGTCACCTGCGAGCCGCTGCCCGCCCGTCTCGACCATGACATCATCCTCGTCGGCCCGCCGGGCCACGGCCGCACCTCGACCGCTGCGAAGCTGACGCGCCGCGCCGCCGTCGCCCGCGCCGAAGTGCTGCCCATCGCGGCCGACCTCGACGGCACGGCCGGTGGCGACCAGCTCGCCGCCTATCTCGAACTCGAGAAAAGCCAGATCCGAGTCTGCCGCTCGCCGGACCAGCTGTTCGACACGCTGAGGACGCTGAAAACCGAAAACCGCCGCTGCGTCATCGACCTGCCGGCGATCAATCCGTTCGACGATGACGACATGGCCAGCCTGGAGGACCTCGTTTCGGTCATCCGGGCCGAGCCGGTGCTCGTGATGTCGGCCGAAGGCCATCCGGACGACCAGCTTGAGGCCGCCAAGGGTTTTGCCCGTGCGGGGGTCAAGCGGGCCATCCTCACCAAACTCGATGTCGTGCGGAGGCGGGGCGGTGCGATATCCGCGCTCTCGTCCGCGGGGATCGCCTTCTCTCATCTGGCCGTCACGCCGTTTATCGGCGGCGGTCTCGTGCCGGCGGCGCCTTCGCGCCTTGCCGCGCTGCTGATGGAAGACGCCCCGGGCGATGTGATCGCCCTGAAAGGAGCTGCGTAATCCTATGAGTTTCATGATGCGCAAATCGCAGGAACGCCCCGCACCGCGGCCGACGCCGCGACGGGTGGAACCTGCCTCGATTATCGCGGTCGCGAGCGGGAAGGGCGGCGTCGGCAAGACGTTCATGGCCATCACGCTGGCCTCCGCCTTCGCCCAGGCCGGCAAGCGCACGCTGCTGGTGGACGGTGACCTCGGCCTCGCAAACGTGGACGTCCAGCTCGGCATCGCGCCGGAGACGGATCTTGCCGCGGTGATCGCAGGCTGGGTCGAACTCGACGATGCCGTGACGCCGGTCGATGGCGGCGCCGCCGAAGGCGGGTTCGACGTGCTGCCAGGCCGTTCGGGCTCGGGCGCACTTGCCGAACTGCCGCCGGAAGAAGTGGCCCGCCTGGCCGCCGGTCTCTCCGCGCTTGCCCTTCAGTACGACCAGGTCGTGCTCGACCTCGGTGCCGGCATCGAAGCGAACTGCATGCGGCTCGCCCGCGCCGCCGACAAGGCGCTGATGGTGATCACCGACGAGCCGACTTCGATGACCGACGCCTATGCCTTCATCAAGGTGCTGCGCGGCTATGCCCCGAACGTCGAGCCGGTGATCTGCATCAACCAGGCCGACAGCCGCGCCGCCGGACAGCGCACCTATGAGGCTATCGCCCGCGCGTGCCAGACTTTCCTCGGTTTCCGGCCGCACCTCGCCGGTGTCGTGATCCGCGACCCCAAGGTGCGCGACGCGATCCGGTGCCAGAAGACACTGATTTCCACAGACCCGCAGGCGCAACCGATCCAGGACGCGATCGCGATCAGCCAGATGCTGATCGGTAATGCTCCGGCAGCGGAACTTGGCAATTAATCTGTGTGAAGATTTGGGGGATATTCGCGGGAAATCTAAGAGGCTGTTAACTAGTGTTAAAGAAACAATCTCTAGGATTCTCAGAGTTAATAAAAACGACTAGCTTGTCGTTAGGCTGATTCGGGAGACGACACATGCGCGTCCTGCTTATTGAAGACGATAGCGCCGTCGCGCGTTCCATCGAGCTGATGCTGAAGTCTGCAGGCTTCAACATCTACACGACCGACCTCGGGGAAGAGGGCGTGGACCTGGGCAAGGTCTACGAATACGACATGATCATTCTCGATCTGTCGCTTCCGGATATCTCCGGCTACGAAGTTCTCAAGCAGCTGCGCATGGGCCGCGTGAATACGCCGGTCATGATCCTCTCCGGTAACCCGGATATCGAGGCGAAGGTGCGCACGCTGGGCTACGGCGCCGACGATTACCTGACCAAGCCGTTCAACAAGGACGAGCTGATCGCCCGTATCACCGCCATCGTGCGCCGCTCCAAAGGCCATGCCGAGAGCGTGATCCGTACCGGCGAGATCGTGGTGAACCTCGACGCCAAGACGGTGGAAGTGGAAGGCGAGCGCGTCCACCTCACCGGCAAGGAATACCAGATGTTCGAACTGCTCTCCCTCCGGAAGGGCACGACGCTGACCAAGGAAATGTTCCTGAACCACCTCTATGGCGGCATGGACGAGCCGGAACTGAAGATCATCGACGTCTTCATCTGTAAGCTCCGCAAGAAGCTGCAGCAGGCCACCGGCGGCAACCACTATATCGAAACGGTCTGGGGCCGCGGCTATGTGCTGCGCGATCCGCGTCCGGGCGCGAAATCGAACGAGGTCGAAGAAGCCGCCTAAGGCTTCTCCCAACGGCGGAATTGGAGACCCCGGCCTGCGAAGGCCGGGGTCTTTCCGTTTCCGGTTTAATCAGGTGTATTTCCAGGGCCATTCTCGCGCCACGCGGGAGTTTCAAAACCTGTTGTATTTGCTTCACAAACCACGGATAGATATCTGCTCTCCAAAGTAGATTACCGGGGGTTGGGAAAATGGGGTCGAAGACGGTCGCAGTCGCTGCGGGAGTAATGGCGTTTTGCCTGGTTGCGTGCGGCGGCGGGGGAGGGGGCGGATCCACGAGCACGCCGGTCTCCCCGCCTCCGGCACCGCAGCCGCCTCCGCCGCCACCCCCACCGCCTCCGCCGCCGCCACCCCCTCCGGCTCCGCCTCCGAACACCGCGCCGGAGCTTCATTACACGCTCAGTTCCGCGACGCCGGACGAGGGCCAGCCTTTCTGGATCGATGCGAGCGGTTCGACGGATGCCGATGGCGACACTCTGGTCATCACGATTGCACAGGTCTCCGGCCCTGCGCCCAGCGACGTGCCCCTGTACGAACTCGTGCCTACGGGCGACGGCATCTTCGCCTTCCGTGCGCCTGAAGTGAATGCGGACGCCGTGATGGAATTCGAAGTGTCAGCCTCAGACGGCGAGGACACCACGACCGAGACTGTTGCGATCACCGCGACCAATATCGTCCTGACGCCTGAGGTTGATGTTCTTGGGCAGGAATATCTTACATTTGACGGTCTGGCGGCACCTGAAGGTTTCGGCTTCTATTCGCAGAATACGGTTGGCGTGGGATCTTGGCCCAATGCTGCCGATGACCTGAAGCTGGGTCTATTGGGCATTGTGGATTCCGAGGACGGAACGCGTCGCGAGCTGGTCCGCTATCCCAGCGACGACACAATGACGGACTTCGGTGAAGTTCAGACTCTTGGCCTCACAGGAAGTGCAGCCGGCCAGAAGACGTTTCTGACCACGATCTTTCGAATTCCCGACCCTTATGCGTTTATCGTCACTCCAATCATCTCGATCGAGGAGGCGAACAAGCTCTTTGTAACTCTGCGGGATGTGTATGACGACATCCACCTTTTCCAGATTCATGATGTCGAGGCACCTTGTGCCGTGTCGTACATTCGCGAGAACGCCGATTATGGCTACAAATACCACATGGTTGTCGGCATGCGGGGGGGCGGCTTGCAACTGTTCCCGCAGCTCCCCGATGCACCGAATTATGGGAACGGCAGGTACCAGCCCGGAGTGAAGCTTGCGGATACAGGATCGTTCTGTTCGATCTTCACCAACAGTCTTGAAGTTGCAGCCTATGATTCTGAAAGCAGCGAGATCCGCGTCTGGCAGTTCAATTTAATCGAGGGCTCCGAATATAACCAGATCGCGTCGTTCCCGATCAGCTTGCCGGACAATGGTCTCGAACTCATCGACTCGGAAATCCGCTACGATCACTTCAACAAGAGCTACATGGCTGCTTTCCTCATGTCAGATGGCCAGCATGACGGGCAGCATGAGCTGCATGTCTTCTACAGTGGCTACCGCGGAGAGCTGCCCGCCGAATCCAGGGTCTACACATGGGGCAAGGGCCGTCCGACCGAGATCGAATACCTGCGCTTTGTGGAGGGCAGCGTAGCTGGGGGATTCGCCGTAACCTTGGAAACAGCTCCCTACATGATCTGGGTGACGGATACTGGGCAGCCATACGGCGGCGATCTGTACCCGATTTTCTCTGATCTTGCCTATGCCTCGACCGGTTTGTGGGCGACGTCTGTCCGCGGTGGCGAGGCCGGTGCCTTCGGTCAGTATTCCCTGACACTGACCTATACCAGGCTCGGAAAGGCTATCCTGCGCGGGGTCATTTCGAACTGAACCTCTGTTGAAATCTGCCCGCCAGTGCTTGCACCCTCGCGCGAATGCCCGACATTGGAGCCATGTCACAGCGTTCTGCCGGCCCTGAGATTCTTCGCCTGATCGAGCTGATGTCCCGTCTGCCGGGCTTCGGGCCGCGATCGGCGCGGCGGGCAGCGCTGTTCCTGCTGAAGCGGCGCGACACGCTGCTGCTGCCGCTGGCGGAAGCCATGTCGGACGCGGGCCACCGGATCGAGAAATGCGAGGTCTGCGGCAACTACGATACGTTGCAGCCCTGCGCGGTGTGCCAGTCCGGCGGGCGCGACGAAGGCCTGATCTGTGTCGTGGAGGACGTGCCGGACCTCTGGGCGCTGGAGCGGGGTGGGTCCTATCGTGGGCGCTACCACGTGCTGGGCGGGGTCATGTCGGCCGTCGACGGGGTAACGCCGGACGATCTCAACATTCCGTCGCTGATTTCGCGGGTGGATGCGGGCGGCATCCGTGAGGTGATCCTCGCGCTGAACGCCACGTTCGAGGGCCAGAACACGGCGCATTATGTGGCCGACCAGCTGGCGGGCAAGGGCGTGCAGGTGACCTATCTCGCCCACGGCGTGCCGGTGGGCGGCGAACTCGATCACCTGGACGATGGCACGCTCGCCGCCGCGCTGCGGGCACGGCGGACGAGCGAATAGGCTGTCTTATTCGACGTCGACGCGGAAGATGCCGTCGAGGTCTTTCGTTGCCACATAGAGGTGGCCGTCCGGCGAGACCGTGACGTCGCGGATCGCGTATTCGTCCTTGAACAGGTTCTCGCGTTCGGTGACCTTGCCGTCCTCGATCCGGATGCGGACGAGTTCCAGTCCGGCAGGGCCGTTCATGCCGCCGGCGAAGAAGTCGCCCGTCCAGCCCGGATAGACGTCGCCGCTGAGGCGCGTCAGGCCCGACGGTGCGATCGAGGGGACCCAATAGGTGAGGGGCTGTTCCATGCCCTCGGCTTCGGTCTTTTCGGTGATGATCGTGCCGTCATAGTTCACGCCATAGGTGATCTTCGGCCAGCCATAGTTGGCGCCCGGCTTGATGATGTTCAGCTCGTCGCCGCCCTTCGGGCCATGCTCGGTCTCGTACAGCGTGCCGGAGGCCTTGTCGTAATAGAGGCCCTGCATGTTGCGGTGGCCATAGGAATAGACTTCCGGCTTGCCGCCCGTGCCGTCCGCGAACGGGTTGTCGGCCGGGATCGTGCCGTCCGCGTTGATGCGGATGATCTTGCCGTGGGTGATCTGCGTGTTCTGGGCTTCCTGCATGTACTTGAAGCCCTCGCCGAGCGAGATGAACAGCGTGCCGTCATTGGCGAACTGGAGGCGGCCGCCGAAATGGTAGGCCGTGTCGCGCGAGTCGGCGCGGAAGATCTGCGTCACGTCTTCGAGCGTGGAATGGTCGTCGCTGAGACGACCCTTGATCACGGCCGTGCCATTGTCGGCCTCGGTGCCCTGCGAATAGGCGACGTAGACGAGGCGGTTGGTTGCGAAGTCCGGATCGAGCGTGATGCCGAGATAGCCGGCCTGGCCTTCGGTCAGGGCAGGCGGCAGGCCAGCGACCGGCGTGGCCGGGCCTTCGCCGCCGGCGGCGTATTTCAGGCCGCCTTCCTTCTCGGTGAACAGGAGGTCGCCGTCCGGCAGGAAGGCGAGGCCCCAGGGGAATTCGGCGTCGATGACCTGGGTCAGCTTCACCTTGAGGTCGCTGGGTGCGGACGTGGGCTGGGCGGGGGTGGCCGTCTCGGCGCTGCAGGCGGCGAGGGCCATGGCGGAAACGAAACCGGCAAGTAACAGGCGCATGGGCGGCTCCCTGGCTGGGGGTGGGAAATCAGCGGCAACATAGGCCAGCCGGAGCGACCTACCAAACGAAAAGGGCGGCCCGTTGCCGGACCGCCCCCGTTCGTGCCTGAAGCGCTGGCAGGTCTTACCAGGACTTCTTCACCGTGATGCCGTACAGGGCCGGCTCGGTGAGGAAGATGTTGGTATAGAGGCCCGAGGAGTCGTCGGTCAGGTAGTTGCCGGTGATGACTTCCTCGTCGGTCAGGTTCTTGGCGAAGATCTCCACGCCCCAGCCGCTGTCTTCATTGTTGAAGAGCAGCGACAGGTTGACGTTCGACCAGGAGTCGAGCTGGTCGCGTTGCGCGTTCCAGATCCGGCTCACGCTGTCGGCCTGCCAGTAGTAGTCTCCGCGGATGGTCATGTTCCAGTTGGAACCGGCCAGCGACGGGAAGGTGTACTCGGCAGCGAGGTTCAGTGTCGTGTCCGGAGCGCCCGGCAGCGAGTTGCCGTCGAGGTTCTTGGCATCGCCGTCGAACGGCTGGAAGGCCGTTGCCGTCTGCGTGTTGCCCTCGGTGTCCGTGTAGGTGACGGTTGCGCCGTCGAGGCCGAAGGCCGATTCCAGCCCGGCCAGTGCACCTGTGCACAGACCGCGCGTTGCGCCGGCATCCAGCAGGCCGCCCTGGATCGCACCGAGAACCGTGGCATAGCCCTGCGCGGACACGACACAGTTCGAATAGCTCGACGCATTCTTCAGCACCACGAGGTCGGACCGGCCATTGGCGCGGTCGAGCACGTCGATGCCGTAAGTATCGACCACTTTCGCATCGAGCAGGCCGAGGTTTGCCGTCAGCAGCCAGTTCTCTGCCGGCGTCCAGAGTGCCTCGACTTCAAGACCGGAGATCTCGGCATCCACGTTGATGTTCACCGACGAGCGGTTGATGATCTGCGTGATCTGGTAGCCCTGATAGTCATACATGAAGCCGGTGACGTTGAGCTGGGCCGTTCCGCCGAACAGCGTGTTCTTCGTACCGATCTCGTAGGAGTTCACGAATTCCGGATCGAAGGTCTGCGGGTAGAGGTTCAGCCCTGCCGGTTGCGCCGGGTTGATGCCGCCGCCTTTGTAACCCTTCGAGTAGAAGGCGTAGATCAGCGTGTCGTCGGAGAAGCCGAAATCCGGAGACCAGTCGAAGCCGAAACGGCCTGTGGTTTCCTTGTCCTCGGTGTTCAGCGTGCCGTCGCCACCGGCATCCGGCGTCGCGCCGGGAACCGGTTGCGGGGACAGCGGGTCGCCGCCGACAATGGCTGCCGTAGGCGTGAACAGGAAGGTCGGGGTGACGTCCTCCTCTTTCTTGTCGATCGTGTGCCGCAGGCCGAGAGTGAATTTCAGATTGTCGGTCGCGTCGAAATAGGCCTCGCCGAACATGGCCGTCGAGTCGAGGCTGTAGTTCGAGAAGTTGCGGTAGTAGTTGCCGCCGTCGCCGGTCATCGAGCCGTTGAACAGGCCGAGGTTTCCGGTGCTGCCGGAATCGAGCGGCACCGGGCCGCCGAAGATGACGCCGCCCAGAGCATTGTTCAGCTGGGTCAGGGCCGTCAGCGAGTTCGACAGCACGTAGTAACCGGACGTGTTGTCGCTCTTGTCCGTGGTGTTGAAGTCGACCTTGATGGCGCCGAGGTTGAAGTTGAACCGGCCGTCAAAGTCGGACTGCAGACGGATCTCGTGCGTGTCCTGTTCGCTGCCGCCGCCGGATTCGTCGAACGTGCGGAAGACGTTGGAAACGCCGAGTTCCGGATCGCTCACCACACCGCCCGGGAAGAGCAGGCTGTAGACCGCTTCGGCGCCCGGAGCGAGGAAGAACGGCCCGGCCGTCTCGTTGAAGGCAACCGTCGGGGCGATCTTGTTGTAGTCTTCGATCGAACGCGACGAGGTTTCGTTATGGCTGCCGAGATAGGTGAACAGCAGGCTGTCGGTGATGTTCCATTCACCCTTCCAGGTGATCAGGTCCTGGTCGGCCTGGTAGATCGGATCGAAGGCCGATTCGATCGTGCGCAGGTCCGGGTTGACCGGGTCGGTGAAGGCGTCGCCGTTCAGCAGGCCGGCGATGATGGCAAGGCCGCCGCCCAGGGTGGCCTGCGAGTTCACGCGGTCCCTGGACTGATCGAGCGGGGCGTCCTGACAGCCCAGCGAGGTGACCAGCTGGTCGAGCGGGGAGACCGGAATCCCCGCAAATGAGGTGAAGCCGGGGTCTTTCTTGCACAGCTGCTTGCCGGAACGCAGACGGCTGTCGTCCTCCTCGAAATGCTCGTAGGAAAGCCAACCGCGGAGATTGTCGGTCGGCTCGACGGCGAACGTCGCACGGATGCTGGACAGGTCGCGGTCGTCGACATCGTTGTTGGTGACGGCATTCTTCACATAGCCATCGCGCTGGAGCATCGAGCCGGCGACGCGCAGGGCAGCCTTGTCGCCGATGGGCAGGTTGATCATGCCCTTCGCCTTGAAGGTGTTGTGGTTGCCGTACGTGCCTTCCAGATCGGCCTGGAATTCACCCAGGACCGGCTTGGCGGTGATCAGGTTGAACACGCCGCCGGTTGCGTTCCGGCCGTACAGCGTCCCCTGCGGACCGCGCAGAACCTCGACGCGCTCCACATCGTAGAATTCGGCCTCGAACAGGCGGTTGGCCGTCATCGGCACATCGTTCTGGTGGATACCGACGCCCGCGTCCCCCGACGTGGCCACCACATCGACCCCGATGCCGCGGATCTTGAAGTTGTATCCCGTGAAGTTGCCCTTCGTGAACGAAACGTTCGGAATGGCCTTCACAAGGTCCGGACCCCCGGTGAGCTGCAGGCGCTTGATGGACTCTTCATCGAACGCCGAAACGGCGATCGGAACGTCCTGAATCGATTCCTCGACCTTCTGGGTCGTCACCGTAACGGTGGAAAGTGTCCGCGTGTTCTCTTCTTCCTGGGCGATTGCCGCAGGTGCCAGAAGGCCCATTGCCAGCACAGAGGCGCCAGCAAGCCAGACACATTTCGAGTCTCTGAATTGAGTCATTTTAGATTTTCCTCCCCTCGGGCCAGCGGGATTGCGGGCTTCGAGCAATATCGAGCCGCCTCTTGTCGGGCGTGCTTCAGACTCCATCGAATTGCAGGAGCGCGGGAAAGTCAATATTTTCAATTGGAACGTTTGGCCTAGTGGACGCTACGTAAAGGCAAAAAATGAGCGGCGTCCGGGCAGGACGCCGCTCGGAATGCAAATTTGTGCCTTGCGTTAGGCTAGAACCGTGTCCTCAAAGTCACACCGTAGGTGGCCGGATCCTGGATGTAGGCACCGCGAGCCGGTCCGCGCAGCGGAACGCTGAAGCTGCCGCTCTTGGTCTGCTCGTCGAAGACGTTGTTGCCCCACACCTCGACCGTCCAGCGGTCTTCGGCGAAGGACAGGCCGGCGCGAAGGTTCACTTTCGCGTTTTCGCCCTGGATATCGTCCGGCAGAGGAGCGCCGGTGCTGTCCACGGCCTGGGTCGAGGTCCGGCGTTCGGATTCGGCCCGGACCGTGCCGGTCAGGAAGTAGTTCATGCCGTTGCCGATTTCGTCTTCCCAGGTCGCGCCGAGGAGCCCGACCCAATCCGGGGCGTTGGTCAGCTTGGCGCCGCACAGCCGGTTGACCGGGTTCGACGGGTCATAGCCGCCCGGAGCGCAGTCGTCCGGGTAGAAGGCGTCGGTATAGGTCACGGCCGTGTTGAAGCTGAGATTGTCGGTCAGCTGATTCTGGATCTCGACCTCGAAACCGTTGCTCTGCACTTTCGGCACGTTGAAGGTCTGGAACTGTACTCCGGTGAACTCGAGGACCTGGAAGTCCTCCATCTTCTGGCGGAACACGGCGATGTCGTAACGGCCACGGCCGTCATTGAACGTGCCTTTCAGGCCGGCTTCCAGCGCGTCGATCTTCTCGGAATTGAAGCGCGGATCGGCGCCGCTGACCGCGGCGGTCGGATCGAGGTTGAAGCCGCCGGATTTGAAGCCATGCGTGAAGCCCGCATAGAAGTTCATGTCCGGATTGATCTGCATGCCCAGTTTCAGCGTGTAGACCAGTTCATCGTCCTCGAACGTGTCGTCGAACGTGCGCGGCAGCGGCAGGTAGGCCGAAGCCGGCAGGTCAGCCTGCGCGGCGAAGGGGAAGCAGGTCATCGCCAGCACGGTCGGGGCAAGTGCCGCCGCGGTGCCCGTATAGGCGTTGGTCAGGATTCCGTTGGCGATGTTCGTACAGGTCGGCGAGCTGGCCGAAATCTGCTCGAACGAGCCGTCCTTGCTTTCATCCACATAGCGCAGGCCGACGGTCAGGTTCAGGCCATCCGTCAGTTCAAGGACGTTATGGGTGAAGATCGAGACCGATTCGGAATCCTGCTTGTAGAGATTGTCGGCATAGCTGCCGGCCGGATCGACGCCGCCCAGGGCTGCTGGTGCATTGCCGCCGAGGCCGAGCGCGACCGTCGTCGCCCCGAGGGAAGGGACAAGCAGGGCGGTGACATAGCGGCCATAGTCGCCGCCGAGCGTCATCAGCACGCGCTCTTCGATCTCTTCCTTCGAGTAGTAGGCACCGACCAGCCAGTCGAGACGGTCGTTGAGAGCGAGGCCCTGGAAGCGCAGTTCGTGGGTCGTCGTCTTGATGTCGTCATGCGACGGCTGCACGGTCGATTGCGCAAAAGGCGCCGTGTTGTCGCCGACGGCGAACACGTCCAGGCCGACGAAGTCGGAGTGCTGGATCGATTCCGCATAGAAGGAGCGGTAGGCGCCGATATAGGTCATCTCGGCCGCGCCGAGATCCCAGTTCAGCGTTGCCGAGACGCCTTTCTGTTCGAACGGGTTCTGGAACTGCTCGCCGTTCGAGGTCAGGTTGTCCAGCGCGTCCGGACCGGAGACGGGCGCGCCGCCAGCCGGGGGCAGGCCCACGGCCGCGTAAACGCCGGCCTGGCCGAGCGGATCGCTCGTGATCGGAGCATCGCAGCAGGATTCATCGGCCTCGGAATAGTCGGCGATGATGCGCAGCGAGGCATCGGGATTGATCTGCCACAGCGCCTGGCCGCGGACGAGCCAGCGGTCGCGGTTGTTGCTTTCCGCACCGGTCGTGCTTTCGAGGAAGGCGTCCCGCTGACGGTAAGCGCCCGACAAACGCACTGCGAGCTTGTCCTGAACGATCGGGCTGCTGAAGCCGGCCTGAACGTTGAGCAGGTTGTAATTGCCTGCGGTGACGTTGGCGAAGCCGTCCCGTTCCCGCAGGTTCGGCGCCTTGGTCGTGATGTTGAGCGCGCCGGCCGAGGTGTTGCGGCCGAACAGCGTGCCTTGCGGGCCGCGCAGGACTTCGACCTGCTGGACATCGACGAGGTCGCCGAGGGCAACGCCGGGACGCGACAGGTAGACGCCGTCCAGGAACACACCGACCGCGCTTTCGAGGCCGATATTGTTGCCGGTTGTGCCGACGCCGCGGATACGGATCGTCGTGCCCTGCGACTCGGTCTGGGTGGAGTTCATGTTGAAGCTGGCCGACAGGTTGTCGAGCGATCGGAGGTCTGCGACGCCCTGGCGTTCGAGTTCCTGCGGGCTGATGGCGGTCACGGCCAGCGGCACATCGAGAATGCTCTCTTCACGGCGGGTGGCCGTGACTTTGACGACGCCGAGACGGCGGTCTTCCTGAGCTTCGGAGGCGGCGGGAGGAGCAGCTTCAACGGTGGTGGTGTCCGCTTCCTGGGCCATCGCGGGAGCCTGGATCAGGCTCAGAACCGCGGCAGAGGCACCTGCCAGCAGGACGGATTTCGACTGTAGTCTCAGATTCAAGTTAATTCCTCCCCTCGTCCAATCGTGTGGACAAGTTATTTGTTGATGGATTGGTTTGTGTGTGCCTCTGTTGGGATCACTACAGGTAGCAGCAAAAGCATTGGCACTCGGTATGTCAACCCGCTACCCTAGCGGCAAGTCGCGAACTATTTTGGATTGATGCCGGGAAAACACGCGATTTTGCCTGCTTGGCCGGGCGGGAAGGGACTGGTAGAGCCGCCGCATGAGCCAAAACCCATCTTCCGGCAGCGACAGGGCGCTCGTCCTTTTCTCAGGCGGGCAGGATTCGGCGACGTGCCTGGCCTGGGCGCTCGACCGGTTCGCGGCCGTTGAGACGATCGGGTTCGACTATGGCCAGCGCCACGCGGTGGAGTTGACCTGCCGGGAAAAGGTCCGCACCGGGATGGCTGCCCTGAACGAGGGTTGGGCCGCCCGACTCGGCGAAGACCATATGGTCGATGCGACGGTCCTCAAGAGTCTTGGCGAAACGGCGATGACGCATGACGTAGCCATCGAGACGACCGAGGCCGGCCTGCCGTCGACTTTTGTGCCGGGCCGCAACCTTCTGTTCCTGACACTGGCCGGAGCGCTGGCGGTGCGGCGGGGCATTTCGGTTCTGGTCGGCGGCATGTGCGAGACGGATTATTCCGGCTATCCCGACTGCCGAAACGACACGATCCAGACGCAGGCCGAAGCGCTCCGCCTCGGTCTCGACAAGCCGATGCGGATCGAGACGCCCCTTATGTATATAAACAAGGCCGGTACCTGGGCGATGGCGGACGAGCTTGGCGGGCCGGACCTCGTCGGCCTGATCGTCGAAGACACCCACACCTGCTATCTCGGCGACCGCTCGCACCGGCACGACTGGGGCTATGGCTGCGGCACCTGTCCGGCCTGCGAACTCAGGGCAGGCGGCTGGACCCGCTGGCGGGCCGGCCAATGACCTACTCGGTCAAGGAAGCCTTCTACACGCTGCAGGGGGAGGGCGCGCAGACCGGCCGCGCCGCCGTGTTCCTGCGCTTTGCCGGCTGCAATCTCTGGACCGGGCTCGAACGCGACCGGGCGAGCGCCGTCTGCCAGTTCTGCGATACGGACTTCATCGGTACCGACGGGGAGAATGGCGGCAAGTACCGCACGGCCGAGGAACTCGCCGGACTGGTCGCCTCGATCTGGTCGGCCAATGCGTCGGCAGGCGGCAGGCCCTATGTTGTCTGCACCGGCGGGGAGCCGTTGCTGCAGCTCGACCCGCCGCTGATCGGTGCGCTACATGAAGCCGGCTTTGAGATTGCGGTGGAGACCAATGGCACCGTGGAGGCGCCGGACGGCATCGACTGGATCTGCGTCAGCCCCAAGGCAAACGCGAAACTGGTTCTGAAACAGGGCAGTGAGCTCAAGCTCGTTTACCCTCAGCCGGAGCCCGAAGCGCAGCCGGAACGGTTCAAGGAACTGGACTTTCAGCACTTTTTCCTGCAACCGAAAGACGACCCCGAAGCGGCCCGCAATGTGCAGGCTGCGGCCGAATACTGTCTGAAGAATCCGCAATGGCGACTGAGCTTGCAAACGCACAAACTGACCGGGCTTCCCTAAGCCCCGAGGGAAGCGTGTTCGAGATCTCCAAGGCGGTGCATTTCGAGGCCGCGCACTTCATGGGCGGCAAGCCTGAGGGCCATCCCTATCGCAGCGTTCACGGCCATTCCTTCCGTCTGGAAGCGACCGTCGCCGGCGTGGTGAAACCGGGCGAGCAATGGGTGGAGGATTTCGCCCATCTGACGGCCTGCCTGAATGCAACGGCCGAAAAGCTGGACCACAAGCTACTGAACGAGATCGAAGGCCTCGACGTGCCGACGCTTGAGCGCATCTGTCTCTGGGCAGCCGCGGACCTTTCCGCCAGCCTGCCGGGGCTGAAGCGCGTCGCGGTGGCGCGCCCCAGCCTCAACGAGCGGTGCGAACTCATCCTTTAATTGGCGAGATCGTCGCCTTTCAGTTCTTCCGCAAAGTTCCGGGCGAACCGGTTCGAGGCCTTGTTGGCATCGTACCAGGTGGTGAGGCCCGCATAGCGGATGTCGTGTTCGTACCAGGAATATTCGAACGTGTTCTGCTGGTTGCCGTCGGCATCATAGGCGACCGCCGAGAGTTTCATGCCGCCGGTGCTGATCGAGGCGCCGTAGTCGAGGCCCGGCTTGTCGGCGAGTTCCTTGAAGGTCGGCTTCGACGGGCGCGCATCGAGAATGGTCACGTCGATCTTCGCGACATCCACGCCGGCCTTCGCCAGTTCGCGGGTCAGGTCGTCGCTGACTTCCTTCTTGAGATACTCGCCTTCGCGGACGCCGTAGTCCTCGTCCAGCTTGGTCTGGAATTCATCCGACACGGTCACGTTGATTTCCGCGGCGAACGCGGCGGGCGACAGCAACAGGGCGAGGGCGGTGAGGGGGATCAGTTTCATGGCAAACCTCCATTAGGGTTCTGCCATCAACTTATCACGCGCCCCCGGCCTGTCTAAGTCACGCTCGTGTGAGCGGCGTTAAATCGTGTCCACAAACACGATTTCGGCGTCTTCGATGCCTTTGATTTCCAGCGCTTCGGCACCGGAAATGGCGGCCCCGTCGCGGGCCTTCAGCACCTTGCCGTTCAGGTTGACCGAACCCGCCGCCAGGACGAGATATCCTTTTCGGCCGGCGCCGACGGCATAGTCCAGCGTGTCGCCGGCGCGCAGCGTGGCGCCCAGCACTTTCGCATCCTGCTTGATCGGCAGGCTGTCGTCCTCGCCGGTGCCGGAGGCGAACAGCGTCCACTTGCCGGACCGGTCGCCTTTCGGGAACTGGCGCGTGCCCCAGCCGGGCTGGCCGCCGGCCACGCGGGGCAGGATCCAGATCTGGAACAGCTGGCAGGTCTCGTCGTCGGCATTCCATTCGGAATGCTGCACGCCGGCCCCAGCGCTCATCACCTGGACGTCGCCGGCCTCGGTGCGGCCGACATTGCCCATCGAGTCCTTGTGGGTAATCGCGCCCTTGCGGACGTAAGTGATGATTTCCATGGACTGGTGGCCATGCGGCGGGAAGCCGGTCTTCGGCTGGATCGTGTCGTCGTTCCAGACGCGCAGCGCGCCTTCGCCCATGCGGGACGGGTCATGGTAGCCGGAGAACGAGAAATGGTAGTTGGCGTCGAGCCATTCATTGCGGAATCGGCCGAGACGCTCGAACGGGCGTACTTCAATCATGGCGGGCTCCTTGTCTGCCGTGTTTGCGTTGCGGCCAATATGACCCGCACGACGCCCGCAAGTAGGGAGGGGGCCCGGACAAGACTTATGCACAGGGGGAATAAGTGGGGTTTTGCGCTTGCGCCAGCAGGTGCGCCGGACTCAACGTAGCTCAGTCCTGCTTCCCACGGGCATAGGCGACAAGCGCATTGGCATGGCCATGGCCGAGACCGTGGTCCTGTTTGAGCCAGGCCACCGTTTCCATGTGCTTTTCCTCGGGCCGTTTGGCGATGAGGTCGAGCCAGTGACTGACCGGCTTGCCATACTTGGCCTCGATCGAGGGAAAGTAAGAGGCAGGACCTTTAACCTTGTCCGACATGGAATGCTCCGTTCGTGCGGCAGGACGGTCAGCCCGATCAGACGTCCACCTCTGCGTCCAGCGCGTTCTCTTCGATGAATTCGCGGCGGGGTTCGACCACGTCGCCCATCAGTTTGGAGAACATCTCGTCGGCTTCTTCCATATGGTCGACCTTGACCTGCAGCAGGGTGCGGGCGTTGGAGTCGAGCGTGGTTTCCCAGAGCTGGTCGGCGTTCATCTCGCCGAGACCCTTGTAGCGCTGGACTTTCAGACCCTTGCGGCCGCTTTCGAGCACGGCGTTCAGCAGCGAACTCGGTCCGTGCACGGCAATCTCGCCGCTCTTTTCGTGGCGCAGGATCGAGGGACGTTCGTACATGTCGCGCAGGCCTGCAGCACGCTCGGCGAGGCGCTGGGCGTCCTGGCTGGCGATCAGGGCGGGCGGCAGGACGGCGGTCTCGTCCACGCTGCGCACCGAGCGCTGCAGCACGAGGGCGCCTTCGACGAAACGGCCGACCCAGGTGTCTTCGCCTTCCTCGGCGAGCCAGTTCAGCCGCTCGGCGGTGAGGGCCGCTTCGGCCTCGCCCGCACCGGCGGCCAGGGCACCGGCCATGGCCGCATGCTCGATCAGGTCGCCCGAGGCGCGCAGCGCAAGGCGGCGGAGGTTCGCCCGGAAGGACGAGGCCTGGCGCACGCGGTCGCGCAGGTCTTCGCCGCGGATCTGCGTGCCGTCGGCGAGGATCAGCGTTTCGCCGTCGGTGCCTTCCTCGATTAGGTAGGCTTCCAGCTCGCTGTCATCCTTGACGTAGCGCTCCGAGCGGCCGCGCGTGACTTTGTAGAGCGGCGGCTGGGCGATGTAGAGATAGCCGCGCTCGATGATCTCCGGCATCTGACGATAGAAGAAGGTCAGCAGCAGGGTGCGGATGTGCGCGCCGTCGACATCAGCATCGGTCATGATGATGATCTTGTGGTAGCGCAGCTTGTTGATGTCGAACTCGTCGCGGCCGATGCCGGCGCCGAGCGCCATGATCAGCGTACCGACCTGGTCTGACGAGAGCATCTTGTCGAAGCGGGCGCGTTCGACGTTCAGGATCTTGCCACGCAGCGGCAGGATGGCCTGGTTGTCGCGGCTCCGGCCCTGTTTGGCAGAGCCGCCGGCCGAGTCACCCTCGACGATGAAGATTTCGGATTTCGCCGGGTCTTTCTCCTGGCAGTCGGCCAGCTTGCCGGGGAGTGACGTGATGTCGAGCGCGGACTTGCGGCGCGTCAGTTCGCGGGCCTTGCGGGCGGCTTCGCGCGCAGCGGCGGCCTCCACGATCTTGCCCATGATCTCCTGGGCTTCCTTCGGATGCTCCTCGAACCATTCCGACAGTTTCTCGCCCATCATGCTCTCGACCACCGGGCGCACCTCGGAGGAGACGAGCTTGTCTTTCGTCTGGGAACTGAACTTCGGATCGGGCACTTTCACCGAGAGGACGCAGGTCAGGCCCTCGCGCGCATCGTCGCCCGAAATTTCGACCTTGGCCTTTTTCGCAAGTCCGGTCTCGTTCGCGTACTTGTTGATGATACGCGTCAGCGCGCCGCGGAAACCGGCAAGGTGGGTGCCGCCGTCGCGCTGCGGGATGTTGTTGGTGAAGCAGAGCACGCTTTCATGGTAGCTGTCGTTCCATTCGAGCGCCGCCTCGACCGTGATGCCGTCCCGTTCGCCGATGGCATAGATTGGCTCAGGGATCAGTTTGTTCTTGGCCTTGTCGAGGTGCTGCACGAAGGCTTTCACGCCGCCTTCGTACATGAGGTCGATCTCGTAGGGCTCGGCCTCGCGCTCGTCGCGGAAGATGATGTGCACGCCGGAGTTCAGGAAGGCCAGCTCGCGCAGGCGGTGTTCCAGTGTCTTGCGGTCATAGTCCGTCATCGTGAACGTGGCGGGCGAGGCGAGGAAGCGCACGGCCGTGCCGGTGAAGGGCTTGCCTTTTTCGGTCTTCGGGGAAGGGCCGCGGGTCACCAGCGGAGCCTCGACGCGGCCGCCGTCGACGAAGCGCACGAAATGCTCGCTGCCTTCGCGGTGGATGGTCAGTTCCAGCCAGTCGGAGAGCGCGTTCACGACAGACACGCCGACGCCGTGCAGGCCGCCGGAGACCTTGTAGGAGTTCTGGTCGAATTTCCCGCCTGCGTGCAGCTGGGTCATGATGACTTCGGCGGCGGAGACGCCCTCGGTCGGGTGCATGCCCACCGGGATGCCGCGGCCATTGTCGGTGATCTCGGCCGAGCCGTCGGGATAGAGCGTCACCGTCACGCGGTCGGCATGGCCGGCCAGCGCTTCGTCGATCGCGTTGTCGACGACTTCGTAGATCATGTGGTGGAGGCCCGAGCCGTCATCGGTGTCGCCGATGTACATGCCGGGACGCTTGCGCACGGCTTCGAGGCCCTTCAGGACCTTGATGGAGCCAGCACCATATTCCTGCCCGTTATCCGGCGCGTCATCGGCCATTTGAGGCCTCCCGTTCGATTCTTCAGATTCGCCCATAAATATAGGGGATTCACTGGCCCGAGGGAACCGAAACGGGGGTTATTTTACAGCATAATGAAGGCCCATAATTCCCCAATTAAATCAGGGAATTATGGGCGCTCGAAACGGGCTTCCGGCGGCCGGTTGCCGGATCAGGCGTTCGGGCCGGGTTTCCGGTGCTTTTTCGGCGGTTTTCCACCCTTCTGGAAGGCGGGTTTGCCGCCGGCCGCGCCGGGCTTCTGGCGCTTGCCAGCCGCCTTCACGGGAGGCTTCCAGCCGCCTTCGGTGCGCGGTTTGCCGGGCTTGCCGCCAGCCTTGGCGTAGGGCTTCCCGTGCGGCTTCCCGGCGGGCTTGTCGCCGCCTCGGTCATCCCGCTGGAAATCGCCCTTCGGTTTGTCCTTGTAGGGCTTCTTGCGGTCGTCCTGGATATAGTCGGTGCGGGGCGACGGCTCGCGCGCGGCGGGGGCTGCCTCATCCTGGAAGGTTTTCTTCTTCCAGGGCTTCTTGCCGGAAACGTCGCGGGGCGCTTCCGGGTCGTAGGCTTTCCGGCGGACGTAAGGGGCCGGCCGGTCGCCGTAGTCGCCGGCGTCATCGCGTGAGGCCCGGTCTTCCCGGCGCGCCCGCGGCTTGCGGGACTCGTAGGCCGGGCGGTCATCTTCCGCGTCACGGCGCCAGGGCTGGGGCGCTCCCTCCAGCGGTTCGGCGCGCAGGCCCTTCTCAAGCGTCGCGCCGTGGCCCAGCGCCTCGAAGAAGCGTGCAGCGGCCTCGCTCGTCAGTTCTACGTGCGTGTCGCCCGGGTTGATGCGGATGGCGCCGATATCGTCGCGCGACAGGCCGCCGGCCTTGCACAGCACGGGGAGGATCCAGCGCGCCTCGGCATTCTTCTTGCGGCCGACATTCAGCCGTACCCAGACAGCATCGTCAAAGCCCTTGCGCTCGGTCTTGCCGCGCTTCTCGCGCGGGGCGCGTTCGGTCCAGTCGCCCTGTTCGCCGCGTTCGCGGCGCGGCTTCGGCGGCGTCACGTCCACTTCGCGCAGGTCTTCCGGCGCAGAACGGCCTTCGCGCTGCTTGCGCAGGAATGCGGCGGCGACCTGTTCGGCGCCGTGCTGGGAGATCAGCGCGTCGATCATCGCGCGCTCGCTCTCGTGGATCGGGCGGGTGAGGGACGGATCGGCCAGCAGGCGGGCATCGTCGAGGGCGTTGATCTCGTCGGCGGAGGGCGGCGTGCCCCAGTTCGCTTCGATCTTCGCGTCGTTCAGCAGGCGCTCGACGCGGCGGCGGGCCTTCGGCGCAACGATCAGGGCGCTGACGCCCTTGCGGCCGGCACGGCCGGTGCGGCCCGACCGGTGCAGCAGGGTCGCCGGATCGCGCGGCAGGTCGGCATGGATGACGAGGCCGAGATTGTCGAGGTCGAGGCCGCGGGCGGCAACGTCCGTGGCGATGCAGACGCGGGCACGCCCGTCGCGCAGGGCCTGCAGCGCGTTGGAACGCTCTTTCTGGCTGAGCTCGCCGGAGAGGGCGACGACCGGGAAGCCGCGATTGCCCATGCGGCTCATCAGCTTGTTCACGGCGGCGCGCGTCGTGCAGAAGACGAGGGCGCCTTCGCTGTCGGAATGGCGCACGATGTTGACGATGGCGTTCTCTTCATCGCCGGGCGCGACCAGAAGGGCGCGGTATTCGATGTCGATATGCTGGCGGTTCTCCGCTTCGGTGCGGACGCGCTCGGCATCCTTCTGATAGCGGGCGGCGAGGTTGGCGATGCCTTTCGGCACCGTGGCCGAGAACATCAGCGTGCGGCGCGTTTCCGGCGTGCCCTCCAGAATGTGCTCCAGCTCTTCGCGGAAGCCCATGTCGAGCATCTCGTCGGCCTCGTCGAGCACGACGACGCGGATGCCGGCCGTATCCAGCGAGCCGCGTTTGATATGATCCGACAGGCGGCCCGGCGTACCGACGACGATGTGCGCGCCGCGGGCCAGGGCCTTGCGCTCGTCGCGCATGTCCATACCGCCGACGCAGGTGGCGAGGCGCGCGCCAGCGGGGCCATAGAGCCAGGTCAGTTCGCGGGCGACCTGCACGGCCAGCTCGCGCGTCGGGGCGACGATGAGGGCGAGCGGCGTATCGGCCTGGGGCAGGCGCTCGGCATCGCCCAGAAGGTCGCCGGCCATGGCAAGGCCGAAGGCGACGGTCTTGCCGGAGCCGGTCTGGGCGGAGACGAGCAGGTCGCGGCCGGCGAGCGAGGGCTCGAGCACGGCGGTCTGGACCTGTGTGAGGTTTTCATAACCCTTATTGGCAAGGGCTTCGGCGAGGGCCGAGGGAAGGTTGTGTTGGGCGGTCATAGGGGCGCTTTCGGGCAGGGGTGTCAGGGATCGTCTGCGAGGCACGATCGACCTGTCAGAGGGATTTTTCGCGCCTATGGCATGTTTTCATCGTCTGCGCCATGGGCGGGGCGCAGGCGGTTCGTTAATGCGGAACGGGCCTGTAGGGGCTCAGACCTTTACGTCCAGGCGCTCCAGGCCGCGGAAGAAGGGCAGGGCGCGCCAGGCGAGGTCCTGCTCGGGAAGGGTCATGTCCGGGTAGCGCGCAAAGAGTTTCTGGTAGACGCGCCGAGCCTCCATCCGGGCGAGCGGGGCGCCGATGCAGATGTGCGGGCCGCCGCCGAAGGCGACATGGCTCGCGCGTTTCTGCGTGATGTCAAAGGTTTCGGGCGCCTCGAACGTGGCGGCATCGCGGTTTGCCGAGGCGAGTGAGCAGAACACGACCTGGTGCTCCTTCATCGGACAGCCCGCGACCTCGCGATCCTTCTCGACGATGCGCGACGTTGCCGAAACGGGCGCCTCGTAGCGCAGCACTTCCTCCACAGCTTGGGCCGCAAGGGCGGGATCGGATTTCAGCGCAGTCAGCTGGTCCGGATGGGTGAGGAAGAGCCAGACGCCGTTGCCGATCAGGTCGGTCGTGGTGAGGTTGCCGCCGACGAGCAGGGCCTGAAGGTTGATGCGGATCTCATCGTCTGTCAGCGGAGCGTCTCCGGACGCCTGCAGTTGTACCATGTCGGTGATGAGGTCATCGGCCGGATGCACGCGGCGGCGTTCCATCAGTTCGGAGAAATAGGCGTCGAGCGCTTCGCCCCCGGCCATCATGCGCTGCGTTTCTTCGGGCGTACGGACAGGGTTCAGGCTGAGGATGACGTCTTCCGACCACTGGCGGAATTCGGTGAGCCGGTGTTCGTCAACGCCAAGGATGCGCGCGATCACTGTCACCGGGATCGGCACGGCGATTTCGGCCATCAGGTCGAACACGCCGCTGGCGGGGGCGGCCTCAATCGTCTCGTCCACGATGGCTTCAATCTCGGCCTTCATCTTGTTGATGCGGGCATAGAAAGCCTTGGCAAGCGGCGGGCGAACGCGGGAATGGTCCGGTTCGTCGAGGAAGAGAATGCTGGTGCGGCGCGGGTTTTCCTCGCCTTCAACGAGCTGGCGCGAGATCGAGCCCTCTTCAGAATTCAGCGGATGGCGGACGAAATTTCGGTCGTTTACCGTCTCGCGGATGTCGGCATAGCGGGTGAGGAACCAGGTCTTCGCCATCTCGTCGCGCATAACGGGACAGTTTTCGCGCAGGGCTTGCAGTTTGGGGTGCGGGTCACGCCTTGCATCCGGCATGAAAGCGGTCACCTCGATGACGGATTGCGGCACTGCGGGCACGGAGCCCTGATCGTCGGCCATGTTTTCCTCCCGGTTCTTATATTTCCCGGAAGAATAGCACAGGTCTGGGCCTCTGGCGCGGCTCTCCCTGCGTCAGGCTTCGAGAGTGTATCGGCGGAACAGGATACCGCAGGCTTCCCGCAGCCGCGTGTCCGCCCTTGGGGCGCTGCCTGTGCGCTCATTGCGGGCGCGCTCGATCACGCTCGCGATGAACTCGTCGAGGAGGCGGATCCTGGGGCCCGTGCCAAGTTCACGGGTTTCGGACTTTTTCCGGATCAAGTCGTCTATGAGGGTGGCCCGATCCGATGGTTCGTTGACACCCGCGCGCAATGCGCTGAATTGCATAGGAACCGGGCCCTGCGGATGCTCCCACATCCAGCAGAGCGCATAGGCAGGCCGAAGCGCGTAGAAGTATTTCTTCAGCTTAACATCGTCATTTCCGGCGAATTCCTCATACTGCTGCGTCAGCAGGCTGAGATAGTGGTGGTGGGCGGTGGGGCGCTCATCCACGGTCTCCAGCAAAGCTGCGATTTGTTCCCGGAAGCTTGCTTCTTCGGAATAAATGATTGGAGAGCGCATCCATTCGGACAGGACGGGGTTGGCCTTCAGGAGGAGGTTCAGCGCCTTGCGCAGGTCCCAGCCATTTATGTCGAACAGGCCTTCGATCGGCTGTTCGATCACATCGCGTGGTGGCGAGAGCGAAAGGTATTTTTCCGTGGGAAGAACATAGATGAAGCGGACGTCAAAATCACTATCGGGAGATGGAAAACCCCAGGCCCGGCTGCCGGATTCGATAGCGAGGAGGATGCGTGCTCCGTGTTCCGCCCGCGCTCGCTCCAGCCTGCGGAAGATTTCGGCTTGGGCCTCCTGCGGGATGGCATTCAGGCCGAAACTCATGCCAGAGACCGTGGAATACAGCTGGCGGTGGCCTGGGCCAGCAGGGTGCCGTCTTCGAGGCGGAGTGTGCCCTGCGTGAAGATCGCGGCCTTGCCCTTGCGCACGACCTCGCCGCGGCCAATGAGGCGCACCCCGACCGGCACAGGACGGATGAAGCTGACCGTCATCTGCAGTGTTGGCGCCATGGCCGGGCCGTCCTGCACGATCGAGCCGGCGACGCTCATCACTTCATCGAGCGCAGCGGTGATGAAGCCGCCCTGCGCATTTCCGGCGGGATTCTTGGCCTGGTCGGGCAGGCAGAAGGCGGCCTCGGCACATCCGGCGGTCTCGTCGAAGGCGATCAGGTCGAAGCCGACGAAGTCGGTCGCCGGTGGGCGTGTGCCGTCGCCGAGGACGCCTTCCCAGTAGGCGCGTTTGTCGAAGTTCATTTCGAGAGGCGTTTGAATGGCATCGGAATCGCCGTGGCTGTCGCTTTGGCGACGAGCTTGCCGTCGGGGTCGAAGCACTCGGCTTCCATGAAGGCGGCGGACTTGCCGAGGCGCAGGATGCGCGCATCCACAAAGGCCTTGCCGGGCATCAGGCGCGAGAGATAGCTCGTCTTCATTTCCAGCGTCGGCGCGGTCATGGTGACATTGGAGGCGATGATCACGCAGGTGCTCATGGCTTCGTCTAGCATGGCGGAGATGAAGCCGCCCTGGATGGCGCCGGTCGGGTTGGCGAAGGACGGGGAGACGTCGAACTCCATCCGTATACGCATCTTGTCCTGTTCGACCTCGATGAGCTTCATGCCCAGCGTGTCGGAACAGGGCGGGCGCTTCTTCGAGCCCTGGAAGCGGGCCAGCATCTCAGCGTCCGTGAGGCGGGGGGCTTCAGTCTCCGACAATCGTCCGGCCTATTTGCGGCGGAAGGCGTCGAGGTTGACCACGGTACCGGCCGCAGGGGCAGCGGAGTCATCCTGCTTGGTGGAATCGTTCACTTCGGCGGCCGGCGAGATCACGGCGGCGTCCTTGTCCTGCGCCTCGAAGGTCAGGCCGAAATTGACCGACGGATCGACGAAGCGCGTGATCGCCGCGAACGGGACGAACAGGTGCTGCGGCACGCCGGAGAATTTCAGGATGATCTCGAAATGCCCGTCATGGACCTCGAGGTCCCAGAACTGGTGCTGGACGACGATGGTCATGTCGACCGGGAAGCGCTCAACGAGGTAGTCGGCCATACGGACGCCGGGCGCGCGGGTGCGGAAGGTAATGTAGAAATGATGGTCGCCGGGAAGGCCACCATTGGTGCGCGCGCGTTTCAGCGCCTCGCGCACGACACCGCGCATGGCTGCCTGGGTGAGCGCTTCATAGCCGATATAGTCCGTCATGGCGTGGTGCCGTTCCCCATCGAGTGTCTTGTCGGTTTCACACTATTCCTGCGCCTGCGTGCGGGCAACGGGCTTCGCACAATGCGCGAGGAAAAAGCTGCACTTCGCGCGGTCGCCCCCGGCGGGAGCCGGCCTCGCCCGGACGTGGTGCAGCTGCTGCGGTTGCGAAGCGCCCGTCCGGTGTCTGGCCATCCCCGGTTGCGGCCTGTAGGCTTCGCGGCAAAGTGATGCGTCGGGAGGAATGCGCATGAGCATGAACATGCCGGAAAAGGGCCGCGACTGGGCCGATGTTCGCCAGGAAATGATCGCGCGCGGCGGCGGCGATGCGCAATGGCGCGACGGGCGTACGGCAGTCTATGTCTTCAATGCCGGCCATGACGTGGAGCAGGTCCAGCAGGAGGCCTATACGCTTTACATGGCCGAGAACGGTCTTGGCCCGCTCGCTTTCCCGAGCCTTGCGCAGATGGAAAAGGAAGTCATCGGCATGGGCCTCGGCCTGCTGCACGGGCCGGAAGGCGCGACCGGTGCGATGACTTCCGGCGGAACCGATTCGATCACCATGGCGATGAAGACGGCGCGCGACTATGCCCGGGCGCAAGGCAGGCCGCGCGAGGGGCAGAATGTCGTGCTGCCGCAATCGGCGCACCTCGCCTTCGACAAGGCCGCGCACCTGATGGACATCGAAGTGCGCCGGGTGCCGCTGAAGACAGACGGCAGCTATGAGGCGGACCCTGCCGCGATGGGTGAGGCGGTGGACGAGGCGACCGTGATGATGGTCGGCTCCGCCCCGAACTTCCCGCATGGAATCATCGACCCGATTGCCGCACTGGGGGAGGTCGCAGCGAAGAAGGGCGTCTGGCTGCATGTCGATGCCTGCGTGGGTGGGTACTTCGCGCCCTTCGCCCGGATGAATGGCGTGCCGGTGCCTGCCTTCGACTTTGAGGTTCCGGCCGTCCACTCGATGAGCGCGGACCTGCACAAGTATGGCTACTGCGCCAAGGGCGCCTCGACCGTGCTGTTCCGGACCGAGGAACTCTATTCCCACATGCCGTTCGACATGGGCGGCTGGAGCGGGGCGCCGATGAAGACGCCGACGCTGGCGGGCACGCGCCCGGGCGGGGCGATCTCGGCGGCCTGGGGCGTGATGAATACGCTGGGTGTCGAGGGTTACAAACGCCTGCAGGGGCAGGTGTGCGCCACACGGGAGCGGATCGAGGAGGGCGTGAGGCGCCTCGGCTTCGAAATCGCCGGAAAGCCGATGCTGGGCCTGATGGCCTTCTACCATCCGGACGTGCACGCCTTTGCGCTCTATGGCGAAATCTTCCGGCGCGGCTGGTTCACCTCGGTCACGAAGGAGCCGCCGAGCCTGCACCTGATGCTGAGCCCCAAACATGCCGAGGTGGCCGATGCCTATCTCGCAGACCTCGAAGCCGGCCTTGCCGCTGTGAAGGCAGGCACGGCCGGTCCGAAAGTGGAAGCGCGTTACAGCTGAGACTCAGCCGTCATCAGCGCCGACATCGCGGCGCAGGTGCGGCGGCAGCCTTGTCTTCAGCGAACGGGCCGCGATGCGGCGGTCCCGTTGCGGGTTGGTATCAGTTTTCGAGGTCCGGCGCGTAAGCCGGGAAAGGGCAGCCTTCAGCGGCCGCCAGAAGCGTCGTTTCATGTGAACCTGTTGCGATGAATGGGGAGAGGGCGGTGATCATGGCGCGTCTCCTTTCATCGCTGAGGGTTCCGGGACGGCACTTTCGTGCCCGCTCCGTATAGTCGCAGGCGGAGGGGTGGGCAAGGCTGCCATATTCTTGCCGTTTGCCGTCCGCTATGTTCGGATGGTTCAGATCACAAAACGGGGACATGACATGAAAACTGGATTCATCGCCGCTGCCGGCCTCGCCACCGCCCTCCTGCTGACGGGGTGCGGAAAGAAGGATGACGTGCAGGGCAAGACCGGCGCGGACATCACCGCGAAGTCCTCGGCCGACGATATCGGCGAGGCCTATATCAACGAGCTGACCCGGATCGCGAACGCGCTGGACACGGTGGACGACGAAGCGAGCGCCAAGAAAGCCGCCGGAGACATCCGCGAGGCCGTCGAAGGCCTCAACGCGATGAGCGAAAGTATCGACACCGAGAACATGTCACCTGTGAAGGCGATGCAGATTTTCGGCGGGCGCTATACCGAACTGATCGAGGTTCAGGGCCGTCTGACGACCAAGATGATCGACCTGCAGACCGAGCATCCTGAGCTGATGGAAATCGTCAGCCAGGAAATGGAGAAGCTCGAGAACTAGGTGTGGACTCTCAACAGGTTGTCCTCGGCGAGACCGAGTCGACTGATGGGTGTTTGGTTTTTAATACCGCCATGGGGTCGATGGAAGTTGTATCGATGCGTCCAGTCATGGAGGCATGCGGCTCTCTG
>Ga0209607_1000797_pt1 | contig 27232 bp, 25 predicted proteins | sample AD_UKC117_MetaG_FD_184413 | JGI IMG/M metagenome (GOLD analysis project Ga0209607, IMG submission 184413) | Active sludge microbial communities of municipal wastewater-treating anaerobic digesters from Hong Kong - AD_UKC117_MetaG (SPAdes)... | ecosystem: Engineered > Bioreactor > Anaerobic >... | reverse complement strand
AATCGCTGGGTGCCTGGACTGCCGCTGAACAGGGCGCCCGCTACTTCCAAAATGTCGTTGCCGAAAACAACGCCAATCCGCGCATGTTGATCGTCCACGAAGTCATGGGCCGCAACTGCGGCTGGCTCACCGCCGCCACCGCGCTGGAATACCGCAAACTCCTCAACCGTACCGAATGGCTACCCGCCATCGGACTCGACCGGGCCGCCTTCGATATCCATGCCGTCTTTGTTCCCGAAATGGAGATCGACATCGCTGCTGAGGCCAAGCGCTTGCGCGCTATGATGGATCAAGTCGATGACATTAACATCTTTGTCTCGGAAGGCGCGGGCGTGGAGGCAATCGTAGCCGAACTACAGGCCAAGGGTCAGGATGTCCCCCGCGATGCCTTCGGCCACATCAAGCTCGATGCTGTCAATCCCGGTAAATGGTTCGGTGAGCAGTTTGCCCAGATGATCGGCTCGGAAAAAACCCTCGTCCAGAAATCCGGTTATTTCGCACGCGCTTCTGCCGCTAATATCGAGGATATCCGCCTCATCAAATCCTGCGTCGATATGGCGGTTGAATGTGCTATGCGCCGTGAAGCCGGCGTCATCGGTCACGATGAAGATCGCGGCGGCGTACTGCGCGCGATCGAGTTCCCGCGTATCAAAGGCGGCAAGCCCTTCGATATCGATACCCCCTGGTTCACCGAGATGCTGGCTGCCATTGGCCAGCCAAAAGGGAAAAAAGTCACGGTCAGCCACTAAGAAGGTCCAGGGTACATCTCAGGACAGCCCGCGTAGCCACACCCCTCCCCTAAACCAAGGGAGAGGTGGGGAGGGGCGCTACCACCCTGATTATAACTAGCCCACCCGGGCAACAGGCGCCGACAATCGCTCCAGACAAGGCAGATCATCGCCTAATAATGGCCGCAAGTAATTGCAAAAGGCATCGCTTACATGATTGCCATCGGCGTTGATATACTCATCTGGCAAACGGCGGGTCTTAGCTGCGATATCCGTCAGACGCGCCAGTTCATACTTCACTGCGTAGTTGCCAATGCGCTTGATGACGACTGAGCCGTCCACGTTATGCCGGCAAGCGTAATGTGCTGCCTTCTCGCCCACCTCGCGTGCTTCACACGCATCGATATTGGATACCACGCCAGGAAATGAGCGTTGCAGGTAGCCAAACGTATCCGAGCGCACCCGCTTGATATTCAGCCGCTTCTGCACAATGTCAGCCAGCTCATCGGCCAGCGCCCCGCCAGACAACTGGATATTGCCATGCGCGTCGACTTGCGGCTCACGGCCTGCCTTGGACATCAAATCCGCCGCCAAGGGTATTTCCTTACCCTTCTCATTCCGGGTCGCCCACACTCCTTCCGAGAGCGCGACGATACAGCGGCCATGCTGCTGGTACACGCGGTCGATATCGCCTAGATAGCGATCAATGGAAAATTGCCGCTCCGGCACATAGACCAGATGTGGCCCATCATCGTCATGTTTGCGGGCAAGGGCTGCCGCAGCCGTCAGCCAGCCCGCATGACGCCCCATAATGACTGCGATGTAAACGCCCGATAGCGCATTATTGTCCGCATTAACCCCGCTGATGGCGCAAGTAACAAAACGGGCAGCGGATGGGTAACCGGGGCAATGGTCATTGACTGGCAAGTCATTGTCCACCGTCTTGGGGATATGAATGGCCCGTAACTCATAGCCTTCCTGATCGGCTTGTTCATTCACAATCCGCACCGTGTCAGAAGAATCATTGCCGCCGATATAGAAGAAATAGCGGACGTCATGCTTCCTGAAGACGTTGAAAATCCGGTGGCAGTACTCCGCATCGGGCTTATCGCGCGTGGAACCGAGCGCCGAGGAAGGTGTTTGAGCGACCCGTTCCAGATTGTGCGTGGTCGCCTCGGATAGGCTCACAAAGGTTTCATTGACGATACCGCGCACCCCATGCAGCGCGCCCCAAACATCAGTAATATCTGGAAACTTCCGGGATTCCAGAACAGCCCCGACCAGACTTTGATTAATTACTGCTGTAGGACCGCCCCCTTGGGCGATGACCATTCTTCCGCGCAGTCGACTCATGAACTCCATACTCCTGAACGCTGTGATTCGTCATTGACCATCAATGCCGTTAAGCATAGCAAATCGCCGGGAAATTCAAACGCTAGCAGCACGACTTATGGAGAGATTCAAGCCGCTACTGAAGACCCGTTTATGGGGGTAGAGCATGGCGTCACAGGCCGGGCAGGTGTCTCAGAGGCATCCAAAGCCAATCCAGGGCGTGCCATGCGGACAGCCATTGATGCAAGTAGCGCCGAATTCGAGACGTTTAAGGAAACGGTGTTCGTGCGCGGTGAGATCGGCATTCAATCCTCCGGCCATGTCAACGCTCCAGGAGTCGATTTCGTCACTGCGGCGAGGCGGACGGACGGGCAAATGGAGATTATCCTTAACGATGCCATGATAAACGGCAACAAGAAGGTGAAAACGGTACTACCGCCAAAATGGATCGACGAGGCGGAAGTTGCGATCAATCGACTGGATATCGGCGATACTGTTCTTGAAGAAGAAATTCTGGCGATTCACCTGGGCACGAACGCGCTGCTAACCGCCGGGCATGTCGAGCAGGCACGCGAGGTCTTCGTTCATGCGGATTGGGTCGTGGCACAGTTTAAAAGTCCCGATCCGGTCATCCTGTACGCCTTTCGTCAAGCCCGCCGGCCCGGCAAGCACACCTACCTGAATTCCTCGCTGTGGCGTCAAATCGATACGGTTGCTGGCCGTTACCCTGACTGATGCGGGTTGTGTCGCCCTCGATAAGGCGGGTACGGCCGTGAGCCAACCCGCCTACCCGATTCAGCAGGTCGACGCCACCGGCGCGGGTGATGCTTTTGGTTCTGGATTGGTATGGTCGCTGCTACGGGGTCTACCTCTGACCGAATCATTGCGTACCGGCAATGCTTGCGGCGCGCTCATCGCCGCCCGCGAGGGCATCCTGGACGGCCTGCCCCGGTGCGCTGATGTGGAGATTTTTATGGCAGCGGCTGTTTCAGATTATTTCCCGCCCGGAGACTAAATGCTCGATTAGTTGTTCTGATTCCATCACGCATAACGCCGCTGGGGGCTTTCTCGATCCCATTCCCGCAACCGCTCAAGCTTTTCAGCAATACGCCCCTCCAACCCGTTGGCGGTGGGCTGATAATAGCGCGCGTCCTTGAGCGGCTCAGGGAAGTAACACTCCCCGGCGGCATAGGCATACGGTTCATCATGCGCATAGCGATAACCTTCGCCATACCCCAGATCCCGCATCAACTCAGCCGGCGCGTTGCACAAATGCGGCGGCACTTCCAGGGTTCCAAAACGCTCGGCATCCCGGCGAGCAGCCTTGAACGCGGTATAGACCGCATTGCTTTTCGCCGCCACCGCTAGATACACAACTGCTTGCGCGAGGGCGAGTTCACCTTCTGGATGACCCAGCCGCTCCTGAGCCTCCCAAGCATTCAACGCCAATTGCAAGGCGCGCGGATCGGCATTGCCAATATCTTCGCTAGCCATCCGCACGACCCGGCGGGCGATATACAGGGGGTCACAGCCGCCATCGAGCATCCGTGCCAGCCAATATAACGCCGCATCTGGACTGCTGCCGCGCACGGCTTTGTGCAACGCCGAAATCTGGTCATAAAACAGATCGCCGCCGCGGTCGAAGCGCCGCCCGGTCCCATCGCTCATCACCGCGGCCAGTGCTTTGTCCAGGGAGATCTCACGGGCTTCAGCCAGTTCCGCCGCCAGCTCCAGCCAGATCAATGCCCGGCGGGCATCGCCATCAGCTGCCTGCGCCAGACATGTCCGCTCCTCGCCAGTCAAGGGCCAGCGACCTGCCAGCCCGTGTTCCGTGTCGTAAAGTGCCCGCTCCACGATCTGATTGATCGCGGCACTATCCAAACGCTGCAACACGTAAACCCTTACTCGCGACAATAGCGCGTTGTTCAATGCGAAACTGGGATTTTCCGTCGTCGCGCCAATGAAAATCAGAGCACCGTTTTCAACGTAGGGTAAAAATGCATCCTGCTGCGCTTTGTTGAACCGATGAACTTCGTCTACAAACAACACCGTGCGGCGCTGTTGTTCCCGCCACAGGGTTTGCGCCTGCTCCACAGCCGCCCGCAGTTCACGCACCCCGGCCATCACCGCCGGCAAGCGGATAAATGCTGCCTGGCTAGCGCCCGCCAGCAACTCGGCTAACGTGGTCTTGCCCGCGCCGGGTGGCCCCCACAGCACCATAGAATGCGGTTGACCCCGTTCAATCGCCACTCGAAGCGGTTTACCAGGCGCCAATAAATGAGTTTGACCGGCAAACTCATCCAGTCGACGCGGCCTTAATCGATTGGCCAGTGGATGGCGGGGGTCATCCGGCATCGCCAACCACATCGACGCCGGGCGGTGGGGTAAATTTCAGCAAGGCGGGATCTAAGACCGGATTACGCTCCAGCTTCTGGAAGTCCAGGCGGGTACGCTGGCCGAAACCGTCCTCCAGTTCCAGGCTGACCAGCCGATCGCCCTTAAAAACTACCCGCAATAAACGAAATTCAGGCTGTGGCTGGCGCGGCGTCAATTCGTACCAATCCAGTCCATCCCGCTGGCGAACGGGGCCAATGGTAAATGTCTCATCAAGAGGCGCCGTGCCGCTGAGCAACGCCAGCGGGGTTGAACTCAGTGCTGTGTCCAATTTACGGACAGTGACTTGCTCCAGACCAACATCATAAGCCCACAACCGTTCACCATCGGCAACAATAATCTGTTCCGCAGGTGTCTGATAATCCCAACGGAACTTGCCGGGCTTTTGCATCAACATTTGACCACTGGACGTCTGGATAATCTGGGCATGCTCATCGAATACCCGCTGGACAAAGTCTGCCCGTAGTGACTGCAAGTCCTGGAAATAACGCGGTACCGACCATTGTTGCGCTGCTGACTGGGCCGGCCCAGCCAGTAACCATCCAAAAACCAGCATGAGCAGCATTGGCGCCTGCTTACATATCAAACTAAGCTTCCACACCATCTATTAACTCCAATTAAATCAATAGATTAAAATAAATATCTTTTACGATGACGGTGCCAGCACTTCACGGCCACCATTCGATTGCACTGGCCCCACCACACCTGCCGTTTCCATTTCTTCGACCAGCCGTGCTGCCCGGTTATAACCGATGCGCAACCGGCGCTGCACCCCAGATACTGACGCTCGCCGGGATTCAATGACAATCCGCACAGCTTCATCGTACAGGGGGTCACTTTCGCCACGGCTGCTTCCTTCGTCGTTACCGCCTCCGTTATCGCTCTCACCCAGCGATTCAGCCAATACCTCATCAATATAATCAGGCACACCAGCCTGACGCAGATAGTCCACAACCCGATTGACCTCATGATCGTCAACAAATGCGCCATGCACCCGCTGCGGTAAGCCAGTACCGGGGGGCAGGTACAACATATCGCCGTGCCCCAGCAGCTGTTCCGCGCCCATCTGATCGAGAATGGTGCGCGAATCCACCCGTGAAGAGACTTGGAAGGCAATACGGGTTGGAATATTGGCTTTGATCAGACCGGTAATCACGTCCACCGATGGCCGCTGGGTCGCCAGAATCAGATGAATACCAGCGGCTCGCGCTTTTTGCGCCAACCGGGCAATCAATTCCTCGACCTTCTTGCCAACGATCATCATCATGTCAGCCAGTTCATCAATGACGACAACAATGAATGGCAGTGGTTGCAAAACAGCGATCTCACCTGGCGTTTCAGCGCTATCCGGCGTCCAGAACGGATCGGCTAATCCTTCTCCTCCTGCCAGCGCATCCAACACCTTACGATTAAAGCCAGCGATATTGCGTACTTTCAGCGCCGCCATCAGACGATAACGCCGCTCCATCTCACCCACGCACCAGCGAAGGGCATTCGCTGCTTCTTTCATATCAGTCACAACCGGCGTCAATAGATGCGGGATATCTTCATAAACTGATAATTCCAGCATTTTCGGGTCTACTAAGATCAGCCGCACATCACGAGGCGGGGACTTGTAAAGCAGACTCAATAACATTGTGTTAATCGCCACCGACTTACCTGAGCCGGTCGTACCTGCCACCAATAAATGCGGCATTTTATTCAAATTTGCCACCACCGGATTGCCACCAATATCTTTACCCAGCACTAAGGTCAGTGGCACAGTTGATTGGGCATAAGCCAGCGATTCCAACGTCTCCCGCAGGTAGACAATCTCCCGCTTACGGTTAGGGATTTCCAGCCCAATCACTGATTTGCCGGGGATGATTTCCACAATTCTGACACTGGTGACCGACAAACCACGCGCCAAATCCTTAACTAGATTACTGATTTGATTAACTTTTACACCTGGTGCTGGCTCAATTTCAAAGCGGGTGATCACCGGTCCCGGCTCGACGGCAACCACCTGAACCTCGACACCAAAGCTTTTGAGCAGGATTTCGAGCCGACGTGACATCTCATCCAGCAACTCACCCGTATAGCCAGCTGTGCGCAGGGGTGGCGGGTCAAGCAAATCAAGTGGAGGTAATGGAAAAGATGACGACGGGCGTGGCGTAGCCAATCGTCGAGTCATAACAGCAACTGGCGTAACCGGCTGATCTCTTTCGTTAAATGACCCACTCATCCTCGGCTCATCACTCTTTGCAAGAGATACCGGTTCAGGCGATACCGATCCGGGAGATACCGGTTCAGGCGATACCGGTTCAGAAGATACTGATTGGGGGGATACTGGTTCAGGCGATACCGGTTCAGAAGATACTGATTGGGGGGATACCGGTTCAGAAGATACTGATTGGGGGGATGAAGGCACAAATCGATTTGCAACCGGCACCAAGGTCAAATCAGACATCGGTAATTCATTCATAGTATTCTTTACCGGCTTAGTCGCTGCTACAGGACGAGGTGCCGGTTGTTCCTGTAACTGCGATGGCAGATTAAATACCGGTTCAATCCGCGCTGAATGCCGATCCTCTCCATTCATTGCCCCCCGATTCCCTGCAACTGAGGATTGAAGGGTGACCGGTTTGCTCGTCAATTCTGATGCGTTATCCTCAGCGGCAGGCGATAACGAATCAAGCACATCCAGCGAATTCTCAGCTTCTGTCTCCATGTGGCGTGTGCGCCACCAAAATCGCGATTTTTCAGCAGCCACACTCACCCAATCTACCAGCGTTAGGCGCCACCGCCCCATGCATGCTGTTAATGATGATCGCAGCGTCTGATCTTTAGCATTTGTGATGACTGGATCTTCGACCGGTTCTTCGCAATCCACTTTTTCACGAGGGCCCGTCTCATCATGCTCCTCGCCCTGATCCGTGGTGGTGTGCTGGCGCCGCGGCCCAGACACCAATCCCATCATCCAGCGCAGAGGCGTCAACACCCACCCGCCCACTGTGTCCAGCAGCCAAAGCGTCGCGTGACCAATCCCTTCGATCATGGTCAACCATGGAACACCGGTCATCAGCGTCAGACCCGCCAGCAACAATGCAACCATGAACAAATTACCACTGGTAAAACCAAAGGCCCGCACCAGAAACTGACCGACATGCACACCCACTAAGCCGCCCGCGGTACCATCGCCCGGTACAGTATCTGGCAATACTTGCAGATGTAACGCTGCCAGCCCGCAAGCCGTGGCCAGCGCCACGGCAAATCCTAACACCCGGAACAGGACAATCTCGGCATCCAGTTCCAGCAGAACCCCACGCTTAAATAACCACCAGCCGGCGAAAATCAGGCCTAATGGCAACAAATAAGCTGGATAGCCAAACATATATAAGGTAACGTCAGCAAACCAGGCACCGGCCACACCACCCAGGTTATGTAACTGGGCAACCTCGGCTGTATGGGTCCAGGCTGGATCACCCGGATTGAATGTAACCAGTGCGCCAATCATCCCCAACGCAACCACAGCCACTAGCCAGAAGATGATTTCACGCAATACTTTGTTGAAGAAACGCAAAATACCAATCCGTATAACGGATGGTTCCGTTTTAATGCGATGTGCCTGCGCCAAAATTGCAGCCCTTTTGTCAGAGTGTTATTGCTATGAACTAAAGGATGTAGGACTGGCTAACAGTCCGTCAAGCCGATTCACCGGGATGAACCGATCCGCTGTTTTAGGTTCCAACTAACCCGTCTATCTCAGTATTGCCAATCTTTGAATCATGCGCCTTGAACGCCTCAATAGCCTAAGCGGCATCACTGCCGCGGAATGGAATACACTTGTTCCCAGCCAAAATCCATTTCTAAGCCACGAATTCCTGAGCGCCCTGGAACGGCATGCGTGCGTCGGCGAACAGACCGGCTGGTTACCCTGGCACGTCATCTGCCGGGATGAAGACGGACGGTTGCTGGGTGCGGCACCCTTGTACCTCAAATACAACTCCTATGGCGAATTCGTCTTCGACTGGGGCTGGGCTGAAGCCTACCGGCAGCAAGGCTTATCCTATTACCCTAAGCTAGTCGGAGCGATTCCCTATACCCCAGCCACGAGCCCCCGGCTGCTATTAGCCGCTGGCCAGCCGCAGCCCGGCACCGTCGCGCGAGCCATCGTCGCGTTTGTACTGGATGAAAGCCGCCACCACGGATTATCCTCGATTCACTGGCTGTTCCCTCCTGCTGCTGAGCTAGAGCCTATGCAGGAACAGGGCTTCCTAACCCGGCTTGGCTGCCAATTCCATTGGCAGAACCAGGGATATCGGGACTTTCCAGACTTCCTGGATACATTGACCGCCAAGCGCCGCAAGAACATCTATCGCGAACGCCGCCGGGTACGCGAGGCTGGCCTGGAAGTACGTATCTTATCCGGCCAGGACGCCAGCGAAACGCAATGGCAGATGATCCACGAATTCTACCGGTCCACTTTCCAACGGCTGGGCGGCGTCCCAACCCTCACCTTGCCATTTTTCCAGGACATTGCGGCCACCCTGGGTGAGCGCATCGTGTTGGTGCTAGCACTCGCTCAGGGTCATGAGGTCGCCGGTGCCATCAGTTTTCGCAGCGCTGACACACTATATGGCCGCCACTGGGGCTGCCGGGCCAATTATGACAGCCTGCACTTTGAAGCCTGCTATTATCAGGGCTTGGAGTACTGTATTCAGCATGGGTTACAACGCTTTGAGCCAGGCGCACAGGGCGAGCATAAAATCCACCGCGGTTTTTTGCCGGCGCTCACCTATTCGGCCCACTGGATTGCTCATCCTGGATTTCGCCGGGCGATTGCTCAGTTCCTGAATCGGGAAACACCGGCTTTGCGTAACTACGCCCAACATTGGTTGCAACATTCGCCTTATCGAGATGAGGTAACGCTTGATGCCCCTGCTGTGGCTGGATCCTCAGGATGACAACCAGCTCTTTCCCCATCCTGACCGTGCTCTAAACGAACCAAACGGCCTATTGGCCGCTGGCGGCAGCCTGAGTCCACGCCGGCTGCTGCGCGCCTACCAACAAGGCATTTTTCCCTGGTACTCTTCCGGCCAGCCGATTCTATGGTGGTCGCCAAATCCACGCCTCGTGCTGCTCCCGGAATGTCTACAAATCTCGCGCAGCCTGCGCAAGATTTTGCGAAATGGATCATTCTCTGTCACTGCGGACACAGCTTTTGAAGCAGTTATGACGGCCTGCGCTGCACCACGTGGACCAGGCGAAGGTACCTGGATCACCCCAGAGATGCTGCGCGCCTATTGCCGGTTACATCAGCTTGGCTATGCCCATTCCATCGAAACCTGGCATCAGAGTGAGCTCGCCGGTGGACTGTATGGCGTGGCGGTAGGCCGGGTATTCTACGGTGAATCGATGTTCAGCCGGGTCAGTAATGCGTCGAAAGTGGCGCTGGCAACCCTGGCCCGTCAATTACATCGCTGGGAATTTGCTGTTATTGACTGTCAGGTGCGCACTGATCATTTGCTACGCATGGGCGCGGCTGATATCCCTCGATCCTTATTTTTAGAATTGCTTGATTGCTTTTGCTCATTACCAGGGCGAAACGGCCCTTGGGAACTGGACATCGATCTGTTTACCGACCTATTGGCGACCCCGCCTGCAAAATTATCATGAGCAATCCTCACAACTCGCTGCACGATTTGCGGATGTTCCTGACCACTGATTATCCGTGCAGCTATCTACCAAGCCGTTTAGCGCGCAATCTGGTTGCTGATCCGGCGGTCACCGATACTCCCCTTTACACGCAGTTGGCAACGCTCGGTTTCCGGCGCAGCGGCGAGCATGTCTACCGGCCGCATTGCCGGGGGTGTATGGCCTGCCGGTCACTGCGCGTTCCTACTGCGCACTTTCAACCGAACCGTGCACAACGGCGCGTTTGGATACGCAATCAGGATCTGCAAACGCGAGTCTTGAAAGCAGAGTTCCAGGATGAACACTTTGAATTGTTCGCCCGCTACATCCAGGCCCGGCATTCTGGCGGCGGCATGGACCCAGCTAATCCAGGCAATTACTGGTCATTCGTCGCCTCACACTGGTGCCCGACCTGGCTCTGTGAATTCCGTCACGGCCAGACGCTGCTGGCAGTGGCGGTCGTCGACCGGTTGGATGACGGATTGTCCGCAGTTTATACCTTCTTTGATCCGCTGGAAGAGGTGCGCGGATTAGGCACATTTGCGATCCTGTGGCAGATTGCCGAAGCACGGCAGTTGGATTTAGACTGGGTTTATCTGGGTTACTGGGTCGAACCATGCGTCAAGATGGCGTACAAGGCGCGTTTTAATCCTCATGAGATTTTCGTTACCGAGCGCTGGGGATGGATAGCGGTAAACCGTTGAGTTGTGAGAAATATGAATTCAAATCGTCCCCATGACTTCACTCAACCGGGTCACCCCGCGCACTTCCAGGCCCTCGATGCGTTTACCGCCACGGCGCGGCGCATTAGCCCGCGGCACAATTGCCTGCTTGAATCCATGCTTGGCCGCTTCCCGCAACCGCTCCTCGCCATTGGGCACTGGGCGGATCTCCCCGGCCAGACCCACTTCGCCGAATACAACCAAATCGGCCGGTAACGGCCGGTCGCGAAAACTCGACAACGCCGCCAGCAATACCGCCAGATCCGCCGCCGTTTCATTGATCCGCACCCCGCCGACGGCGTTGACGTAAACATCCTGATCGTACATCGCTACACCGCCATGCCGGTGCAATACCGCCAGTAACATTGCGAGGCGATTCTGCTCCAGCCCCAGCGTGACGCGGCGCGGGTGGCCGCCGTGGCACTCATCAACCAGTGCCTGAATCTCCACCAGCAATGGCCGGGTGCCTTCACGGGTGACCATAATCACGCTACCGGCAACCGGTGCATCATGGCGGGAGAGAAAGATCGCTGAGGGATTGCTGACCTCTTTCAACCCGTCCTCGGTCATGGCGAAAACACCCAGTTCATTGACCGGTCCGTAGCGGTTCTTCACCGCGCGCAGCACTCTTAACCGGCCACTGGGATCGCCTTCGAAATACAGCACGGTATCGACCATGTGCTCCAGGACTCTTGGACCGGCGATCGCCCCTTCCTTGGTGACATGCCCGACCAGAAACAGGGCCGTGCCCGTTGCCTTGGCGAAGCGCACCAGTTGCGCCGCGCTCTCGCGCACCTGGGCGACCGAACCCGGCGCGGATTGCAGGCGTTCGGTATAGACAGTCTGAATCGAATCGATGACCATGACCCGGGGTTGTTCGATCTCAGCCGTCGCCAGAATGCGTTCGACGTTGATTTCCGGCAGCAGACGCAACCGGTCGCGGGACAATTGCAGGCGCTGGGCGCGCAGGCTGATTTGCTGAGGGGATTCCTCGCCGCTCACATACAGGGTCCGGTCACGTTCCGCCAGCACAGCCTGCACCTGCAACAAGAGCGTGGATTTACCAATGCCAGGATCACCGCCAATCAGCGTCACTGAACCCTGGACCAGCCCGCCGCCCAAGACGCGATCCAGCTCGCCGTTGCCGCAGGACTGGCGGATTTCCGCCGCCGCGTCCACTTCGGCCAGATTACGAATCTCCCCGGCAGCCGCACCTGCATAACCGGCCGGCTTCATTCCAGCCTTAGCTGGCGGGGTGGCTACGGTTTCCTGGAGGGTGTTCCAGGCCCCGCAGTCGCCGCATTGACCGGACCATTTGCTAGCTTGCGCACCGCACTCAGTGCAAACATAAATAATACGGGTTTTACTCACCCCTCCCCCTCAACCTTCGCTCTAGGCAAGTTGAGAAGGAGGGGTGATTTCCACCCTCACTCGCGCTGTGACCCCGCACAACAGGGCATAGGAAATCGTACCCGCCGCTTTGGCAATCCGCTCCACCGGCAAACCCTCGCCCCACAGCACCACCGGATCGCCAACCCGCGCTTCAGGATGCTGGCGCAAGTCCAGCGTGATCATATCCATCGATACCCGGCCAGCCAACGCTGCCTCACGGTTGTTAATCAGCACTGGCGTCCCAGATGGCGCATGACGTGGATAGCCATCACCGTAGCCGGCTGCCGCAACCCCTACATCCATATCTTCGGGACAGATCCAGGACCCGCCATACCCGATTGGCTCACCTTGGCGCAGGCGCTTAATGGAAATCAGCCGGGTGTGGAAGGTCATCACCGGACGCAAATCTTCATCAGATGCAAGACCGTCTACAAAGGGGGAAGCGCCATAGAGCATAATGCCAGGCCGTACCCAATCGAAATGGGTCTGCGGCCAACCGAGAATGCCCGCAGAATTAGCCAATGATCGCTGGCCTGGCATGTCGATGGTCGAGGTTTTAAAAACGCTGAGCTGGTGCAGGGTATCATCGCAATCCCGCTCATCGGCTCGTGCCAGATGGCTCATCAAACCAATGCCCGGCACTACTGATGGGCAGTGACGCAAGCGCTGAAAAATCACTGGCACAGCCGCCGGTTCCACCCCCAAACGGTGCATTCCGGTATCGATTTTCAGCCAAACCCTTAACGCTCGTTCCAATCGAGCCGTTTCCAGCATGCGAATTTGTTCGGGATGGTGAACAGCAATATCCAACCGGTGACGGGCGCACAACGGCAATTCCTCTGCCTCAAACACGCCTTCCAGAAGCAGAATCGACCGGGTGACACCTGCCTCGCGCAAGATTAACGCCTCCTCGATACAAGCCACAGCAAAAGCGTCAGTATCCAGGGTACGGGCAACCCGGAGCAATCCGTGACCGTAACCGTCAGCTTTAACGGCGGCCGCTACCTGCCGGCCCGAAGCGGCTGCCCGAACCCGCTGGAGATTGTGAACCAGCGCCCCCAGATCGAGGCGCATTGTGGTTGCTCGACTCATAACCACCTGATGAATAAGACTCGGGGGCGTGACTTTCAAAGCGGGTAAATTGCCCCCGGAAAGTCAAGCGGACCGTACCAATGGGGCCATTTCGCTGCTTACCGATGATAATTTCAGCAACGCCTTTTTCAGGACTCTCAGGATTGTAAACTTCATCACGGTAGATAAAGCAAATCAGGTCTGCGTCCTGTTCTATCGCGCCCGATTCACGTAAATCCGACATAACTGGCCGTTTCTCGCTGCGCTGCTCTAGGGTGCGGTTGAGCTGAGACAACGCCACCACTGGCACCGATAATTCCTTAGCCAGTGCTTTGAGCGAGCGGGAAATTTCTGAAACCTCGGTTGCCCGGTTCTCATTATTACCCGGCACCTGCATTAACTGGAGATAATCGACAACGATCAAACCCAACTGCCCTTCCTGCCGGTGTAACCGCCGCGCCCGCGCCCGTAATTCATTCGGACTTAGGTTGGAACTGTCATCGATAAACAGCCGCGCATCGGACAGCAGTGTCACCGCCGACGTCAATCGCGGCCAATCATCTTCTTCTAACCGCCCAGTACGGATACGATGCTGGTCAATTTGTCCCAGTGACGACATCAGCCGCATAAGCAAACTTTCGCAAGGCATCTCCATACTAAAAACAGCGACCGGACATTTGATTTGAATCGCTGCATATTCAACGATATTCATCGCCAAGCTGGTCTTGCCCATTGAAGGCCGGCCAGCGATCACGATCAACTCACCCGGCTGCAAACCGGCTGTCATCTCGTCGAAATCCGGCCAACCGGTCGCCAAACCGGTAATCGGATTATCACTCTGAAACAGCAAATCGATCCGTTCAACCGTACGCGCCAGTAAGTCTTTGATATTCAAAAACCCTTCGCGAACGCGCATTCCTCGCTCGGCAATAGCGAATATCCGCCGCTCAGCATCATCCAATAGCTCTCTGCTATGAAGGCCTTTTGGATCGTAGGCGTTGTCAGCGATTTCAGTGGCAATGCGAACCAATCCGCGACGGATCGCCCGTTCCCGGATAATATCGGCATACGCACGGACATTGGCAGCACTCGGCGTATCATTAGCCAATATCAATAGATAGGCAAGACCACCTGCTTCCTCCAACTGATTATTGTCTTGAAGCCGGTCCGAGAGCGTTACTGGATCAAAGGGCATGCTCTCTTCCGCTAAACGACGAATGGCGCGGAAAATTAATTGGTGATCATAGCGATAAAAATCACTGTCACTCAGCCGGTCAGCAATCTGATCCCAAGCCGTATTAGCAATAATCAAACCACCTAGCACCGCCTGCTCAGCCTCCAGTGAGTGTGGCGGTATCCGCAACGATTCGGCAGCGGCATCCTTACGGGGGAGTAATGGGGAAACAGGCTGCATGACGAGCGTATAGAATCGTGGCTGGCGAACAATCAAATCACTGGAGATTCAGATATTATTTGCGTAGTTGCGTAATCGCTCAGATTGGGTTGCCGTCTTTTGGCAACCCAACCGAAATCAGCACCGGCGTTACTATTAAGTCTAGTTCAACTTTTTCATCGCAGCGAGCTTTGTTCAAGTCTCGGCGATGACATTCACCCGGATCTGCGTCTTAATCTCTGGGTGTAAATGCAGATCCACATCGTATTCACCCGTCTGACGAATCGAACCTTCCGGCAACCGGACTTCGTACTTCTGCAACTCAATACCAGCGGCGGAGACCGCATTAGCAATATCAGCGGCGCCGACTGAGCCAAATAACCGCCCTTCACTGCCACTTTTCACCGATAAGGTGACAATCAATTCAGCCAATTGCTCAGCACGTGCTTTGGCGGTGGCCAGCGCCTCGAAAGCAACCCGTTCCAATTCAGCACGGCGCGCTTCAAAGCGCGCGATATTCTTCGAGGTTGCTTCAGTCGCTTTACCCTTCGGAATAAGGTAATTGCGTGCATAACCCGGCTTAACTTTGATCCGGTCGCCCAACACGCCCAAATCAGCAATTCTTTCCAGCAAAATAATTTCCATTGTTAGACTCCAAATACTCACTCATTCGATACACAATATCACAGGAGACGGGGGAATGTTCAGCGCGAATCCGGCTGTGACCGGATGCGGCTCCGAAAATCGATCCAGGCATCAACGACCCCCAGCACCATCACTAACTGCGACAGCAAAGGAATCAGCAGCAGGTAGAACAGCACCAGCCAAGCTGGAGATAATCGCCGCTTGAATACCACCGCATGAACGAGGGCAACTCCCTGCACAGTGTATGGCATACCTAGCACCAGCAACCCATTAGCGAGTGGCAGCCAGTTTGACAGTAACGTCGCACCGAGCAGCATCAAAGCGAACATTGCCAGCGGCTGGCCTAGCCGCAATTCATGAAATTCAGGACGAAAGCCGCCTGGATTAAACAGTAAAGCCTGCCACCAGCGCCCCAGCAGCAACGCCATCAATACGACCAGTAGCGCTGTGCCAGCCGCCTGTCCCGGTAACCAAGGCGCCCATTCTCTCAGCAGTTCCAGCCATTGCTCCAATAAAGCCCGATCACCCGCCGGTACTGATGGCGCCAGCCCTGCCAATTGCGCTTGAAAATTGCCCAGTAACGCACTCCACCAGACGGCTGGGTCACCTAACACCAGATAAAAACCAGCAACACCCAGCAAACCCAGCAAAGCGGCCACCTGCACAGCTCGCGACAGTGAGATAGTGGCGCGCAATACCAGGGCTAGCAGCCATACCGGAACCCAAGTAATTAACAGGACATCCAGCATCGGCCATAGAGCGCCCAAAACCTGCCAACTCAAGCCAGCGGCGGCCATCCCCGCCAGCATCATGATCAGCGCCCCCTCAAGTGCACCCCGGCGCAAGGTGATCAATGCCACCACTGCCCCAGATACGATTAGCAGCGGCGGAAATAGCCAGAAGGACATTGCAGTGACCGATGCCGCTATCGCTGCTGACCATCGACCACGCATGACAAAAGCGGCGAGCAATTTCACGCCGGATGGACTCCGTTCGGACTGCCCTGCGCCAGGGTTTAGTGCCGGTCGCAGTACGGCAGCAAGGCCAGGAACCGGGCACGCTTGATCGCTACCGATAACTGCCGCTGATAGCGCGCCTTGGTTCCAGTAATCCGGCTAGGCACAATTTTGCCTGTCTCAGTGATATAGTTCTTCAGAACAGCAATGTCCTTGTAGTCGATTTCCTTAACACCTTCAGCAGTGAAACGGCAGAACTTCTTGCGACGGAAAAATCGCGACATAGAATTAATCCTCAGATGATTCAGCATTCAAAACGTCAATATGAGCGGCGTGTAGTACCAGCCGGTACTCGCCCTCGCGCGGATTGTCACGACTGACAAAGCCTTGCACTCGCACCTGCATGCCCGGTAATAACTGCCCTGCTGTGCGCGCCAATGGTTCGCCACAGACTATAACCGGGATCCGGCAACGCACCTCGCGGGAAAAACCAGCTTCGACCTGCCTAGAGTGATGCTCAAGCAAAAACCGGCCAATCGGCACACCTGCAGGCGAGGTACGCATTTCACAAGGCGCGGCCGCCCGGCCTGTAATGATCAGGCAATTATGGGCGGAAGGAACCAATGTCATCACCGGTTCAACCAATGCAGATTAGGGCATCTCGTCGTCGGTCTCGATTTCATCTCCTAGCGTATCGTGATCGGCGCGATGACCGTGATCTTCACGGTCATCATGATCCTCTCCTCGATCATCGTGATCATCCCGATCTTCGCGCTCCGGGCGTTCGTCACGTAATTTAATCAATGGCGAAGGTTCAGTCTCGGGACCATCCCGCTGGATGATAAGATTGCGAATAACAGCATCGTTGAAGCGAAATGCTCTTTGTATTTCTTCGAGTACCGTCTGTCCGCATTCTACGTTCATCAATACGTAATGCGCCTTGTGGATCTTATTGATGGGATAGGCCAACTGCCGCCGGCCCCAATCCTCAAGACGATGAATTTGGCCGCCATCTTCCCCAATCAAGGTACGATAGCGTTCGATCATAGCAGGAACTTGTTCACTCTGGTCGGGATGGACCATGAACACAATTTCGTAATGTCGCATGCTGGCTCCTTACGGATCATAGGTAGCCTCTCGCAAAACGATGAGGCAAGGAGTCGCGGCCCGGGCGGGCCGCAAGGGGGGCGTATACTAGGCGCAAAGCCCAAAACGCGCAACGATTCCCCCTACACCCTCGCGCCTCAACCTCGCAGTTTTTCGATCCTCCATCTAGAGAGAGAGCAGCGCGCCTAGTTACGCTATACTTTTGCGCCCTTGCCGCCATACCTTGAACGAGCGGCGATCTTGAGACAACAACCTGGATTCAATGACTATGGCGTTTTGGCAACGTCTGCGTGAAGACATTACCTGCGTATTTGATCGTGACCCAGCGGCACGCAGTGTCTTCGAGATTCTCACAGCGTACCCTGGCATCCACGCTATCTTGTTTCACCGGATCAACCACGCCCTGTGGAAACTGGGCCTGAAGTGGCTAGCGCGCTTTCTATCCTCGACCACTCGATTTTTGACTGGTATTGAAATCCACCCAGGCGCTAAAATCGGCCGGCGGTTCTTCATCGACCACGGCATGGGCATCGTTATTGGTGAAACTGCTGAGATCGGTGACGACTGCACCCTATATCAAGGTGTGACTTTAGGCGGCACGAGCTGGAATCAGGGCAAGCGTCATCCGACCTTAGGCAACAATGTTGTCATCGGCGCTGGGGCAAAGGTGCTAGGGCCATTCACCGTCGGTGACCATGCGCGCATCGGCTCAAATTCGGTAGTGATCAAGGAAGTGCCCCCCGGCGCCACAGTAGTCGGTGTACCAGGCCGGGTCGTCGAAGCAGGTGGCCCCAATCCCACCCAGGATGTACGCCGGGAAATTGCCCGTAAGCTGGGTTTCGACGCGTACGGCGCTACACCCGACCTGCCCGATCCCGAGGCCCATGCTATCAACCAGATGCTGGATCATATTCACAGTTTGGACCGTACCGTCCGTCAATTATGCCAAGCATTGCGCGGTGCTGGCATTGAGCCTGGCGAATTGTGTTTACCCGATCTAAGAGGTTGCGAGTTGCATTCGGCAACCAGCCGGGAAGGATGGAACGAGCAAAGTAACCCCAGTATCAAAGTGGACCAGAATACCGAAACACCGACTTAAGCTGCACTCATGCACAAGTTAAGCCTGGCAGCGCTAGCGCATTTCGAACATCCCCGCCATGCAGGCAGCCTGAATCCACAGCACCCCAACGTCGCAACGGCGCGGATCAATTCGCCAATTGATGGAGCAATCCTGCAACTGCATTTGCAAGTTGATGAAACAGGTCTTATCAGCGCCGCTTGCTTCAAGGCCTACGGTTGTGGATGGATGATCGCTTGCGGTTCGCTGTTGACTGAGCAGGTTCTTGGGCAAACACTGGTGAAAGCTGCACAATTCCGGCATCACGAGCTGGTTGAACAGCTGGCTGTGCCTCCGGAAAAGCTGCATTGCGCCGTCTTGACTGAAACCGCACTGAAAGCCGCCTTGCAGAATTATGCTGCAAAGCGGAACTTTGCTACCCTTCCTGCCTCTCCATGTAAAGAGTGTTAGGTCCCTTAAAGTTTTCCTACAGGAGCATACGACATGGCAATCACCTTGACTGAAAAAGCCGCTGACCGTGCGCGCGCTTATCTAGCTAAACAAGAAAAAGTGGAAGGGTTGCGGTTAGGTGTGCGCAATACCGGTTGTTCTGGTTATATGTATGTCGTGCAGTTGGCCGAACGGATTGATCCCGATGATCAGATCTTCGAATCAAAGGGTGTGAAGGTTGTGGTGAGCGCCAAGAATCTGCCTTATCTGGATGGGATGGAGGTGGATTACGCTAAATCAGGACTTAACGAAGGCTTTCGTTTCAACAATCCCAATGTCAAGGATGCCTGTGGCTGCGGCGAGAGTTTTAGTGTCTAAGCAGGGCGACCCGCATCTGCTCAAGACCCTTGGTCAACCGGGCACGAGGGCAGCCAAAATTCAGCCGCACGAATCCCTCGCCACCAGGGCCAAAGGTCGCGCCATCATTTAATGCCACCCCCGCCTCTTTAAGAAAGAAATTGTGAGGATTGCCAGGAAGATCTGCCTCCCGGCAATCCAGCCAAGCGAGGCAGGTCGATTCTGGGACAGTCACACGGACACCAGGCAAAGAGCGCACCACGATATCCACCAGATAATCCCGGTTAGCGGCCAAATAAAGCAGTAGTTCCCGCAGCCAGCCACCGCCGTGCCGATAGGCCGCCAGCGCAGCAGCCGTGCCAAGAATGTTGACGTCCGGGACGATGCCGCGCAAGGCCTGTTTGAACCGCCGCTGGAGTTCTGGATTCTGGATAATAGCAAAACTAGCACCCAATCCAGGGATATTAAAGGTCTTACTGGGCGCCATCAGAGTAATACAGCGCCGGGCAATCTCTGGCCCCAAAGTAGCCAGGGGGATATGCCGCTGTCCGTCCAGCAGCAAGTCGCAGTGAATCTCATCTGAGCAAATCGTTAAATCGTAACGTTCGCAGAGATCCGCCAACCGGTTAAGTTCCGCCCGGTCAAAAGCCCGTCCGACCGGGTTATGCGGGTGGCAAAGCATGAACAATCGGGTGTGCGGGCTAATAGTTGCTGCAAATGCCGCATGGTCAATGGTGTAGTAAAGCCGGCCATCGCGCGATTCCGCCGTCAGTTCAGCGGTCACCAACCGTCGCCCCTGATTGCCTGGCGCCGCCAAAAACGGCGGGTAGACCGGAGTTTGCACCAACACTTCATCGCCGGATTCGCCAATCGCTCGACATGCCACGTTCAGCCCGCACACCAGCCCTGGCAAATACACAATTTCTTCTGGTTTAACCACCCATTGGTACAGATTCGCCATCCGTGCGCACAACGTCTCTGTCAACGCTACTGGCGGTGCCCCGTAGCCGAACACACCATGCGCGACCCTTTCGTGCAGCGCCGCCAATACGGGTTCAGGGGCCGGAAAATCCATATCCGCTACCCACAGCGGCAGGGCATCACCGTAACGCTGCCATTTCAAGCTGTCAGTTCCTTGCCGGCAAGGTGGCTGATCAAAATCGTGAGACATCATCTCAAACGCCTATCATTTCACAGGCAGGGGATTGTAAACAAAGGACTGGCCGATTGCAGTAGGTCAATTACAACTTAATGAAATTAAATAAAAATTTCACAAAGTTTAGCAAAAATTCAGACTATCAACCGGTCTTCCCAGCCATCGGGTAGATAGGGGCTGTCCGAAATGATGACCCACTGGCTTCACACCAAATTGTGCATCCGCTGCAAATGCGCGTAAGCCAGACTCGACACCTCCCGGATGACATCGCCGCGATCATCCTTCCATGCCTTATAGTTGCCGGCCGAACGGGATTTTTCAATAATACCAACGAATGTGTAAGGATAACGGTAGCCATTCCGGCCCTGGGCAATCAGAATACCCATATCGCCGCACAACCGGGCGGTAGTTCCCGTCTTATCGATTACCCACGTTTGCCGCGCCACGCCGTGAGCATCAGAGTAAACGCGATCACGGTTAGGCAGATTCATCAACCGCTTTAATTCTGCCGAATAAGGCAGGCGATTGTACCAAAGCGCATACAAAAAACGATGATAATCGAGAGCGGAGGCTTTATTGCGGTAGGTGCGTCCACCACCAGGGATGCGCTCGACAATGCGAGTATGACGAAAGATATCAGGATGGTAGCGTTTGAGCGTGCGTTCTGCCTCAGCAGGTCCAGAGCGGCGGCTGGTCCGGTTTAGCAACTGGATGAAATAGTTGGTGGCGCTATTGTCGCTGCGTTGAATCATTGCTTCCATCCGGCTGCGGTGGAAAGAAGTGTATTGCAGCTTACCCTCACGAACCTTATGAAAGAATGCTAATGCAATAAACGGCTTAACCATACTAGCACTCTGATGGGAGCGGGTAGCATTGATCGCCACCAAATACTGCCGGGTGGTGAAATCGTAGATTAACCAAGCGGTGCGTTCATTGCCCTTGATTCGCCCCATGCGACGTAAGTTCTTTATATATAAATCTATATCAGTCGCAAGCGTGTTCATTCGAGGTATGCGATAAGGGGTTCGGAAATCCCTCAACAGAGCATTATTAGAGGTTTGATAGCGGGGCCGGGCCGCTTCGCTAGACGGCGAAGCCAAACCAAAGGCAGCGGCAAACAGCGCTCCAAATCCAGCAAGGAACGAACGTCTTGAGGAATCAATCATTGAACAAGAGCCGGATGGATTGTCTGAGTAGGAGGATTGGGCACACATGATGAAGACAGCCTCCGGTCAGAAGGTAGTGGTATGGGAAAGATAGTTCGAAACCGCTCTAAAACTATCGCCTCGCTACTTGAAATTCAACCACGACCGGATAGTGATCCGAACCGAGGTCTGCTCCAACGGCGTGTCGCCGGATCTGGATACCCTCTGAGAATAGCGCATGATCGATGGGAATCCACAAAGGGGGCCACCCTGCTGGCCAAGTCGGCTGAATGCCTCGCCCATTCGCACTGTCTTGTAACCCAGAGCTGGTCAGTAGTTGACTGAACCAGGCCGACCAAGGTGAGAGGTTAAGATCGCCTAGCAGGAGCAGTGGCTGGTCAGCGTGCCGGGCATGCTGGGCCAGCATAGCCAATTGCTCATTACGATACTGCGTCAGCTCAGCGCTGACCGGTGGTGTCAGGTGTGTTCCCAGCAAGGCGAAACGCTGCCCGCCGGATGGGAATTCAGCCAGAATGGAGGGCAGTTTCGTTGGACCAAAGTGAAGAACTTCCGTCTTTAACAACGGTTGCCGGCTAAGCAGCGCTATACCGAAATTATCCTCTCGAGGTTCGGCTATCCAATACGGATATCCGTCAGCCAGATCAGCCAATTGCTCCAGCATCCACGGGGTAATTTCCAGCAACAGAATAAAGTCAGGATCTTCATCAGCGATCGCGGAGCGGACAGCTTCAGGATGGCGATGCGCCGAGTTAATATTGGCCAATAATACCCGGAATACTGGCGCATCATCGCTGACCGCAGCCTCAACGCTAGGCAAGAACCGGGGCATAAGCAACGATATATTGAGCAAAGCGAACCCGGCAAAAACCGTTGCCCAATGATGCTTGCGCCGGATCAGCGCCGACAGCGCACCCAGACCCAGCACCAGGGCATACTGGACTCGAAAATGGGCCGCCAAGTCGAGCACCCACCCAAACTGGCCAGCAAATCCTATCAAGGTGGCCATGCAGGTCAGTATGCTAGCAGCCTCAAGCAATCCAGTCAGACGAACGCGAAGAATAAATGGCATAGACAATAAGGAAAAACCCCGACCCTACTCTAGAATGTCCTTATTTACTCCAAAGTGCCAGGTTTTAATATGTCCCTGCTTGGTAACAGGGGTTTGATCTGCACCTCAAAAGAAGAATAACCCTGACCCAGCTAATTAAATTATAAGGTTAGTAATAAAAACCATTACCATCAAAGCGAGGAACCCAATCTGATGAAACATGAGATTACTCGGCCAGTGAAGGCCAAACGTTACGCCAATGAAGGATTGATGCCAGTTGACAAATACAGTTGTCCATACCGTGGCGAGACATCTTGTGTCAGCGCTAGTGGCGGCAGTTACTGCGGTGGCTATGGTGGTGACGCGCCCATTAAAGGCACACAGCTTCACTCAGTTCGATGCCTGGAGGAAAACAACGCGGATTTTGCAGTGTACCACTGGCTAAAGATACCGCGCCGTTTGGCTTATCCTCTATCACATCGTTAGAAGCGCTATTTTTGAAACCCCTATGCCAACAGAAGTGGCATTCATTATAACCATAACATAACAAGGCCAAGGCGGGCTTACAACACTTAGCGGCAAATCCAGGTTCACTCCGGATTTGCCGCTATTTTTTATGAATCTACTGCACAACTTGGACCCGGACCTTCTGATCATCTCTCCACTCCCCGATGATCTTCTGACCGCCCTCATAAAGCACCCCTTGGCCATTCTTCCGGCCATTGCGCCATTCACCCTCGTAACGATCCCCACTGCCATAGTAATAAGTACCTTGACCGTTAGGTTGATCATTCGCGAATTGCCCCTCATACCGGTCACCACGGCTGGCGTAAAGATAAATCCCTTGGCCATTCTTCCGGCCGTTACGCCATTCACCCTCGTAACGATTGCCGCTACGATAGTAATAAGTACCTTGGCCGTTGATAACGCCATTACGCCATTCACCGGCATACTTCTCGCCACGTCCAGCGTAAACATAAGTCCCCTGGCCATGCATTTTAGCGTTGCGAAAACCGCCTGAATATTCACTACCGTCCGGGTAACGGTAGGTACCTTGACCATTTTCGCAATTGCCACTGAGACAACCGGATGCTTGACGGCCAATCGTAGCAACCTGGCGTTCCGGTTCACGAGCCGGAGGTTCGGGTTTGGCGATCGGGCGAGATGGTTCTGAAATGATCGCCGGCGCCGCGGGCGGAGTTGCCGTCGCAACCTCCAATTGACGCGGCAGCACGGCCATAATCGAACTTTCATCACCCGGCGCAAGGTCAACTTTACCAGTCCAGGCTGTGTAGCCTTCCTGACTGACCCGGACCCGATAAGAACCGGGGGGCATCTCGATTTCCATCGGCGTTGTACCTATGCTACGGTTATTGATCCATATTTCAGCACCTTCGACATCAGATCGAACCCGTAATTGGGCCGGTGTGCCGGGCGGAATCTGTCTCTTTACCGCCGCCTGCCCTGTTTCGTCAAGAAGACCCTGCGGTGAAGTAGTAACCTGCAGGCTAACATTACCATTGGTTTGACTTTTAGCCACCCGAGTATGGCGATCCTGTACAACAACCTGGGTACCGGGAGCGGTAGCAGGCGGCTGCTCCACAGGCCGCGGCACTGAAACCAAGCTAATGGGCGGTGGCACGACGGATTCTTCCGGCTCAGGCGCAGGGGGCGGCGGTTCCGCTTTAGGTGGCGAAACTGCTGCAACAACCGGCTTTGATGACTCAGCCAATGCCAATTGCTGGCGTAACTGCGGTAGTTGCACGTAATTTGGATCAACAGACTCCATTCGATGGAGAAAGCTTTTAGCCCGCTGGGTATCGCCATCCTGGAGAGCCGATTTCACCAGGTCAGCATAGCGAATGGCGATCTGGTCGATTCCAGCCAGGGCTTCAGCGTTACCACGATCAAGTTTGAGTGCCTCGTTATAACAATCAGCAGCATTGCCACCCTGACCTACAGTTAAACGATTAGCCTTCAAATGGGCCTCGCATTCTCGCAACAATGCAGCAATTTTGGCGTTATCGTCGACAGACGGCTTAACAGACGGTTTAGCCGTTGCTGCAACCTGCGCCTCATGCAGTTGCTTACGAACCTCCTGGCGCAATGCTAACAACCGTTGATGGTCAGGCACTTGCTGCAAACCTTGTTCGATATGCAGCAGGCTGGTTTCATAAGCACGGCGGCGCTGTTCATCCAGCGCTTGAGCCAGGAACTCATCCGCCCGGCCTTGACGTTGCGCAGCCTTGATCTTCTCCTGTTCCTCAGCTTCGGCCTGACGCCGGGCTGCTTCTTCCTGGCGCTGGAGATCGGCCTGCTGCTGCAAAACTTCCTGCTTGAGGTTCAACAAACCCGGATGACCAGGCATGGCCTGCAAACCCTGCTCGATATACACCAAACTGACTTGCAACGCTCTATCCTGCCGTGCATGCTGAGCCTGCTCAAAGAATTGTTCAGCTTGCAGACGATTCTGGCGCTGCTGCTCCTGCGCTTCCATCCGTCGCGCTTGGGCATCAGCATCAGCGGCGGGAGTCTCAATCGGCGGTGTCGCAATGACTGATGTATCCATCGGCGGCGGCGAAACAGGCGCAACAATTGGCGAAGATGCCTCTTGAGTCGAAGCCACAGGTGATTGAACCGGCAGGACTGCAGGCGGATGTAAAAAAAACCAGTAGCCGCCAGCCAGCACCGCTCCAGCCAGGACCCCGGCTGGTATGCCAATCTTCCAGCCGATCCGGCGGCTTGGACGCACGCCGGGGGTGGCAACAGGCCGCATCGGACCCGTCACACTCAGCAGGTCAAAGTCACCTGCTTCGACAGCATCGATAGCGGCAATGACCTCTTGGCCACTCTGAAAACGCTGGTTGGGGTCTTTTTCCAGCAGCTTGTTCAGTAATGGCTGAAAGCGGCTGAGATATGGCGGCAATTCGGGAACTGGCGACGTCACATGCATCATTGCCAGCGCAAAACTGTCATCTGCCGTGTAAGGCACATTGCCGGTTAGCATTTCGTAGAGCAGGACGCCGAAACTATAAATATCAGCGCGGGCGTCTGCTGCCTGGCCACGAATCTGTTCCGGACTCATGTAACGCGGGGTGCCGAGCGAAAGACCGGTGCGGGTCATAATCGAACTCGTACCCAAGGTTTTAGCAATCCCGAAATCGGTCAGCACCGGCTGGCCATTCTCCCGGAACAGAATATTTTGGGGTTTGATGTCACGATGGACAATCCCGCGACGATGGGCGTATTGCAAAGCCCCAGCAATAGCCCGGGCAATGCGCAACGCATCGGCAAGCAGCAGACCTTTGCGGATATATTGTTGCAAGGTGCCACCCGGCAAATACTCCATCGACAAATAATAATTACCCTCATGGGACGCAATATCATAGACCGTGACAATATGTGGATCGCTAAGCTGCGCGATAATGCGGCCTTCACGCAAGAAGCGCTGGGCGAATTCCTCATCGGTGGTCAGGACGGGTTTGATGACTTTCAGCGCAACATGGCGATGCAGTGACTCCTGAATGGCAAGGTAGACAATCGCCATGCCACCCTGTCCGAGTTCACGCTGAATCTGATAACCTGGAATATGCATGTTTAGATCCCGAGAGGCTGGTCCCGATAACCGTAACCGGTGGTCTATTCAACCTGTTGCGCCGCCCGCTATCGAGCGGGTGCGCTATGATAGGGTTGCGTGGGCCTGAATCTCCGATAACCAACCCCATTCACAGCAAGAGATACTTAAAAGTTCTTCGAAAAATTTAGATAGCAAATCTTGTGCCGCTGTTCCGTACTCAAGGATCATTTTTCCATGTCTGGTAATACCTTTGGCAAGCTATTCACGGTCACCACTTTCGGTGAAAGCCATGGCCCGGCGCTTGGAGCGATTGTGGACGGCTGTCCACCCGGTCTGGAATTATCCGAGTCCGATTTACAATTGGACCTTGACCGGCGGCGGCCTGGCAAAAGCCGGCACACCACCCAGCGCCGCGAGCCGGATGCCGTACGCATTCTATCAGGGGTCTTCGAGGGTCGAACGACCGGTGCGCCAATTGGGCTGCTGGTTGAAAATGTCGACCAGCGATCTGGTGATTATAGCGAGATTATGGATCGTTTCCGGCCTGGTCATGCTGACTATACCTATCATCAAAAGTATGGCTTCCGTGATTACCGGGGTGGCGGGCGGTCCTCAGCGCGAGAGACAGCGATGCGGGTCGCTGCCGGCGCTATCGCCCGGAAGTACTTGCGTGAACGCTACGGCGTGGAAATTCGCGGCTACCTGGCCCAGCTTGGGCCGATCCGCCTTACCAAAGTGGTCTGGGAGGAAATCGGCAACAATCCATTTTTCTGCCCCGACCCCGATAAAGTAGCCGAATTGGAAGCGTTCATGGATGCGCTGCGCAAATCTGGCGACTCGATTGGAGCGCGCGTCACAGTCGTAGCCAGCGGTGCACCACCCGGTTGGGGTGAACCGGTGTTTGACCGCTTGGACGCTGATATTGCTCATGCCCTGATGAGCATCAATGCTGTCAAAGGTGTAGAAATCGGCGCCGGTTTCACATGCGTTGAGCAACGCGGCACG
>Ga0209607_1000790_pt1 | contig 27349 bp, 24 predicted proteins | sample AD_UKC117_MetaG_FD_184413 | JGI IMG/M metagenome (GOLD analysis project Ga0209607, IMG submission 184413) | Active sludge microbial communities of municipal wastewater-treating anaerobic digesters from Hong Kong - AD_UKC117_MetaG (SPAdes)... | ecosystem: Engineered > Bioreactor > Anaerobic >... | reverse complement strand
AGTGCGCCAGCTACTGCCGCTACTGCACACGCAGCCGCATCGTCGGCGACCCGACACAGACGTTTAGCCGCGCCGAGTTTGACGCGCAGATTGACTATATCGAGCGCACGCCGCAAATCCGCGACGTGCTGCTCTCCGGCGGCGACCCGATGGTGCTGGCCCCCAAGCTGCTGGACATGATTCTAGGCCGCCTGCGGGCCATTCCGCACCTGGAAATTATCCGCATCGGGTCACGGGTGCCGGTCTTTTTGCCCATGCGCGTGACCGAAGAGTTCTGCGACATGATCCAGAAGTATCACCCGCTGTGGATCAACATCCACGTGAACCATCCCAAAGAAATCACGCCGGAACTGGCGGCAGCGACGGACCGGTTGAGCCGGGCGGGCGTGCCGCTGGGCAACCAGAGCGTGCTGCTGGCCGGGGTGAACGATTCGGTGCACATCCAGCGCAAGCTGGTCCACGACCTGGTGAAGATTCGGGTACGGCCGTATTACCTCTACCAGTGCGATCTCGTGGCCGGCTCCGGCCATATGCGCACCACCGTGGCCAAAGGCATTGAGATCATGGAAGGGCTGCGCGGCCACACCTCCGGCTACGCCGTGCCCACCTACGTGGTCGACGCGCCGGGCGGCGGCGGCAAAATCCCGGTGACGCCCAATTACGTGCTGGCGCAGGCGCCGGGCAAGGTCGTGCTGCGTAATTTCGAGGGCTTTATCACCACCTACACCGAGCCGCTGGATTACGACCCGGACGCCATCAAGCCGCAGGAAGCGCTGATCGCCCACCGGCCGGAACCGGGCCAGGAGGGCATTTTGGAGCTGCTGGAAGGGCAGCGCATGTTCATTGAGCCGGAAGGGTTTGAGGAGACGCGGGCGCGCGGCGGCGCGGAGCATCGCCTGCGCAGCGGCGAGATCAAGCAAAAATGGCAGCCGTTGGGCATTGGGTCAATTGAACAACAGCAGGCGCAGTTGGAAGAGGGAGAGGAGAAGTAGTCAGGTGGTCAGGCGGTCTTGTAGTCGGATAGTCTTGTGGTCATCCAGACTTCTCGACTACAAGACTACTCGACTACTCGACTAACTGACTATTTGACTAAAAATCCACCGCACGGCCGTCGTAGGCGTATTGCAGCAGCTTTTGCACTTCGGCCGTGTCGGGGATGCGGGGGGACATGAGGAGGTTGGCGTCGATTTCGACGTGTTCGACCATCCGGGGCAGCATTTCCACAAATTGGTCTTCCGGGATGCCGGCGGCCCGCAGGCTGCCGGGCAGGCCGGTTTGGTCTAAGAGTTGGAAAACGGCCGTTACCACACTCGCCACCGCTTCTTGCTCATCGGCCGCCGGCAGGAGCAGGACGTTGGCGATGTCCCGGAAACGGCCGTGGCCCCCGTTGGCCACAAATTGCAGCGTGTAGGGCAAGAAAATGGCGGTGATACGGCCGTGCGGCACCTCGTGGAACAGCGCGCCGGCGCTGTGACCCAGCGCATGGGCCAGGGCCACCGAACTGTTGCCCAACACCATGCCGGCAATTGTGGCGGCGTTGGCCATCTTCTCCCGCGCTTCCCAGTCGCCGTGGCCGTTGGCCACCGCGCGCGGCAGGTGGCCAAAGACCAGACGAATCGCCTGCAAGCAGAGGCCGTCGGTGAAGTCGTTGGCCCAACTGCAAATGTAGGCTTCGATCGCGTGGGTCAGGACGTCGATGCCGGTATCGGCCGTGACCTGACGCGGCAGTTGGGCCGTGAAATAAGGATCGACGATGGCCATATCCGGCGTGGCTTCCGGCGAGCCTAAGGTCAGCTTGCGGCTGCTTTCGGTGTCGGTGAGGACGATGCCATATCCGGCTTCGGAGCCGGTCCCGGCCGTGGTGGGGATGCAAATCAACCGCGCCTTCTGGCGCAGACCCAACTCTTCAAAAGGATTAATCGCTTCCGGGTCGATGTCCGGGCGTTCGTAATGGATCCACATGGCCTTGGCGGCGTCCATGCTGGAGCCGCCGCCCAGGCCGATAATCCAATCCGGCTCGTAGGCCAGCATATGGGCCGCGCCGCGCCGCACAGTTTGCAGGGATGGGTCCGGCTCGACTTCGGCGAAGACGGCCGTTTCCAGGCCGGCAGCATGCAAGTGGGTTTGCACGGCCGTGACAAAACCCAACTGCTCAATAACCGGATCCGTAACGATAAAAGCGCGCCTGCCCCGGATAACCGCCAACTGGCTCAGGGCATCTTCACCAAAACAGATTTCAGGACTGCGAAAGAACCACATGGTTAGTTAGTTATTAGTTGTTAGTTGATAGTTGTTAGTTGTCAGGTAATGGTTGTTGTTAAGCGGGCCAGTCGGTGTCGATACGGGTGGTGCATTCCACCAGTTCGATCGCCGCTTTGGGCGCTTTCATGATTTTCATCATGTTGCCCTTCAGCTTAAGCTGGCGGGTCATCAGGCCCTTGATGGGGTCAATCTTTTTCTCGACCACCTTGCGCCAGACGTCTACCGGGGCGCTCATCACAAAAGCCGGGTCTTTGGCGGCCGGGTCGGACATTTCCATGGCTTCGCGGCACTCGCCGTGCCAGAGGTCCATGTACATATAGACATCCTGCGAAATGGGTCCGCCCTCGGTGACGACGAAGTAAAAATCGCCTTCCCAGGTTTTGGCGGCTTCCCGGTAGCCTTCACTTTTGTTGAGTTCCACCTGGAGTTGTTTAATCCATGCTTCTGTTGCGAATGGTACGCCCATCATTTACCTCCGGCTGTCTTAAATTTGTTGGTTAATTAACGGATGGCGGAGGACGCCTGTGAATAAGGTTGGCGTCTCGTTCATCCGTCACGATTCACTCGGTTAGTTGGCATGATTGGGTAGCTATTTTCCCTGGTTCAAAGATAACACAGGGTCCCGGTTTTGTCACCATGATTGCCGCTTATCCAAAGTCTGCCCGAGCATTACCCGGAACGGAGAACAGCAGGCAACAACCAGCATATATGGGATGGTAGATTGCGCCAAAGAGGAATTAAGGAAGATGTAAGAAGGATGAGCGAAGGAAGTACGAAGGATGAGCGAAGCATGTGGCAACATTCAGAAGTCAATATATGGCAATAATTGCCCTATATACGCCACCGGCCCCAGATATGGTTCAGGCCGGGAAGCGGGGGGAATTTTGAGCCGGCCATATATGGGGGTCCTGGGCAGTATGAAGATGTTGAGCCATTCACAGAGTCTGGTAATAACGGATTTCTTTTGTCTAAGGAAATGAGCAGGGAAACAGGCGTTTTGCCTCTTTCTGTTGGGGGTCAAGAATAGATTAAACCACTGTCATTCTGACGAGTCCTCGAGGAAGAATCCCCTGCTGTCGAGAAAGAGGGATTCTTCGCTCCGCAGGCTCCGCTCAGAATGACTTTAACCGACTCTTGACGACTACACAAAACGCCTGTTTCTAATCGTTTGGAAGCCGTTGAGTAAACCGCAAAAGGTTTTGGGAATTAGACCCGAAGGGTTTTGCATCAATTTAGTCAAGTATCCTCGGTTCCAAACCCTTCGGGTCTTCTGAAAACTTGCTACTGATTACTTGAGTAAACCGCAAAAGGTTTTGGGAATTAGACCCGAAGGGTTTTGCATCAATTTAGTCGAGTGTCCTCGGTTTCAAACCCTTCGGGTCTTCTGAAAACTTGCTACTGATTACTTGAGTAAACCGCAAAAGGTTTTGGGAATTAGACTCGAAGGGTTTTTGCATCAATTTCGTCGAGTATCCTCGGTTTCAAACCCTTCGGGTCTTCTGAAAACTTGCTACTGATCACTTGGCAAAATTTAAAAAACCTGGTCCAGGGCAATTCCGAGTGGATTCTGGGCTATAATCAGGATCAGGTAGCGACTGCGGATGTATCCTGGCGCAGTCATTGGGCACGAGGCAAGTGATGAATACGAACCTTTCTGAAAACAGGCGAACTCAGGCGCCGCGCAGCAAAACGGCCGTCGTCCTGGCCGGCGGTGGTCTGACCGGGTTGGTGTACGAAATTGGCGCGCTGCGGGCCATCGACGACCTGTTGATTGACCAGAGCGTCAACGAGTTTGACGTCTACGTGGGCACCAGCGCCGGAGCGTTGGTGGCCACCGGGCTGGCCAACGGCCTGCACCCGGAGACCATGATGCAGGCGCTGGCCGGCTCCATTCCGGCCATTGCCCCGGTGATGCGGCGCGACATCATGCGCTTCAACACCGGCGAAATTGTGCGGCGCGGGCTGGGGCTGCCCCAAATGCTGGTGCGCGGCTGGCTGCACTACCTCCGCAACGCCAAAGACATGACCCTGTTCGACATTTTGTGGTTCATGCTGGAAGGGCTGCCCTCTTCCTTTTACGACAGCCAGGCGCTGGCGCACTACGTGGCCCATTTGCTGCAAGAACTGAATGGCTCCGACGACTTTACCCAGTTGCAAAAAGACCTGTTCCTGGTGGCCACCAATCTCGAAAATGGGGAACGGGCGGTCTTCAGCCGCTACGAGCAGAGCCACGTGCCGATTTCGCAGGCTGTGGCCGCCTCGTCGGCGCTGCCCATGATGTACAAACCGGTGCGGCTGGATGGGGCAGAATATGTGGACGGCGGGCTGCGGGGCAACGCCAGCCTGGACGTGGCCATTGAACAGGGGGCCAAGCTGGTGCTGTGCATCAATCCGCTGGTGCCTTACGACAACAGCCAGGACGCTTTCATCCCCTTTTTGGGGCCGGACAAGGGCGCGGACAATCAGCGGCAGCACGTCAGCGACAAGGGCTTGCAGGCGGTGGCCAACCAGGTGTTCCGCACGTTTACGCACGCGGGCCTGCATTACCATATCAAGCAGCTGCGGCGGGCGCACCCGGACGTGGACATTATCCTGATTGAGCCGCGCCGCGACGATTACCAGATGCAGTTTTATAACATCATGCGTTTTTCGGCGCGGCTGACCATTGCCCGGCACGGCTATGAATCGGTGACGCTGGGGCTGGCGGAGGATTACCAGGAATACAAAGAAATCCTGGCGCGGCATGGCATCCGCCTGAGCCGCCGTTTTGTGATTGAGGAGCTGGCGGCGATCCGCGAATCGAATTATGACCTGGACGTGGTGCGGGAGGTGCTGGAGAAACGGCCGTCGCCCACCGACCCGGCAGCGCCGGCAGATGGACCGGTTACGAAGCGGCTGGATCAGACGCTGGCTGACCTGGACCTGGCGTTGGAGATGCTGGGGGAAGGGGTGGGGTAACGGCCGTCTGGCAGGCCAGCCGGTGCATGGCCGTTAACAAACCCAGAGCCAGCCAAAAACTAAGACCGGTCTTGGAACCCAAAGCCAGGGCATCGGTGAGGCCGTAGATGTGCAGGGCGGCCAATCCGGCCAGAAGACCAAGGGCAAACGGCCGTAAGGCGTCATCACGCCGCGCCGCCTGCCACCCCAGCCAGAAAGCAAGCAGCAATAGAGCCAGGTAGACAATCAGGCCCGGCAGGCCGACGTCTAGCGCCGTTTGCAGGAAGATGTCGTGGGCGTGGGCGATGTCGTACGTGGGGTTGACGTTCAGCGGGTAGAGACGACGCACGACCACCCGAAAGGCGCCCAGGCCAACGCCGGTGAAGGGAAAGTCGCCGACGGCCGTGACCGCCCAACGCCACACTTCCTGCCGAAAGCCAACGGAGCCGAGGGAGCCAACGGCCGTCTGGCTGAGCTGCGAGGGGTCGTCCCAGGCGGTTTGCAAGCGCTCCGGGCCAATCCAGGCGATGGCCGCCAGCCCCAGGACAAGCAGGGCCGCAGCAGCGCGCCCAAACCAGCGGCGACGGGGAGAGGGAGGCAGCACCGCGACCCACAGAATGAGCAAAACGAGCAGACCGCCGGCCGCGCCCAGCCAGCCGCTGCGCGACTGGGTGAGAAGGAGGATGGCAGCGGTTAAAAGGGTGAGGAGGGAAACGGCCGTGAGGATCAGCCGAGGTCGGGCAGCGGGACGCCAGCCCAGGAGCAGGGAAAGCAGCAGCGGCAGGTAAAGGAGCAGGGTTCCGGCTAACTGGTTGGGTTGGACGCCGGCGCTGCCGGGCAGTTGGAGAAGCTGGCCGGGCAGCCGGGCCAAAACGGCCGACAACAGCGGGATTTTATCCAGCCAAGCGGCGCTGAGGAGGCCAATGAGGAGAAAGCCCGCGCCTAGCGCACCCCAAAACAGGAATCCGGCCCACAGGCGCCGGCGGCTGTGAACGGCCGTGGCCAGGTACAGCCACCAGGCGTAGCCGAGCAGCAGGCCGGTGAGCTTGGGCAGGGTCAGGTCGGGATCGGCGGAGACGAGGACGGCGATGAGGACCATGCCCCACCAGGCCAGCCAGACCGCGTTGAAGGGGGTGGGGTTGAGGGGGCGGAGGAAGAAGGGAAGGAGGAGAAGGAGGGAAACGGCCGTGAGGAGGGGGAACTGGTCAGGAAAAAACAGGGTGGGGGTTATTGCAACTAAAATGAATCCTAGAAGAAATGACCTCTTATCCTTGAAAAATCTTAAAGACCGACGATTCATGGTTTGGAAACGGCCGTGAAAAATTACCTTGTAGGATCAGCTGCCTTTTGAATCTGTCGCTATCTCCAGAGAAAACTTTCGAAGACCGGTTTGCTGGAGGAATACCAGCCACAAAAACCAAGGATTGTATAAGAGGTATCGGCGCCATAACCGACGCGGCTCCATAAGTAAACGAAAGAACCATTCCAGACCTGCTTGCTGCATCCATCTCGGCGCTTGACGAACCTGTCCTGTATGAAAGTCGAAAGCAGCGCCAACACCAATTAAAACCGGCGCATGAATTTTCCTTCTGTGGCTTGCCATCCATAAATCCTGTTTAGGCGTACCCAACCCTACCCAAACAACATCCGGTTTGGCCTTGTTTATCCTGTCTATAATTTCCTCATCCTCTGCCATTGTTAATTCGCGAAAGGGAGGTGAGTATGCGCCAGCAACTTTCAATTCGGGAAACCTTGCCTGAAGATTCCGGGCAAGTTTTTCAGGAATGCCGTCTGCGCCACCATAAAAATATTGAGTATATCCACGCAACGCCGAAAGTTGGCAAAGGTGCAACATCAAATCTGGTCCGTAAACTCGGGAAACCGAACCTAATCCAGCCCGTTTACCCAACCAGACCAGGGGCATTCCGTCTGGCGTGGCCATGCCGGCATTGTTTACGGCGTCCCGCATGGTCTTTTGCTGATAGCATTCCATTACGGTATGCACAGTACAAACTGAAACGTATTCACGTCTTCCAGACTCTAACCAGCCACTAATTTGGGTAAGGGCATCATCCATGGTAATAGCACTAATGCCTACACCAAGAATATTTGTGCGCGGTAATTTAGCCACAATGTCAGAGTTCAACTTTCACCTTTTGATGGCAATCAAAGATTTTGTAAACCCGAGTACTCTGATACTCATTTTGGCCTACTGCAACACATGATCGATCGCTTCTTGAAAACCAGCGACCATCGCTTCATTATCCCATTTTCGAATGATTTCAAGAGCATTTTTACTAAACGACATCCTCATGGATCTGTCATTCAGCAACTTGGTCATCTGTTTTGCCAGAGCAACCGGATCTCTTTCAGGTACAATAAAACCATTAACCCCATCTTGCACCAGCCCACCAGCGGCAGCGCCAACTGCATCTGTTGTAATTACAGGAATTCCTTGATTAAATGCTTCATTGATAACCAACCCCCACAATTCCTTGGAGTTATGAGTAGTGATTGATGGTAAAACATATACCCAGGCAATTGAGTAGTAGATTATCGCTTCATTTGGTGGGACGTAACCAACAAATCGAACACATTCGCTAATACCTTTATCGCGAACAATTTTCTGCAACAAGTGTTCGTCGGAGCCTGTACCAGCGATTACCAATATAATCCTTTTATCATATCTATTACATAATTTCGCAAAGGCGTCTACTAAATAAGTTAACCCTTTTACTGGTTCTAACCTACCCAAATACAGAATCACTTTTTCTTCCGGACCAATACCTAATTTCTGGTAAAGAACGTTTTTGGATTCTTGTGGAACTTGACAATTATATGCGTCATTATCTACAGCATGTGCTGCAACAAAAATGCGTTCCGAAGTTACACCTTCCCCTTCTAAAAAGCGCTTTACATGCTCACCATAAACGACAATTGCATCTGCATGTCGATATATGTATCTTATCACCGGGTAAAAGAGACGGTGAAACGGAGTTTGAAGTCGCATCCAAATTCCAGTCCACAAAATAAATGGACGGTTTTTAAGACGGGCGATCAAATAGGTAACTGGAAGAGCAAAACGGCCGTTGACACATTTTACATAAACATCATAGTTACCTTGCCAAAGCTTTGTAATCAGGCCCGGCACAAAACGAGTATTCCCAAATCGCCAACCAGGAAGATATTCATGTCGAAAATCCCCTGAATTTACTCCATGCTCACGTTGCCAATACCACTCGTCACTAGCAGAAAAGAAAAAAAAGTCTGTCTCTATATAACGAGCAAAGGTTTCATAAGTTTTAACTCGATAATGTGGGCAAATATTAGTTATAAACGCAACCTTCATGGCAATAACTCATTGTAAATCTGCATTAGGCGGTTATAGTGAGGTATTTCGGTGTAATTCGTTTCAATAATGCTTCGCGCATAATGTCCCATTTCAACTATTTGTGTGGGGTTATCTCTTAAGTAGCTTATTAGTTTCCTCAAGGCGTTACTGTCGCTCACATCAAATAACAGGCCACTTTTATGATCCTCAATAATAGTTGATAACCCACCAATATCGGAGGCAATAACAGGAGTCCCTATTGCCATGCTTTCTAAAACTGTATATGGGAAATTTTCATAACAAACTGATGGAACTACTATAGCCTGCGCTTCGCTCAACAATTCTAACTTTCTCTTCCCCTCGACATATCCGATAAAATGCACATGACCTAATTTTCGCTTCTCTACCAATTCCCTCAACGATTTAAGTTGCGGTCCATTGCCTGCTATTTTAAGTTCAATATCAGATAATCCATCCATTGCCCCAATAAGAACATCAACCCCCTTCTCGGAAGACAACCGTCCTAAATAAACAACATAGGGTTTTCTTTTTTCAATAATTCTTATAGGAGGAATTTGTATGAAATTCCCCAAAATAGAGATTTTTGCTCGTGGGGCGATACCGCTTTCAATAATTTTTTCTGCTGCAAACTCCGTTAATGCAATAAAGCGATCAATAGATTCAAAAGTGCCAAAATGACGATGAGATCCAATGCTCATGGCATACAAAGCGCTTAAGACATAGCTCTCCCGATAACATCTCCGAGGAATAGAATGAATTGTATTCCCGTACTTGCATCTTTCACAATTTTGCCCATTGATAAAAAACAAACCATTGGGGCAGAGAAAGCGAAAATTGTGAAGGGTTTGAACAATCGGGATACCAACATCACGTATTGCACTATACACTGAAGGTGATATAAGGGGGAAAACATTATGCACGTGAATAATATCAGGTCGTGCCTCTCTTACTAAGGCTGTTAGTTCTATATTCGTTTTTCTAGAAAAGATGGTGTTAGGGACGAACGCGACTTTTTGTGTAAGATTGTAGCTTTGAATTTCCTTATTATCCCGAGTAAATAAAATAACTTGGTGACCGTGTCGCTCTAATAAATCTATTTGGGCCTCAACTGCAACTCGTTCACCACCAGAACTTTGATAATAATTATGAATGATCAGAACCCGCATTATTAATCTTTGCCCAACACATAAAAGGCTGCCGTAGGCCTAAGTTTGTCGAATGCATTTAACGGGTGGTATTTCTTATTCCAAGAAAACAATTGGCACAAAATCTCATCGATAGTCAAGGCAATATGTGAGTTATAAACTGGGCTTTTCAAGATGTACCGCAGTCTACTCGTCAATGAGAACATGCACCTTTGTTCGTGAACTATCCGAAATCCAGCTCCTAAGATAATTTTACGAAGAATATCTATAGGAATTCCTCTTTCTCGCTTTGTCAGTCCCCGACGAGGCTTATTCCAATCTCCCATCGAAATAGTTGGTTCTCGAACTAACAAATACCCATTAGGCTTTAAACAACGAAAAAGTTCCTGTATCACTGTGCTCACATTTGGTATATGGTGTAAAACACTAAAGCAAATTTCCAAATCAAATGAATCTGCAGAAAATGGCAGCATTCCATCTGGTCGGGGTTTTTCGAATGATACTGGTACGTTACAGATTTTATCCACCACAAACGCATCAGATGGATCTAAAATAGTAATCTGCTTAATTTGATTGATTATAGGGATAAACTCGTCTCCGTAAGCACTACCCAATCCTAGTGCGTGCAAAAAGTCTTTATCAGGCAGGAAACGAAACCCATATTTTGCATTTAACTCGTGGTACGAATAAACGTATTTTTCCCGTTTACTAGCACCCAAATTTGCGTATCCCTCTGCTTCATCCTCAAACCATTCTTGAATTTGCACAAGATCAAAATCGTCACCATATAACTTTTTGCCACTAAAATAATCATACATTTTCATTACCCTATACAAGTCATTCGCTTTGAAGACCAGTAGTCAGTATTCTATTGCTAAGTATGAGACAAACCAGAACATTTCCGGGAAATGGTTTTATTAAACCAATGTCATGAAATTTCTGATAAAGTCATTTTTCCGACATTACAAAAGTTACAGCTTTTTCTTGGAATAGGCCCGGATTTTTCGTACGAAGGCCGACCACATCAATTTAGGGTATCCTAAGTACTCATACTTTGCTGCAGACCAATATAACCTTGAAGGCTTAGAGAGTGAGTTCAATTGGGATAGTTGATAGGGTAAATGGGCCGAATTCAACTTCCAATTTAAATTTGATTCGGCAAATTGTCGCGCTGCAGCTTTGAATTTCACCAAATCATGTTGCTGGTCGATATAAAATTGCATATTAGCAGCCAAGTCTTTAACGGAGCAAATACTTTCGGGCCAATAATAACCATCTTCGCGATCTTTATAATAATTGACTGCTACCAGGCGACCATTCACCCCATGTTTCACGAATTCATTCATCGGCGCATTATCGGTTGTAATTACCGGCAGGCCCGATGCAGCCGCCTCAGCGATAGTAAGACCTATTCCTTCAAGCCTAGTGGGATAAACGTAAACATCGCCCAAATGATATAGGCCTGGCGCGCCAACTACTTCCTCAATGACTTTAATACGGTCATCTTTTTCAATCAAATCATTTATGCCAGGAATATTAATTGGGTTTTGTGTGTGTATGATCAGACGTGCATCATGGTGTATTTCTTGGAAAGCCCGAACTAGAAGATCAGTGCCTTTTCGATAAGGACTCACACCACATGAATGAAAAAATGTAACGTATGATTGTGATTCGGGTTTGCCACGACTTTTAAACAAATCACAATCAGTCCCCCACGGTATATAAAGCGCTTGCAGATGATCCTTAAAGACGTCAAAATGCCGTTGCGTATTACACAACAGAAAGTCATATAGTTGAAAAAATGGGACAGTCCTGACTGTATAATAATCAACATAGGAACCAATCAAAAAATTTTCGTTCCTACAACGCAATATCACATCCCAACTTTGCTGCTCGTTGAAAATAATAACATCAATGTGGCGTTGGCGAATCCAATCTTGAAAATCGCCCCAATCAATGTATTGGGGCACCCCAATTCTCCTACGCTTGCCCCACCAAATATTGACATCGTCCCAATCAGAATTTCCTTGAGCATATTCCTCACCTCCGCGAACATATATCCAAACATCATGATTGTTTGCAAGAGTTTTCATGTAAGCACGGGACACATAAGCTGCCCCGCGCTCAAACCAAGTGGTAACAATGCCTATATTTAACTTGTCGTTGACTTTGCGATCCATAGCTGTCCAACCAACTCTTCAGGGCGTTTTTCAGCAAATTTAGACTCAAATAATACTTCACGAATTAACCCTATTGTACAAGCCATGGTTAATACAAAAATCATTCTTGTTTCAATGCTTATAAACGAGGATTCCACCAACCCTGTTATTCCGAATATCAGCAAAGACATCCAAACTGCTCTCATGATGACAAATTGTCGGTTAATACTGTGTCGGTATGCTATAAATCCGTACCTTAATAATATCCAACCTATTGTTCCAAGAATTATCAGGCCGATCAATCCATACTTGAGTAAAATATCTATAAAAAGATTATGAGGTTGAGGCCAGATTGCGTTCTGAGCGAAAATAATGTTTCCGTTTCCCCAAATAAGGATTGCGGGGTTCATTGTTATGACTTTAACGGCCGTATCCCATAAAGTCACTCGCCACCAGAAAGTGCCAAAGTATTGGGGAATTATTTTCATCCCGATCCAAATCGAAGCGACACCAACTCCAATCAACCCAACAGCGGTTAGGCCAAATATTTTTGGCGATCTTATAAACCAACTCAATACATATAAAATAACTATCAGCACAAAGGCGATTATTTCAGCCTTTGCATAAGTTGATAGCAATGCGGCGAATAATATTGACATAACTGCAATTTTTAGAACACGCTGGTTTCCCTCTTGCCACCATCCCAATGAAATTGTCAGGGCCAGAATAAGATAAACAGCCAAACTATTGGGGTGCTCAAAAAAGGCCAATGCAGCAGATATGGGTTCAAACGAACTACCGGCAACGATAATATAACCCGCTTTGAAAGCGGCTCCTTCGGTAGAAAATGGCCGAAAACTGTCAGTAAAAAATTGATATAAGCCTAACAATGCCGAAAGAAAACCTACTGCTACGAACAACAAAACCAATTTCCGCCAACCCCGTTTAATAGTTGAGATCAACACAACATAAGTACATATTGGAATAAGCCAATCCCGAATATCGCTTAGGCTATTTATCGTGTTTTGACCCCAAACTCTTACAACAATCACCCAAAATCCAAAGACGATTAATAAGAGGGCTACAGGTTCAGCGACAATCGTTACTCGCCTCTTCCGTGTGTATTGATTAACTAACAGGACTACGATCGTAATAATGGCGACTGGTTCCACAAAAGCAAAACTAATAAAGCCTAGATCAATACGCCAGCGAATAGCAGTTGCTAACCACAGTAAAACCAGCCAGAAGTAGATCATCTAATTCTTGTGCTCCCCACATACAGGCCAGCGAAAAACGAGGAGGGATGGTATAAAGAATCACTAAATAACATCGATTCAATTACTTTCTTCAATTTATTGCTGGTTTTAGGAATCGCCGGATTAAAATTATTGTAAGGGTTCCAAATAATATTGTTAAGAACACTAACCGCAAGATTATCGTTTCAACGAAATAGTCTCCCAGTATCCTGTCCGAAAAATAAATTCCAACATAACTGATAATTGAAATGCCGATAATCATCAGTATCTTCCGCTTGGGGTACAAAATGGGGTAGAGTTGCATCGACGTAACGGTCATTGCTCCTGTCCAAAGCAAGTATGAAAAAACAGTAGACCAAGCAGCGCCCAGCATGCCATAACGAGGAATCAACCAATAGTTAAGTAATAAACAAAAACCGGCTGCTGCAATACCGATGATTGCCGCGTATGAAGTCTTATCTTTGATCACGATCCCGATGTTTAGTGGATAACTCAAACCATAAAGAAGGGCTGCTAACAATAGTACTGGCAACACACTCGCGCCAGCAGCATAAATAGAAGGAGCCAGAAACCTGTAAATGAGAGGGGATATTGAAATAATAATCAAGATGCATCCCATGCTGACAAGGAGATATATCAACAACACTTCCGAGTATCTCTGTTGCGCGTTTATTAAAGTTGCGATTTTGAAACGACGCGGTGCCCAATCTAGTGCAAAAGGTCTGTTTACTAAAACATCAAATATAGACACTATTTTATAAGTGAAAGCATAAATACCTACGATACTCGCTGAATAGTAATGTTGTAAAAAATAGCGATCTGAAGACAAAAGAATATATGCAGCAAGATTCATAGGAACTAATGGCAACCCATACATAGCAACTTTTCTAAAAATGGTGGGGTTAAAATGGAGCGATAAGGCACGCCGACAAAGAATTAGCCCAACTATCATTGCAACAATACCTGCAATAAATCGTCCTGTTATTGCACCTATCAATCCATAGCCAATCTTGACGAGAACAATTGCTCCCCCCATAAAAAGCAATAGACGCCCTATAGAAAGAAATACAAATTTAACCGGATCTTCTCGTATGCGAAATAAATTTAGGGTGAATAGAAACAAGGTTTCAACATAAGCAACTGGTAAAACAAGCAAAACCACAGACCAACTAACATGGAAATAATAATGTAGGTTCGTTAGATACGAAAATACACTCAGGAGAGTAAATAAAATAATTCCCCAGACTACGATTGCAATTAGAACTGTACCTGCAAGAGTAGCTCGGGCTTGCTCATCTGTGATTACCCAATATTCCCGCATTAGTCCAACATCCAATCCAGCCGAGATGAACAAAGTCAAAATCATGACAGTAATCTCAATTATTGACCAGACACCAAACTCGGATGGAGACAGATTATTAACGAGATATGGAACCAGCAAAAACAGGGCTGCACTATTAGCAATGCTTCCTAATCCATATATTAGGTTACTTTTGAGTGTTTTGTTCAGCACGATTGCTCGAGGCATACAACCATTTGATCGAAAAAGACTTGTTTCCTGATAAACCAAGAAATATTTTTTCATCCAAAAAGTAATAAATATTGGACAAAAAATATTCAAATGGGGGGAATTTGGTCAATTGATGAAAAAGGCGCCACAAAATCAAATATGCTTGATATCCCAAACCAGCCTCTGGATTACTGATGGGTGGATGAAGCAATACAAAAATCGGATCAACCGAATTGGTTTTGAAGCCTAACACTGAAAGTTGATGCCTATATTCTTCGAGTGAACGGAGGCGAACGTGACTGCCAACTTGATAGGTCTCTGCAGGAAACACATCAGCAACAATGAGTATTCCTGAGTGGTTGATTGCTTTGCATGCTTGTTCCAACGCATGCTCAAATTCCTCATCGCTTATTATGTGATAAAGGACATCGGCCATTAATACAATATCATATCGTATGGGAAACGAAACCTCATCCTTGCCAATATCACTGTGAATGAAATCATAATTGGGATACTGGGTTCTGAGCGCTTGGATGCTTACCTGGGTAATATCCAATCCTGTATAGGAAGCAACATTTTGTTTGTAGAAATAATTAGTATAAAAACCTGTCCCACAACCAATATCTAAAATATTTTTCCCTTCCAATGAAATATGATTACGAGCAAGTATTTCTTCTAAGATTCGTAGCCTTGCTTTATACAGTTTCGAGTTATAATATTCGCCCAAGCCAATATAACCAACTCCTACAAGATTAAAGTTCTGACTCAATCTGGTCTCCCAATATTCTTCAGGAACTGAATAATCCTTCATTAGTTACCACAGCCCTCTACTGGTTGATATATATTTTCTGAATCTAACTGTCTACAAAGCGAATGAAGATGGTCTTCTTCTCCTACCCAGATCCAGAATTCAACAACATTTTGACGAACATTACTGTTTCCTGGACTGAGTTGAATTGCTCGCGCAAACTCTGTTGCCGTTAAGTTCGATTCTGTTGGATCAAGCAAATACAGCACTTTACCATAATGTATGTGCGCCCATACATTTTGTTCATTAGTTTGAACAGATTTCCTTAAATTTACAACTGCTAAATCTAATTTATCCAAATGCCACTGTGCTAAACCCAAATAACGAAATGCTTCTGAAACAAGTGTAGGATCAATGTTTTGTCCGTTAGTACCAACAGCTTTGGATAAAATTCTTTCCGCTTCCACTAGACGATCATGCTCTATTAGCCAGATTCCTAACTTTAAGTAAGCGAGAAATTGAGTTTTAGTATCTGGCCAATAAGAGTCTGTCCGAACAGCAATCTCCAGATTTTCCATAGCTCTATCTGAATCACTTAATGACAAATATGTAAGATAGCGTGAATAAGAAATAGCTGTTTTTACTTCTGGATTTGTTTTTTCCGCCAAGTCATACCAATTGAGTGCATTTTTCAAGTTATTAGCTGCTCTTTCTATATCACCGTATCTGAAAAGCTGCCAAGCCATATCATCAACTTGAATCCATGCTGCTATTGCATCTTTAGTTCGCCCCTGTTTCTCGTATGTTAACCCTAAATCCCGCCATACCTGTTGATTTTTAGGTTCAAATTTTGCGGCCAGCAAAAACCAACTCTCTGCCAAGCCCAAACGCAAGGCTGTCAATTGAGAACTATCATCGAATGATGCAATGGCATAATTTAGCTGTATAGCTCCCAAGTTGGTACATACCTTTCCAAGCTGCGAAACAAGCAACATTGTGCCCAAGATAGGCAACATTATCAATTGGAGTAGGTTATACTTTTGGAGAATAGTAATTTTAATTCGATTTATCAAGGAGCAATTGAATTATTCGCTCGGCGGCTTTTCCATCACCATAAGGATTTACGGATCTAGCCATCTTCACATATTCTTCCGGGTCGTCCAACAAACGTTGTATAGCACCAACAATAGATTCGACATTGGTACCTACAACTTTCACAGTTCCTGCCTTCACAGCCTCAGGCCGTTCCGTAACTTCTCGCAATACCAATACTGGCTTTCCAAGTCCCGGAGCTTCTTCTTGAATACCTCCAGAATCCGTTAGCACTATAGATGATTTTTTCATCAGGTAAACCATTGGTAAATACTCCAATGGCGGAAGCAATGTTACTTGAGGTATATGGTTCAGGGACTTGTATACAACTTCTTGGACGTTTGGATTCAAATGAACTGGATAAACAATTTGAACATTGGGATACTTAGCAACGATTTCCTTAATTGCCAAACATACCTGTTCTAATGGTTTGCCAAAATTTTCACGACGATGCGCAGTTACCAAAATGAGTTGTTTTTCCCAAGGAATTCCAGCTAATGCCCCATTTTGGGGGTTATAAGGCATTTCAGCTACCATTCTCAGTGCATCAATTACAGTATTTCCTGTTAAATAGATACTCTCTCTTATTACACCCTCGCGCAGCAAGTTGGTACAAGCTTGTTCTGTCGGAGCAAAATGCAAATCTGCTACCACCCCGGCAATCCGTCGATTAATCTCTTCAGGGAAAGGCTGGTATTTGTCAAATGTGCGTAAGCCTGCCTCAATATGTCCAATTTTCACACCCGTATAAAAAGCAGACAAAGCAGATGCCATTACCGTCATCGTATCACCTTGAACCATTACCCAATCTGGCTGCTCACGGGATAATATTGATTCAATGCCACTCATCACTTTGACTGCAACTTGTAAAGGTGTCTGGCCAATTTCCATTACATCAAGATCAAAATCTGGGACAATTCCAAACAAGCTCAAGACTTGATCTAACATCTCTCGGTGCTGACCAGTAACACAAACCTGGCTCACAATCCGCGATGGCCATTTTTCCATTTCCAATATTACAGGCGCCATCTTGATGGCTTCAGGGCGTGTACCTATTACTGTGAGAATTTTCATATACTTCACTTAATCGATTATGAATGACCTCTATGCCCCTCGTGCCACCATTGATTAATAAAGATAAAAAAAACACAAACCACAATTCCCACAAAACCGGCAATAATTGAGTATAACAGTCGATGGGAAGTCAGAGGTTCGTCCGGCACGGCCGTTTTGCTGGCCAGCCTTACCCCACTGCTAGTATCTTGCGAGGTAATCCGTTCTTCTTCCACTTTGCGCGCCAGGGCCGTGTAGGTTTCTTCGGCTACCGTGTAATTCCGATCGAGCTGGTTGCTCTCGGTGTCTATTTCCTGCTTTTGCTGCTGCAAAGTCAGGATTTGCGGCTCTAGCAGCGCCAATTCGGCGTCAATCGTCTCAATCCGCGCCGTTAACGTCTCCCTCAGATTGTCTAAAAAAGTGATCTGGTCGGCGCTATCAGCCAAAGGCAAGGAAACGGCCGTATCCACCTGCAACTGCAAAGGCGTCGTCTCGTCCGCCCCGAAGGCCTTCAATTGCAGCAGCAGCGCCGTCAGTTGGTCTGCCAGCGAAATGGCCTCCGCTGCCGAATTCCGGTCCAGTTGATCCCGTAACGCCTGCACGTCGCCGACTAGAAATACCAATCTCTGTTTGTTGGCCAGATAGTCCGCTTGAATTTCCTGTAGGGCAGTTAACTGATTACCAATGGTGCCGGCTCGGTTTCGCACCTGAAAATCAATCAAGGCCTGTTCCGCCTGGGCCAGTTCTTGGGCCGCGCTCGCCTGCTGACTCTCAAAATAGGCTAGCTGATCCCCGCTCAGGTTACCAAACACTTCATTAGCGCGCACCACAAACAGGTCCGCCCACTGGTTAGCCACATCAGCCGTGATTTGGGGATCGCGGTAGGTGACGGTCAGACGCAGAATGCTGGGGTCGGCGCCGGCACTGGCAGCGGTTATGCGACGCACCATTTCTAATGAATCAACTTCGGGGGCGATGGGCGCCACACTGTCCAGAAGCTCTTGTAAAATCTCGTCGCTGGTCGCTAATTCCGGGTAGGCTCTCAGGGGCTGGTTTTCGGCGACCGCCTCAAAGCGCGGATCAAACTGGACCAACTGTCCCGGCTGGGTCACAGCCACTAACGCGGTAGCCTCGTACGTTGGGGGCAGCAAAGAACTGGCAACAAACGCTACGACGGCGGCTAACACCGCCGCACCGACAAGCCATTTCCAATTTTTGATGAGCGCTTCCACATACGGCCGTAAATCAATCTCGTCTTCCACCTATGCCTCCACGTCTTCTTTTAGTGGGTCGAATGATACCCAAAGCAAACATGCAGGACAAACGGCCGTCCCTCCAGCCCCCCATTATTCACACCACAACCTGGTTACATGATCCCCTGCTCTCGCAGCACTACCGGATAAATTGCCTGGGCCGCGTGGAACAAATCGGCCAGGGCGGTTACCTTCCACACCGGCCCATTCGGCTTCAATTGGCCGCTGCCCAGCGCCTTGGTCAGGCGCAGCTCGCCCAGCATTATTTCGTGCAAAGCATCGGTGATGACGGCCACGTCCAGATCTACAGGCACGTTATTCGCGCTGCCATACAGAATCTGTAACGGCCGTTCCCGCGCATCAAAGGTCACTACGGCTGTAGGCTCCGAGCAGCGCAGGCGAATCCGCAGCCTGGACTTCAACAAAGCCGCGTCGGCGTCCGCCTTTTGCGCCGCCATCCGGGCAAACAACAACCGCAGCGTCTCGTAAAGCTGCTCGTCAGTCGTGTAAACTGCCATATCGCCCGCTGTTATGCCTCTTCGGTCCCGGCGTCATTATCTTCACCGACCAGGCGCTGCTTCAACTGCTCCGCCTGGAACTGCACAGAGTAATTGAGCATGTAAAACATCCCTTTCCACGTATCCAGATCCAACAAATCTTCCTTGCTGGCTCCTTCCAGACTGTTCATCAAATCTTTGGCCATATCCGGGGCAAATCGATCCACATGGTTGCGCACAAACCGCAGCATTGTATCCGGCTGCAGCGCCTCCGGCAGCCGCTGATTCACTCGGTCTCGCACCTGCCCGGCCTGGAAGCGCGCCGAATAGGCAAACATATAGGCCATGCCCTTCCACGTATCCAGGTCCGTCAGATCCTCCACCGTCATTTCTTCAAACCCTTCCAAAATCCCCAACTGCACGTCAGGCGAGAAACGGCCCAGGTTTTCCCGCACCACGCCAATCAGCCGCAGCGGATAATCCGACATGGCCGGGTCTTTGGGCGCTTCTTTGCTCAGAGTCGTCTTCAGATCGGCCACTAACCCGTCCAATTCTGTGACCAAATCCTGTAAACGGGCCACAGACGCAGCATTTTGACCGACGGCCGTTGCCATATCTTGATGCAAATGACAGTACGCCGAACCTTGCTGGGCATAATTCTTGCACTGTGTTCCCGCCTTGGTCATTGCGGCACATCGCACAACATGATCACTCATCACTCATTCACCTCCGGGAATATTGGCCTGTATTATACCTTGCTCCCCTTTTTTTCCGAACCAGATTGAACGGGAGATGAGCAGCTTGATTAGGTATTGACATCCATGACGCAGTGTGTTATATTCATCCATGATGCAGTGCGTCATAAGCGCTCATCTGTTACATTCATCTTAATTCAAGGTGTCGTTAATAGACACGTAACTTAGAGTAAAAAACCTGGGAGGTTTAATCATGACAAAAGAAGTAACTATCGAAGTAGCTGAAGAAAAAAATGGCGGTTTACCGGGAATGGTTGTAGATAACGTTCACAAAGTATTCCTCGTTGGTCTGGGCGCTGCGGCCATGGCCCAGGATGAACTGGTCAGCCTTGTCGACAAATTCGTCGAACACGGCGAAGACACCGAAAAGAAAGTCCGCGACTCCGTCAACGAGATGGTCGACGAACGCAAAAAAGAAGCGGAAAAAGCCAACAAGCGGGCCGAAAAAGAATTCAACAAGCGCATGGAAACCATTCTCCATCGCCTGAACATGCCCACCCGCGCCGAAATCCGTTCGCTCAACACCAAAATCACCAAACTCTCCAAGAAAATTGACGAACTGAACCAGGAGCCGGTTGCCTGATAAGGCCCCGGAGGCCTCGTCGATTTAGCACAAGGCGTCGTGGGCGTCGTAGACGTCGTGGACGTCGTGACCGAAAAGAGGAATAAATCATGGCTGAAATCGAAATCATTGAAGAGGACATCAACGAAGAGCCCAATGCCCTGCTCGATGCAGTCCGGCGCGTGTTGATGGCCGGCATTGGGGCCGTTGTTCTGGCGCAAGAAGAAGTGGAAGAATTCGTCAACAAGTTGATTGATCGGGGTGAGATCGCCGAAAAAGACGGCCGTAAACTCATCAACGAAGTCGTCGAAAAGCGCAAAAAGAAAGCCCAAGACACCACCCAAAACGCCCAGGACGAAGTTGACAAGCGCCTGGAGGGCATTCTAGACCGCCTCAACATCCCCACCAAAAGCGACATCGACGCCCTCAACGCCAAAGTCACGGAGTTGACGGACAAAGTAGAAAGTTTGAAAAAGACCATGGCCTAAGTCCGCCTGGCGCGGCTTTTAGCCGGCAGGCTGCCACGATACAGCATAATCCCGGCGCTACGCTTCAGGCGCCGGTAACAAGCAACGCAATAGGATAACTCTGGGGTAGAGAGCTCAGGGGGAGAAAACGATAGTGTTTCTCCCCCTGTTCTTTTGCATACGGCCTGATCGGGCTTATAATCGAGAAAAATGACGCATTGTATCATAGAGGAGCAAGCCCATGCCGGTTATCAAGCGCTATCCAAATCGTAAACTCTACGATACCGAAGCCAAAAAATATATCACCCTCGATGGCATCGCTGACCTCATTCGTAACGGTGAAGAAATAAAGGTTGTAGACCACACTACCGATGAAGATTTAACGGCCGTTACCCTCACCCAGATCATCTTCGAGCAAGAAAAAAAGAGCAGCGGCTTCCTGCCCACGTCTGTCCTCACCGGGCTGGTCCAGGCCGGCGGCCAGACCGTCAACACCTTGCGCCGCAGCCTGACTTCCCCCCTGGAACTGCTCACCCACGTCGACCAGGAAATCGATAAACGCCTGCAAAGCCTCACCGATCGCGGCGACCTGGCCAAAGAAGAAGCCTCTCGCCTGCGCGAAAAACTTCTCAGCGACCCGGCGCGCATCGCCGAAGACAAATTCAACGCCACCGCCAGCGAAATCGAAAAAATCGTTCGCTCGCGCGGCATCCCCACCCGCGACGAAGTGCAAAAGCTCATCACCCAACTCGACGACCTGGCCGGCAAAATAGAATCGCTCACCGAACAAGAACAGGCCGAAGATTCTAACCACGAAACGGCTTAAGCATCTATGGAAACGCGCGGAAGTTTTTTGTTAACCGCCTCCCCGGATTCCCTCTGGCCGCTGCTTCTGGAACCGAACATTCTCACTGCCGTTATGCCCGGCGGCCAGGTCATCACCCGGACGGACGCGGACGAATACGCCGGCAAGCTCACGGTTCGTGTTGGGCCGCTCGCCGGCGCTTACCGCACCCACATCAAACTGAGCGAGGTTGAGCCGCCCATTGGCCTGACGTTTGACTTTGCCGCAGACAGCCAAAACGGCCGTCTCCAGGGCCACGGCCGTCTCTATTTGCAGCCTTACAACGGCCGTACCCGCCTCCACTACGAAGCCAACACCACCGTCAGCGGTGAACTGGCCCAATACGCCACGCCGCTTTTGGAGACCAGCGCCCGGGCCATCGTCCGCCAGAGCCTGGAGCGGCTAGAACAGCTTTTGCAAAACGGCACGGCCGTGCGCATTGCCCGCGGTGACTGGCCCGCCCCTGCCGCTGCCGAAACGCTCCCCGGCCGACTGCCGCCGCCCTTGCCCGGCCAGCCCCTGAGCGCCTCGCTCACGCTGCTGGCGCTGGCCGCTTTCCTGCTGGTCCTCTTCCTACTTTTGCGAAAAAACCGCCCACAACCAGATTCAGCCAAATAAACAGCTTTGCTAGCGGTAGATTTCTGCAAAACGCCCTGAGACTTGCGGTTTATTCGTACCCGTTCGGGTTTTGCGACTGCCAACGCCAGGCGTCGGCGCACATCGCCTCTAAATCGCGCTGAGCGCGCCAGCCCAATTCCTGCGCCGCCCGCGACGGATCGGCGTAGGAGCTGGCCACATCGCCCGGCCGCCGCGCCACAATCTGGTAGGGAATGTCGCGCCCGGACACGGTGGCAAACGCCTTCACCACGTCCAGCACCGAATAGCCCACGCCGGTCCCCAGATTGTAAACCGCCACGCCGGGATTCTGCGCCAGCTTTTCCAACGCCCGCAAGTGGCCGATGACCAGATCGACGACGTGGATGTAGTCGCGCACGCCGGTACCGTCCGGCGTGTCATAATCGCCGCCGAAGACGCGCAGGTAGGGCAGCTTGCCCACAGCCACCTGGGTGATGTAAGGTAGCAGGTTGTTGGGGATGCCGTTGGGGTCTTCGCCGATACGGCCGCTGCTGTGCGCGCCCACCGGATTAAAATAGCGCAGCAAGACGATGTTCCAGGCGTTGTCGGAGACGTACAGGTCTTGCAGGATTTTTTCGATGATGGCTTTGGAACGGCCGTATGGATTGGTGGCCTCGCGCAGCGCCGTCTCTTCAGTCACCGGCACAGTCTCCGGGTCGCCGTAAACCGTGGCCGACGAGCTAAACACCAGGTTCTTCACCCCGTGCTCGGCCATCACCTGGCACAGCGTCACCGTGCCGCCGATGTTGTTGTCGTAATAGGCCAGCGGCACAGCCACGGATTCGCCCACAGCCTTCAGCCCGGCAAAGTGCAGCACGGCGTCGATGGGGTGTTGGGTGAAAACGGCCGTTAACCCCACCCTATCGCGCAAATCCACCTGGTAAAACGTCGCCGACCGACCGGTAATGTCCGCCACTCGCCGCAGCGACTCCTCCTTGCTGTTCACCAGATTGTCCACTACCACCACGTCGTGTCCGGCCTGCAATAATTCCAACACCGCATGGCTGCCAATGTAGCCCGCGCCGCCCGTCACCAAAATTCGCATATCGTCACCTCGGATAAAATTTAGGACAAAGGAACAAAGAAGCCTAAGAAACAGAGGCTTTTCTTTGTCCCTTATCTCTCTTTGTGCCTATGTATTAAAGAATTTCCCCACGCCGCCAGCCGCGCACGGAGTTAATCAGGTAGATTTGCGACGCCCGCCGCAAATCTTCTTTGGTTAAAACTTTTCCCTGAATACGGCCGTTCGCCAGCATCTCCGCCCGCATTGTCCCGGCCAGCAAGCCACTGCTGACCGGCGGCGTCCACAAGCCACCATCCAGTTCTAAGACCAGGTTGGAACTGCCCGCTTCGGTCAGTTCGCCGCGCTCGTTCCACAAAATCACCTCGTCGCAGTCGGGCCGCGCCGCTCGGGCGGCGGCGTATACCTGCCGATGGGTCGTCTTGTGATACAGAAACACGTCGTCAGACTGCACCGGTTCGCGGGCCAGGCCAACCACCGCCGGATTGGGCAGCTCGCCCACCGGCTCGGCTTCGACCTGGAGACGGCCGTTTCCCCCCACCACCAACCGCACTTTACACGCTTCTGTCAACCCGGCGGCCGCCTTGGCCAAAGCAGCGCGCACGGCCGTCTCCGCCACGGCAAAGTCAAAATAGGCCGCACTGTCCAGCAGCCGGGCCACGTGCCGCTCCAACAGGAAGTAGCCGCCGTCCGGTTCCCACAGCAGCGATTCCAACAGATCGAACGCTGGCCGCCGCGCCGTCAACACCTGCGCCTTCAACAAACACTCGGCGTACTCCGCCGCCGGCTCCGAATCCCAGACGATGCCGCTGCCCACACCGTACACGGCCGTTTCCCCCACCCTATCCACCACCACCGTGCGAATCGCCACGTTAAACTGCGCTCTTCGTCCCGGCGACACAAACCCTACCGCGCCCGTGTAAACGCCGCGCGGCCCGGCCTCCAACTCACGAATGAGACGCATGGTGCGCACTTTGGGCGCGCCGGTGATAGAGGCGCAAGGGTACATGGCCTGGAAGATATCGCTGAGGGATGCGCTGGTGCGCGCCGTGACCGTGGAGGTCATTTGCAGCACCGTCGGATAACGCTCCACAGCGAACAGTTCCGGCACGGCCACGCTGCCGGTAGCCGCCACCCGCCCCATGTCGTTGCGGATCATGTCCACGATCATCACATTTTCCGCCCGATTCTTTTCGGATTGGCGCAGCCAGGCAGCGTTGGCGGCGTCTGCGGCAGTGGTGCGGCCGCGCCCGGCCGTGCCCTTCATCGGTTTCGAGGTCAGCGTGTCCCCCTCCAGCCGGAAAAACAGTTCCGGCGAGACGGAGCAAATGACGTGCCGCCCGGTATCGACGTAGGCGGCGTATTGAGCCTGCTGCGCCTGCACCAGTTCGTGAAACAAGCCCCGCGGCGCGCCGCGAAAGGAGGCGCACAGCGGAAAGGTAAAATTGACCTGGTAGGTATAGCCGGCGGCGATGTGCTGTTTGATTTGGGCCACGGCCGTTTCATACGCCATTTCGTCCAGCCCAGGCCGCCACTCACCCATCTCGTAAGCCGCCGGGGGGAAATCATCGAGATTAGCCACAATCTCCGGCGCAGGGTAGAGGCCAAACCAGAGCAGCGGCGGGGCGGCGGGGTGCGGCGGGTGGGCGACCAGACCAAAGGCCGAGGCGGCTTCGTAGGTGAGGAACCCGGCGGCGTGGAGATTATGGGTGGCAACGGCCGTTGCCACCTCCGCCAGCGCTGCCGTCACCTCATGGGGGTGAACGGCCGTAATCACCTGCACCGGCTCCCGAAAAACCAGCCAGCGCGCGCCATCTTGAATGATTACCATTTCAGATTTGGGATTTCGAATTTCAGATTCCGGTAGAATATCGCAAATCCGAAATCAAAAATTCCTACTGCGGTCCTTTGGATTCTTCGCCCCGGCCCAGGGCGATGGAGCGTTCGTAAGCGGCCCAGATGCCGCGCGAGATGACCGTGCGCAGGCCGCCTTTTTCCATGTGATACAACGCCTCGGCCGTCGTGCCGCCGGGAGACGTGACCTGATTGCGCAGCTCGGCGACGTGTTTGTTGGAGCGGCGGGCAAATTCCACCGACCCCAGCATCGTCTGCGTCACCAGATCCGTGGCGATGCGCCGCGAAAAGCCCATGTGGACCCCGGCGTCGATCATCGCCTCCATCATCATAAAAACGTAGCCCGGCCCGGAGCCGCTGAGCGCCGTGGCCATATCCAGGTAGCGCTCGTCGTCGACAAAAATCTCCTCGCCGAAGGAGCCGAGGATGGCCTGCGCCTGCTGCTTATGCAGGTCGCTGACCTCCGGCGTGGCCGTCCACACGGTGATGCCCTGGCCAATTTGCGCCGGGGTGTTGGGCATGGCGCGCACCACGGAGGCGTGGGCCACGCCGTCGGCCAGTTTGCGAATAGGCACCCCGGCAATGATGGAGAGCACCAGATCCTGCCGCCGCAGGTGGCCGCGAATGGTGGGCAGCACCTCGACCAGGTTTTGCGGCTTGATGGAAAAGACGACGACTTGCCCCTCTTCCGCCGCGGCGGCGTTGTCTTCAGTGGTGTGCACGCCGTGGCGTTCGTGCAAATATTTCAGCCGCGCCTGCCAGGGGTCAGCGGCGATGATATGGTCGGCAGAGATGATGTTTTGGTCCAGCAGACCGCGAATCATGGCCTCGGCCATGGTCCCGCTGCCGATGAAGGCGATTTTTTTATCTTGAAACATAAGGAATCCTTTTTAATTGGTTAATTGTTGAATTGGTTAATTGCTGAATTGTTGAACTGCGATTCCTGTTCGCCGGTACCAATTAATCATTCAACCATTTAACAATTCAGCCATTAAGCCATTCATATTGCCCAATGCTGGAGGGTAACGGCCGTTAACGCCACCTCATCCACCTCAATCCCCAATCCCGGCCCGGTGGGCACGGTGATGGTGCTGTCTGCTGCATTGAGCGTGAAGCGGGTGGCAATGTCCTGGTGATAATACCGCTCCGTGGCCGAAATGTCGCTGGGCAGCGTAAAACCGGGCAGCGCGGCCAGCGCCAACTGCGCCGCCCGGCCAATGCCCGTCTCCAACATGCCGCCTACCCACAATCCCAGGCCCGCCGCCCGCGCCAGATCGTGGATTTTACGCGCTTCGGTCCAGCCAGACACCCGCGAGGGCTTCACGTTGATGATGTCGCACGCCTGCAAAGCGATGGCGTAACGCGCATGGTCGGCGGAAGTGATGGATTCATCCAGGCACAGCGGCGATTGGATGAGCGGCCGTAGTTGGCTGTGGTCGTAGATGTCGTCGTGGCCCAGCGGCTGTTCGATCATCAGCAGGTTCAGGTCGTCCATGGCCTGGAAGAGCGGCGCATCTTCCAGGCGATAGGCGGAATTGGCGTCCAGCATGATCAGCGTGTCGGGGAAAGCGGCGCGGGCGGCGCGGGCCAGTTCCAGGTCGTGGCCGGGTTTGATTTTGAGCTTGATACGGCCGTATCCCTTGGCCAAATTTTCGGCAATCACGTCCAGCGTCGCCGCCACCGATGGCTGCGTGCCGATGCTGATGCCGACCTTCACCCGCTCTTTTGGGCCTTCCGGGTAAGGTTGGGCCAGTTTTTGGGCCACCGATAGGCCGTCGCGCTGCGCCGTCAGGTCCCAGGCCGCCTGGTCGATGGCCGCCTTGGCCAGCGGGTGGCCGCGCACGCCGCGCATCCATTCCTGCACGTCGCCCGGCTCCTGCAAATCTTTCCCCAATATTTCCGGCACAAGAAAATCGCGCAGGATATGCCAGGCTGTCTGGGTGGTT